>Ga0335072_10011981_pt1 | contig 12387 bp, 9 predicted proteins | sample Lox_Sample_21_FD_206725 | JGI IMG/M metagenome (GOLD analysis project Ga0335072, IMG submission 206725) | Soil microbial communities from Loxahatchee National Wildlife Refuge, Florida, United States - Lox_Sample_2.1 | ecosystem: Environmental > Terrestrial > Soil > Wetlands | place: USA: Florida...
CACCACTCTCGAGCAGCTGCTTCACCACCGCCTCGTGCCCACTCCTCGCAACCCATAACAGCGGCGTCCAACCATTGTTGTCTTTAGACTCCAAGTCAGCCCCCTTCTCGAGCAGCAGCTTCACAACCGCCTCATGCCTCTTCCCTGCAGCCCATGACAGCGGCGTTCGACCATTGTTATCCTTGGACTCCAGCTCAGCGCCCTTCTCGAGCAGCACCTTCACCACTGCCTCGTGCCTATTCCTTGCAGCCCATAACAGCGGCGTCCAACTATTGTTGTCTTTAGACTCCAGCAAAGCGTCCTTCTCGAGCAGCAGCTTCACCACCGCCTCATGCCCGTTCCAGGCTGCCCACAACAGTGGTGTCCGTCCCATGTCGTCCTTCGAGTCGACCTCTATGTCCACTTTGTCTAAATTCCTCAAAATAGCTAGTAAAGGACTCATCAAACTATATCTTGACACTATATGCAATAGAGTTGTTCCCCCTGGCGGACAGTTTTCTGAACGCCGGTCTATTGCTCGATATATGCGCATCCATTGCTGCAAGAAGTCCTTTGATAGCCTGTCCGGATAACCTAAAAGATCAACTTGCGAGATTTTTTTGGCCTCTGCTTGTTCCATATGTAACACCCAGGATGTTGTGGCGTAGCGCAGAAAAGGAAATTTGGACTTCACGTCCTGCCGATTGAGTCTTTTAGACTGACGTATCTCTTCCATGGCTATATAGCGAATGCATGATCTGGAGAGACGATAATGTGCACCGCCAATGGCCAAATCAGTTGATTGCCAGCTGCTATCCAGAATTCGCAAACCGTGTTGGATAAAAAAGTCATTGACCGACTGGTGGATGAATTGCACTATTCGTGTATTATGGTGCAATCGGATCTCAGCGAGTCCGCAGGAAAGGTGTTTAACTTTCCGGTCTATGACCTCATTGTTGTCAATGTATTCTTTCGCATCAAGGCATTGTCGCAGCGACGTATATGTAGCGTCGGCGTCGATAACCATCGCAAAGCGTAATTCGTCCAATGAAAGAGGTCGGATGGCGAAGCATACCCACTGCATGAGTTTCAATGATTTGGGTCTTTCATCTTGGTCTATGCCTTCTAAGAGTTCCCGATAAAGACTGTCTAACTCTTGAGGGGTTCGTTGGATTTCAGTCTTAATCTCCGTCAGGCCGCTCCCTTGCCGCTCAAGTCGAGAAACTTTTTCAACAACAAGGAAGGCCCATTGGAAGATACCTTTGGCTCCGTCTACGATGATGTCCCTAAGTTGACTTTCGGTATGGCTGAGCTCATGTCTTACATATGTCGCGATATCTCCACTATTATTATCCTCGACGCAAATCTCTGATTCGCAACCTAAGACTAAGGTTGGATAATGACGACACGTGAAGCAAATGCTGAACACTGAGCCAGTGCGCGAAGCCTTTGAGATTAGGCACCGGAATTTTCTTACCAGTTTAACAGCCGCTGTCTCTCCACATTCGTCAAGCGCATCAATGAAGATTCGTATTGAGTATCTTTTCAAGATCTTGGGAAGTGAAGCCTCAAAAATACCCTCTAGGTCGGTTAGATGCCATTCCCACTTTTCACCTGGCCTTCCGGCAGTATCGCATTTCTTCCTGAAAGTCTGAACGAAATCGGATAATAAATGGGGTACTTTGTCGAGAAGTTGATGTAGAATTGACCGGAAGAGACCGAGAGGTGTTTTTTGGAGCTCAGTGCCACGGCCATGGAAGAAGAACGAGACGTGCAGAACCTCAACTGTAGCAGTTGCTGGTTCAAATTGGGTAATATGCTCAAGGGCGTACTTCAACAAAGTTGACTTCCCAGACCCTGGTTTTCCGCTGATCCATAGTAATCCTCGGTTCTGATGAAGCCATTCTTTGAATGTCTCGTGTCTGAAAAGCCAAGCACATGTGTCATCGGCTGCGTGCCCCACATCCTTCCAGCGATTTTCCATTTCTAGGAAGTATAGAGACTCCAGGCAGTCTAGAATCGTAATTAGCAACTGTTGGAGTTTAACAAGATACACTCTGCTAGAAATTCACCATTCTGGTCTTTTGTTTTCTCCACTACGCAATATTGCTGACTAAAGCTATCTATATAATCTCAAATCAACTCCGAAAACTAGTTTCTTTGGATGCTCTAGCACTGACCTACTAAGTTTTGGATGTGGGAAAGAATTTCTTGATAATTCTGGTCATCTTTGCTCGAAAAACAGCAGACGGTACGGTGATTACAGCCGCTCATGGGTACTAAGGTTTCACCTGGAAATCCTAAGACTCCTGTGTGCTGATCGACAACCTAATCTCGCAGTTAGGTATGTAGTATCCTAAGGGTTGAGGAGAAGCTAAGGAGAGCTTACCAAACTCGAAAATGGGGGAGTTGTGTTTTGTTCATAGAAGGAGATAATCCTGACACCCTCTACTTGGTTTCGGAAGTTTTTCGAGATTGAGAGTAGTTCTTCAGAATTCCTCTCAAGGGACTTTAGAAGATCTTTTCGAGCGGAGCCTAAGGAGCTAGCATTGAGGATATTAGCCAATAATAGTGGCCATTTGACGCTATCAGAACCGCGATGTGGTGTGCTCAGAAAGATAATTCCCTTTACAGACTCCTGGATGAAAGGGTAATCTTTAGCATCAAGCCGGGCTACAGCAAGAGCCTGAAGCAATCAGTATACGTTCCTTCGAATCGAAAGAAGTCTACGGGTACATGCTTGACCACGATTCCTCCCATGCTATGGCAGATAAATATCAATGGCCTAGGTTGTCTTTCCTTCTAAGTGTATTAGCAATTGCTACCTACAATAATCAACAATCTTGATCTTGATCTGAGATAGAATGATGTTGATTTAAGCCCTCCTGAACATTTCTAGAGGCGCGGTGGTAAAGAGGTAGAAGACCTAGAGATATTGATGGACAATGGCCAAAATTGAAGCTGACTGACCTTCCCACTTCTGCACCTCTTCAGGTTGTTCAGCAGTGATCTTGCATAATCATCCAGCTTTGCCCTATTGGTTGTAAAAGCAACTTGCGCATCATATCCAAATGAAAACACTCTGGTGCCTGGAATTTGTTCGGGAAGGAAGTCCCGGAGCCAAAAGACGCCTTCATGCGTCCAAGTTTTGTACGGATCTCCGTTGATTCCATGAATCGCAATGATATCTGGAACCCCTGGGCTGCGCTGCGCTTCTCCCAAGTTAGGCGTCAAGCAGATCAAACCAAGGCGTGCAGTAGAGCTAGAGGTGACGGCAGGATTTGGTGTTGTCGGGGCTGTGCCGTGTGGCGGGACGTGGCTGAAAGCCGTGGTGGGCGTCGCTACGGATCTTCCCCGCTCCCTTGAATTGGTTCTCAATCGACCGATCAGACGTCCAAGTATTGACCGACTTCGATTGTGTTCAGACATGGCGGGTATTAAGATGAGCATGAGATCATTTTGGACGAGAGGCAAGCGATCTTCTGGTGATTTGTGAGATGGAAGGGGTTGCCCGCCTTCTTCAACCTACGGACTAGTTGCCAGATCTGAATGCACGGACCAATTTGAACCGCCACGTGGCCGACTACACCTGAATATTGTTGAACGGGAAGTCACGTGGTGGCATAATACGTAGTTTTATAATACAAGATCTAAAGCTAAGGGAAGAAGAAGAGAAAGACAGTGGTTTACGGACGGGTTTATATAGCCCCTTACGGGTCACGTGCCGCTTACGGGCCGTCCGTTACCTAACTGCCAGCTGCCCGTGGCAACCGCCTATAACCCCCGTCCGTAAGGGCAGTTGCGGGTCAGGGCTAAGGCCGTTGCGGACTGTTACTTAGCTTACGGTCCGTAAGACTAACCCGTTAGGATTCAAGCTTATTCTTACACTTCTAAATGCTGCAATTATTATATCCTTATACTCTATGTGCAGTTTTTTCCATGCTCTTACAACTTAATAAGTTAGCATAACTCTTTCTTTCTTTAATAGTATACTTTCTATTTGTCTACTACTTAATATAAGTATTATAATAATTATCTGCCTCTTGCTTTATAAGCATTTTCTGTAACGGTTCGTCACATGTATGCAACAACTACCGTCTCAGACTAGCACTGAAACCGCTAAGGGCAGTTAGCTAACAGGCAAGTAGCTAGGGACGGCTTGTGTATATAAGGAGCTATGCTCCTTTTCCTTCTTCTCCTTCTCTCCTCAGCTTAGTATCTTCGATTAGTGCAATCTACAGAGCTCCCTTCATCCTCATTAGATGGCATTCTGTACTTGCCGTCACATTTTCATTGGCTGGTTTAATACAATATCTAAGACTTGCATAAAGCTAGTACGCCTACTAGGAATAAGTAAAACAGTTGTCTTAAGATTCTTAAAAGCTGCTATTACCTTAGTAGTATTATAAGCTCAAAATGCATTAATTGCAAGAAGCTTTAGTTTAATATCTTAGAAGCCAAACAGGAAGCATATTTAATAGTTATGTCGAATCTAGTAGAGCATAGTCTTTGAGGTTGCTTAAGCTGTTGGATTATATAATGTGTTAACATTTTAATTGTATTCTCTCTCTTTTGTACGTCGGCTTAAATCACCTCCTTCTACTTTATAAAATATAAGGAGGGGATGAGAGCGTTGAATTCTATTAGCAAAGACACAAAGCTGCAAGGTTGCTTAACAACAGTCCTGTCTACTTCTTGCTTAGTATACATCAACATTAAGACAAGCTTGAGGGCAGGCTTCCTACAAGGAGGGGGTAATGTGACAGTTCGTTATATGTACACAGACCCCGGGCATTGTCAGCTACGTGTGTTTTGGAAAGATAGCCCTGCCGTCCCATTTGCCCAGCGTGATTTTTCAGGACTTAGAATCAGTAGGTACTGTCAAGTGACCATTACCATGTCTTTGACCGTAACGCACGATGGCAAGTTTGGGCCCCACTCTCATCTATATCACTATGGCGATTTTTGCGCAGCCATCTCTGGTAAGACGGGCACCCAAAACGCTTAAATACCTCGCATCTCCCTCGCTCCACCTACCAGCTTCGCAACTATTGATGACAGTTAATCCAGTTCCATCTCATCCACATACTGCTCTTCAATTTCCAAAAGCGACTCTGCATCAGACGTGATTTCCTGAAGTGACACGGCGTTGGGCGTCCAGTCCATATCATCCATTGGACGTTCACTGATCTCCTGAAGCGCCTCCTGTAGCTTGCTCCTCGCGGCCTGCAGGTTCTGCTGACCGGCAGTATCCCAACCATTCAACTCATCCCACAAATGATGAAACTTGGTCTGCCTGGTCACATCCGAGAACATTGACATCAAGTCTTGAGCCTGTGAAGCCATACGTCGAATCTCAACGTTATCGCACAAATGTCGATGCACTGCTGAATTTCGTATTCGAACCGCATCAGCCAAGGCGTCTTCCAGAGAATAGTTCTTAACAGGCACGATGACATTTGGTGGAATGGCAGGTGGTAAAACTTTCCTCCATATTGAGAGCTCAACAGCTTCAGGACAAGTCCAGTTATTTTGGTTCAAAATATTTGGCATCCACCTGGATGCGAAGTCATAGCAAGCTTCTTCAAGAATCCTTTGCATCATCGCGAGTATATAGTGCTGTACTTCGTAGGGTAGGCCGAGGTCTGGAGGGCTAGGGGTTGTAGGGGAGATGTTGTTCGTGCATGAATCGGATGTAGCGTTAACTCTGGGAACAACCTGGCAACACCTAGTGTTAGCTACTGCCCGGAATCTGGGCCTCAAACGTACCTTTGTCCATACTTCCGCAGAATCTGATACCTTGGGCCCTCCGCTGCTGTTGCGAGGAGCCCAGCGACTAGTATAAAGTCCATTCCGCCCGTTATTGACTTTAGGGATGTGATGGGTATATTTTTCAATGGGCCCTGGAGGGATATGCGCTCGAAGCCCACTTGGTGTATTTTCAAGATCTCCCATACTACTCTTAGGATCAATATCTTGAGATTGTGGCATCATATGTGATAGCCCATACCCATTTCCTTCCATTGTGTCATCTTTGAAAGCAACACTTGTAGGAGTAAATGAGCATCGGAAGCATTCTGTACGGCGCTGGAAGTTTGAGAAGCCACATGACGGGCAAGTCCAGTCCCCTGGACGACGAGTATGTTGTGCATCTCCATTGCGCTCAGTAGCCCACACACTCGTATGCAGACCGCGATCGCCCATGTCTGAAGAGTGGTAGCGCGTCGAAGGTCGTTATTTGAGAACAATGTTCTACTTGTCAACGGGAAGACAAGCTCTCGGGCAGGTTTAGCGGGCATGATTGAAAGCAATGAAAAACGGAGCGCGAAGCGAAACTCAGGGCTTCATTCTGTAATTGAAGCTGAGACTCGATGCTGAACTTGTGCTGGGTTGTATGTGTGTCTTTCTCACGAGGACGCGCCGTATGTATTGCATCACACCGCCATTCGTTGTCGAAACTCTCGAATTGTGGTCTTCGGGTGGGCCAAACAACGACATGTGAAGTGACTATTACCCGTGTTTGGCATTAATTGACGCCCGTCATGATTCTGACAAAGTGAGGAGAGACCGACATCTGCAAAAAGTCAGAAATTCAGGCCGCCTCTTTCTATCACGTGCCTCGAATAGGCTGTTAGTAAGCAGACACCCGCCTAGCTGTTAGGCCTCCCTGATGCCTACAGTGCCTATAGCGGAGTCACACTGACGAATACAGTTTTTCGACGCTGAAAATAGCGGACATACGTGGAAACAGTTGGCAAGCCACAGGAAATGGACATTCAAAAAGTAAAAACCTAGACAAACCCAAGTGTGAGCGATCTCGAACTTAGGTAAAACTCTTTGGATAGACTAGGGATGTGAGAACTGAATTGATGATCTAACCTTTTCATTTGATGGCGATTTCATACTTTAATAAACTGTTGGAACATCCTAACGAATATTTACTGGTGGACAAATTTGTTGCTCGCGTTTTGTGAGCTGATTTAATAGGAATTCCGCTGCGTTCTTCTTTGCGTCCCTTTCGATCACTTCCTCGAGTTCCTTACTTTTTGACTTGTCAACACTTCATCCTCGTTAGTCGTGAGGAGAAGGCCTTTAGTGTTCCTAAGGAAGATCTAAAACTTCTGTTAAGACCACGGCGGAGGGTGCCACTTCTACGAATACAGATCCAAAACAGCGAGTGCTAGTCGAGTCAAAGCCAGACACTCAATCTGATGCCGACACAAGGTGAATTGGACGTGTTAGATGATATGGAACATTACGATTTCTTGCGGCGCGGGGGGTTGATGCACGCATTCCGGAGTATATCCGGTACGAGGGATCCCAGCTTTGCGAAGCCCGACCTTCTAGTGACATAGGACGACCACGTTTGCGAACTGGCGTACATAATTATTGACCGAACGTATAGCACAAAGCGAAGGGGTGAGGAGATGGATCGTCTATTGAACAAAAAATGGGCAGGTCTCTGAACTTAGTACTCTTCTATCCTTTCCTTTTAGTTCTGGCGAGCCACAATATGTAACGCTCACCACCTGAGGCAGAGGCAGCCTCACAGTCTTATATATGTAATAAAAATACGCTGCTGTATCTGTGCTTGCTGTGACTTCTAGACGCTCAACTAACGATAACAAGGCACCTGTAGCCGCTAGGAAACTTCCAAGGGATGCTAGTGTAAGAGATTGAAAAACAGTCATCAAAGACGCATCAAAAATCCAGCACTGACAAGTAATTCTAACTGACTCTTTCAAGACACCTCCCTTCTGTAAGTTCTACCTACACGGTAGACAAAGCAACCCATCACTGCCCATAATATGCACCCCTGCCACGCGCGATTGGATCTTTCCAATCTGTGAGCCATGGATTAGCTTTCACGTAGTGATTAAATGCTAGGGACGGGCTGATGACCTTCAACCGTTACAGCAACCCGAATGTGAGACCGAGAATTGACAGATCGTCTATAATCCACTGCTGCAGAAGGCTCTCAACTTCTAGCCCTTAACCTACCCACCTTGATTTTCCAGCATCTTCTTTTGGCGTTTGAAAATCGACAAAGTCGTTCATCCAATCTTCGTCATTCATCGAACTGCCCTCTTTAGCCAAATTGCTCTCCCAGCCCGCCCATCTTTTCCCGACTGAGTCCCCCTCAATACCCAAAGCGTCTTCAACGTCAATTTCAACTTGCCTATCAGAGGCACATTCCCGCCTTACAGCCACAATATCTCGAATATTAGCCATAGTATGGCTGATGTTCATAATCGCTGGATGGTCGTCATGGTTTGTGCTCCGGAGTTGGTCAATAGTTCTCTGATAGAGGCTGAAAGCATCTTCGTATCGTCCTAATTCCTCATAGCATCGCCCGAGATTATTACAGGTCTGAAGGGTGTAAGAATGCTCGGGTCCGTAATCTTCAGCATATACTCTAAGACACTTTTCATAAAGGGGAATAGCTTCTTGGTGCTGGCACGTTTTTTTGAACGTACTTGCAAGAAAGTCCATAGTATCTACTGTGTGGCGGTGAGACAGCCCAAGTTGTTCAAGTTGCTGTTCGAGAGTTTTTCGCAGCAGGATTTGGCATTCCGCATGCTGCTCTAGCCGGTATAGGCACCTAGCAACCTGATACTTGGCGCGTAGAGTTTGTTGGTGCTCTGGTCCTAGTGCGATTTCAACTCGTTCTGCTGCCCTCAGGGATAATTTTTGGCTCTCTCTATAGCGCCCTTGAAATCCTAACACTCTTGCTAGCTCAACCTCGCTGTGACAAACCTCATGTTCACTAATGCTTTCGACTTCTTGTTGGAGTTGAATAACTGTACTTAAGAGTCTTTCGCTCTCAAGAAGAGTATGGCTACGACTCCTAAGAAATGTAGCAAGATGTTCCATCGCAGCCAAACTATCTCCATGCCTTGGTCCCAAGGTATTTAACCTCATCTGCAATACCTGTCGATATAATCTCTCCGCCTCTCCATCCCTATTTAAAAAGTAACAGACATTTGACATAGTAACCATAGAACGAAGAGTCAAATAGTCTTCTAGACCAAAGAGACTCACTATCGTTGTATGTACTAGATGATGGATTTTCGCCGCGTGTTGCTGCTTTCCTTGGTCAATTAAAAGGTCAACAACGTCAATATAGGCAGATAGCGTCATATGGTGTCCGAAGCCGTAGGTCCTTTGAGCCCCAATTGCAATATGCCGCAACAATCGCTCTTTCTGTCTGTATTTGCACTGCTTGCTATATACGTCGGCAAGACTTCTCCGTACATTAAGTATTCGTGGATCATCTGCATTGAGCGTTCTTTTCAGCTTACGCAGTCTAGTCTTGTAGAGTATCTCTTCCATCTCTATTTCCTTTCGTCGATCAAACGCTATAGGCAGTTTAAAACCTGGAATGCGACGGACATTCGCTGCTGGTGGAATTGGAAATGGAGAAAGTGGCTTCGTAGGGCCTACGTTTAGTTCAATGTTGAAAGGCTGCCCTTTAGAGAAGTCCCACTGGGAGAAAGCCCATTCATCGAAGCTCTCATTTGGAAGACTCCATCCTGGATAGCTCAAAACGGTGCTTTCTTTGTGAAGGCCCATGGAGGAACAGTAGGACAGAAAGTTTGCTCCATGATGGCCTTCCTCGATGGCGTCGTCAGTTTGCTTCCCATCGGAGATTTCTACTATATCAATGTCTGCAATGTATGACTTGGCGCTTTCTTCAACAGGACTGCCGATTGAAATGGGAGTTATCTCCATTGGACACTCAATCTGTAATGCTTCAAATAAACGGGATAACGTTGGAGATCCAGGCACATCAACCGCAGCCCAGATGCTTAGACTCTGAGAGAATTCGAGAATTTTGGTAGGCGAAATCGAAGTTGATTCAACCGGGATGAGAGTCGAATTTCCAGCGTCTGGTAATGGAAGCTCAGGTCCATCAGTATTATTTAATTCGTCGTCCGTTGGGACTGAAACCCACGCGTTAGGTTGGTCAAGTATCATACAGCTGCAAAACTTACAATCTACATGTTGGTTTGCCAAAGAGCGCACGGCACTTTTCATTCTGCCTTGCCTTTTCTGCCACCGCTGTACCTTCACCAGGTCAATTTGGCGGCCTTTCAACTCAGCAGTGACTCCTGGCTTGTCATTTTCAATACTTTGGGCAATAGCACGCATCTCGCCGTCCTTGATATTCTTCTCGAATCCCCACTCACTGATCTTGCGATAGAATTGTCTTCTCCTAAAGCAACCGTTAGAACAAGACCAAGCATAGAAGATTCTTGTCAATCGAAAATGTGATAAACAGGAGCTCTTACGTAGGGAAGAAATTGTGCTCCATACGAAGAATCTTTACCACTCGATTGTAAGGCTTATTTTCCTGGTTGTATAAGCGGTAAATGGCTGGTTTTTGAGCTTCCCATTGCTCCTTGGAATATAATTGTCGTCCACCCGGTCCCGAACTTGGATTGTGCACTGGGTAGGGAGTGGCTTCTGAAAGGAGCTGTTCAGGAATGTCTCTTGTTGCATGGGATGTAGAGTCGGTCGGTAAGGCTGGGGGAGATAACACAGGAATATCCTCCCAGCTGGGCCCGTCTGTGAATGCGTGATAATATGCAGGCATAATCAAAGTCGTTGTGCATCCGCAGAGGCAACAAAAGGATATTCACATGTTGGTGGATGAAGAATGGACCGAAATTATATATCATACTCCGGCTACAGTATAGCAAAATCCGTCATTGGCCTAAGCGATTGGCTAATAATGAAAGTTCCGTGCATAGGCGACTGTAATAGATACTCGATAGGCGTATGTTAAGGCCTGACATTATTAAAGTTGTACCAATCACAGCCGTTGAATAAAGTTCCCTACATTAGTGAGTGTGAAAAAATGAGCCCTATCCTACAGTAGGTATGCTGCCGTCCGTATGAGAATGTCCGTTATTTTAGAATTGGCCCCGCCCAGAGTTTATTTTCTCCGGCCTTCATTGGCCGCCCACACCCCGACTATGCCCTGCCCGCTCCAACTAACACTACCCCTATTCTCCTGGAATCGACCGCCGATTCCGATTTTTTGGTATGGGAAATTGGCGAGGTGGCCACCCCAACGAAAACGGACGCTAATCCTATTATTAGGGTTAGCCCACCACCCACCGTCCATTCCAGCCGCGCAGCAGCAGGCCTGCCCCAGTGAGGTTGCCCTCGGCGTCAGTAGCAGGTGTTGTAAGGCGGTCAGCCCCGCCAGCGTCGCTGAGCACATGCGCAAGGTCCACCAGACCACCTAAGCCGTCAGGAGGCAGGCGCAGGAGTACGCGCAGCAGTTCCCGGCGTGGAAATACAATCATTCGACAGTGTTGCTTGCGGACGGTAGGGCTTCGCAGCCTATCGTCTCTATCGCTGATGGGTTCTAGTTCTAGCATTGTCGTTTCCGCAGACAGAGCCGCAAGGGCATGAAGATGCATGGAAACAAGGAGCATTCAATGAAGCGCGTAGCCGACGACGAGTTGTTTCGGCCAGTCCAGTTGCAGTCGTGGTTCCAAGACAGCCGGGAGAGGTATCGGGTGTTGACGAGAGCCGGCAGGTTACGCAGGAGCGCCAGGCCCGCTGAGCCGCAATTGGGGACATTAGGAAGGAATGCAGTAGTTCAGAGTCAGATGTCGAGAGCGGCAGCGACGGCGAGAGCAGCCAGGACGAGGTCGGCGATCAAACAGAAATTTGAGAATTGGAAGGCCGAGAAGCAGGGGCGGCGATTGCGAGCGTTGCAGAACGTCCCCGCCATAGAAATGGACTCGTAGTTGCAATATACCAAGTAGAACGAGGCGTTAAGCTAGTTCAAGCAAAGACGTTCCACTTTACGCGCGAGCCGGACCCCGATCAGCCCCAATTGGAGCTGTTGTTGCGAGCATGGAGCTGCATTTTGGAGCGGGGTTTGAAAACATAGACCACAAGGACGCATTGAAGTGGTGGGCATCCCCCGAAGATTGATGCAGCCAGCCAGTGGGTGTTCGAGTTGTCGCAGAATACGAAGAGTTTGGACAAGTACAGCGGTGCCTGAGAGAGTTTTATATGTTACGCCATGCGAGCCCCCGAACGCTACGAGGACAAGACAGGGAAGCAGATGCATTTCTACGAAGAGGTGCATAATTCCTAATGCATTGAGCGCGCAGAGACCAGAGTCTAGTTCATCCAGGCGCAGTGGAATTACATTCACCGAATGTGGGAGCATTTGGAAAGTCCCGAGAGCGACGCCCACGATTCTATTGATAAAAAGAACCGCGACCCCGATTCGACGAACGAGTTGATGTGTTTGTGCATGTTGTTTGTGATGCAAGACACCAGCCGCATCAGTTTATAGGAATCACATGAAGAGAATCAGGACAAACCATGTGACGGCAGGTCACTCAAAGCAAGTAGACCCATCGAAATTGCTAGCTTTGG
>Ga0335072_10011983_pt1 | contig 12385 bp, 9 predicted proteins | sample Lox_Sample_21_FD_206725 | JGI IMG/M metagenome (GOLD analysis project Ga0335072, IMG submission 206725) | Soil microbial communities from Loxahatchee National Wildlife Refuge, Florida, United States - Lox_Sample_2.1 | ecosystem: Environmental > Terrestrial > Soil > Wetlands | place: USA: Florida...
GAACCGATGCACCTCGAGGGCGACCAGCAGCTGGTTGACCGCTTCCATGCCGATCATGTCCGGTCGGCCGTCGTGGTGGCGCTCCACCAATGAGTAGAACTCGTCCATGAACAGGATGCGGCCCAGCGAACGGGCGATCAGCTCGTTGGTCCTGGGGCCCGACGCCCCGATGTGCTCGCCGCAGAAGTCAGCCCGTTTGACTTCGATGATCTCGGGATGCCGCACGATGCCCAGCCCGGCGTAGATCTTTCCGAGCGCCTCGGCTGTGGTTGTCTTACCCGTCCCGGGTGGCCCGACGAGAAGCATGTGGTTGGTCTGATTGGTCACCGGCAGCCCGGCCGCCAATCGCAAGGCCCGCACCTCGATCTGGTCTTCGATTTCGGCCACTGCCCGTTTGACCTCACTCAACCCGACCTGATTGTTGAGCAGTGCACGACCTTCCGCCAACAGCTCTTCGCGTCGGCCTTCGTTCTCCGCGTCACGGCGGTCTTGTTCCGACCGCTCCGTGCTGACATCCCATTTGTTGCTGCGGGTATTGATGGTTTCCTCGTCGGTGACCACCAATTGCAGGTTCGGGTCGGCCAACGCATCCTTGGCCGGCTCGATCAGCGCCCCGTTGATCGTCGCCCTGGACAGCCAGACCTGCGCTTTGTCCTCCTGGTCGAGCTGGCGATGCGCCATCCCCCGGACATACGCGAGATCTGCTGCGATCAAAGGAAACTCGTTGGGATCAATCGCTGTCACTGCGGTGTCGGTCAGCTGGTGCCGGCGCGCCTCGCCCGCACTCACGTGTCCGGCCCGCAAGTCGACCCGATCTGCCCAGTCCAGCGCGACGCGCGCCTGCCCGAGATGAGCGGCGGCGTGCGCGGCCAGGGCGTTGGTGGCCGCGGTGACCGCTGACATGATGATCGCCTGCGGCGGCAAGATGGTGGCCGCCACCGAGATCACGTCCGGCCAGCGCTGCGTAGCGAACATCAGGTAAGCGCTGACATACTGCTGCCACTGGTGGTTCTCCCAGGTATCCAGCAGCGTCGAATCTTTCAGCAGCGATTCGGCTTTTTCGTACTGGCGGTCATCGACCAACGCGCTGGCCAACGCCAACCCCGCGTGCGATGACTCGGTCACCGAGATCGCCAGATACGGTCCGGCTTTGATCGACGCCGACAGTCGGACACCGAGCCGGTTGGTCTCGCGGTGCAGCCGCGCCCCGTACGCGTACAGCTGCTGCAGTGTCGACAAAGCTTCGTCGCCGGCGGCGATCCGGCCCAGCCACGCGTCGGCCATCGACGGGTCGATTTCGGTGGCCTCGCGGAACCGCGCCTGCGCGGCCGACTGGTCGTTGTCGAACAACGACATGGCTTGATCGAACCGCTTACGCGCGGCGACCGTGGTACTGGCGCTAGTCATGCGCGCCACTCCTCTCCCCCTCGCCGCTCCGCGGCTGGGTGGTGCCCCCACATCGCTTTGCGCTGCATCGTCGCGGCGCGAGTCATCGTCTATTCCACCGGTTCGAGCTCGGTTGTCCTCAGGGTCGTCGGCTCTGACGATATGTAACGATTCTCGGCCCGGAACAACTCGACCTCAACCGTATGGAGTTGTCCCGCGGCCGTCACATCCACCGTCGCCGGGCCGATCTGCGTGATGAGCACGTCGACCGTTCCCCGGTACGGCGTTCCCGGTTCCCCGACCGAGATCAGGGTGTTCGGCCGGGGCGCTGGAGTGACCGTGCCGTCGACCACGCTGACGGTGGTTCCGGCCACCGGCCTGACCTGATTGCCCACCGCGATGTCGGGCATCCGCACACTGGCCCACCGCTCCTGGTCACGGGTATGCACGGTGATCCGCTCGCCGGCACCGGCCAGCCGCACCACGATTCGTTTCGCCAACGCGTCCTGCGCGGCGATGTGCACCCGGCTGAACTCGCCCGGGTCGTCAAGCGGCAGCGTCAATCGGTTACCGGCGTCGACCTTGCCCAGCAGCACACCCGAGGGCCCGATCGGAACGACCAGGGGTTGCGCGAGAACGCCGCGGCGCAGACCGTGCAGCGTCGGCAACGGCCCGCACAGGTTGGCCGCGACCGCACGGGCCTGCTCGCCCGGCAGCGTCTTCAACATCACACTCGGCGGAGCCGTCGGCGGCTGCGCGGTGCGTACGGTCACCGTCGCGGTCATGCTGCCGTCACCGAACACGGTGATGTTCTGGATGACGCCGTCGGCCCGCAGCGCCCACGCGTGCTCTAAGTTCTCCGCGTTGATGTCGTGCGGCCGATACCAGTACGTCGTCAGCCAACCACCCTCGCCGCGCACCGTGCGCCACCGCTGGTGGTGCGCGTTCAGCGCGGTGCAACCCAGCCGCCGTTCCAATTCCACGATGTCGGTGGCGGTCGCCACTTTGGCACGAAGGCCTTGCTGCCGCAACGCCGCGCTGATCCGCTGCGCCGCGGCCAGCGTCGCGGTGCCGACTGAGGTACGCCATTGCAGGGCTTCGGCATTGGGGAACGACCCAATCCGTACGATCAGCCACGTCTCGCGCTGGCCGGCGTACGGCGGTGTGCCGATCAACGTGTCGTAGACCCGCGGATAGTCGCCGCTGCTACGCCGCCGCGACCCGGCGCTGACCACGCTGAGCGATTCGATCGCCAGACCCAGGGTCTGATGCAGCAGCGGCAGCAGATCGGCAACGTCGACGGTGTTTTCGGTATACGTCGCCGTCGATCCGGTGAACAGGGTCGGCCGGTGCGCTTTGCCGAGCAGCTGCACGGCCACCACCGCCACACCGTCCTGATACCGGACACCACCGCCGGAGCGGTCGTTGGCCACCGTGATGGGTTCGTTTAACGTGATCGCCCGACCACGCGCGCGTAGCAGCGTCAGCCACTGCCATAGTGGCTGACCACGCCAGGGGATCACCAAAGCCGCCGCGCCGAGCGCCAAACCCACTGCGGCGCCGGGGTATCCGCCCACTGCCCAGCCGACCAGACCGATAGTAAGGACGCCGACAATCACCGCCAGCCTTATCGTGGCTGTCATCGTTCCCGCCTAGCCCGTGCGACCAGCGACGCGATCACCACCGCGGCGATGACCAGGCCGGCGAACACCACTGCCACGTTGCGGGCGCGGTGGTCTGCCGGCGGCGGCGGCGGGGCCGGCACGATCAGCCGGCTCTCCGCACCGGGTGCGACGCGGTCACCGGGTGGCACATTGAACGTCAGCGCGGCGACCGGGTCCACCACGCCGTAGCCCACCTGGTTGTCCACCCCGCGCGGCGGGTTGTGCGCTGTCTGCAGAATCCGGTTGATGACCTGGTGCGCCGACAGATTCGGATACTTCGCCCGGACCAATGCGGCTACCCCGCTGACGTAGGCCGCCGAAAAGCTCGTCCCCCAGAACGGCATATTCTTGTCACCCGGCCGGATCGGCGGATAGGCATTCACCGGTCCGCCGGTCTGCGGGGACAATCCCATGATCCCGACGCCCGGCGCCGCGGCGGCCACCCACGGGCCGGAAAGGCTCTTGCTGATGGGAGCACCGGTGTTGTCGACAGCACCTACGGACAGCACGTAGTCGGAGAACCAGGAGGGCGACGACACCGTCTTGACCTGATGCCAGTCACGCGGATCGGCGGTGTCCAACGGGTCGAAGCCCGGGTTCTGCGCACACTCGTCTTCGCCCTCGTTACCGGCCGCCGCGACGACCACCACGTCCTTGACGGTCGCGGCATACCAAACAGCAGCGCCAATAGCGCTCTGGTCCAACGGATCCGCCGCCGAAACGCACGCGGTGACACTGACGTTGATCACCTTGACACCCATATTGGCCGCATGCACGATCGCGCTGGCCAGCGTGGCAACCGTGCCGGCCTTCTTACGCGCGTCCATGTCGCCGCCACCCGGATGCTCCGGCTCGTAGGCCCGCGACGATTGGCGGATCGAGATGATCCGCGCGTGCGGCGCTACTCCCCCGACGCCGTCCGGCACACCCGGCGGAGGTGGCGGCACCTCGGGGTCGTCCGCTTGCGCGGGCGTCGGATCGCCGGGCCCGTTCGACGGTTCATCGGGCGGGGGCGGCGGCGGAGGAGGCGGAGCGGGTTGGGTCTCGGTGATCGTCACCGGCGAAGGGGGCGGCGGAGGTGCCACCGGCGGCGGTGGTCCGCCCGGCGGCGGTGGCGCCTCGAGGACCGGCGGCGGCGCCGCGGGCGGTGGGAACGCCGGGGCGGCGGGCATCGGAGCGGGCATCGGAGCACCCTGGGGCGCGGCGGCGATGATCGACGCCACGATGGTGCCGTGCGCGTCGCAGTCCATCAGCCCGTCGCCGCCCATGATGTAGTCCCCGCCGGGAGTCACCGGAAGCCGGGGGCTGGGGTTGACCCCGGTATCGATGACGGCGACCGCTACTCCGTTGCCGGTCGAGTATTGCCAAGCCTTGCCGATGTTGAGCATCGCGAAGCCCGGTGCTATGACCGTCACATTAGGATCGGCGACGGTGATGGTCCTGGCACAGATGTTGCTCTGCCGCATCGGCTGATCCGGACCCGGCTTGCCGTCTGCGGGCACCCGGCCGGGGTCGACGGACGGCCGCGGAATCGCTTGGGCCGCAGGAAGACCGCTGGACAGCCCGACCAGCAGGCCGACAACCGTCAGGGCGGAGATTCGCCGCGTCACCGAGGCGTAGCTCATCGCATCCGCACCCAGGTGAACAGTCCACCGATCCAGGCGGCCAGCGGCAATGCCGCGATGATCGCCACGATTTCCAGCCATTCGGCGATCATCCGCACCAACGGGGTGAACCTGGTGATGGGTACCAACAGCGCCGCCACCAGACCGGCACCGCCGAATCCGGCCAGTACCAGCGCAGCCCAGAGCACCGAGTCTGCCGATGCCGCAGGCGCGTGCAGAACGTATTTGATGACGCCGACGCATGTCGCGGCCGCGGCCCCGCACACCAGCGCGACGGCCTGCCGCTTGTCGGCGAACGCGCGTCCACGGCTGATGTAGATGAGCACGAACAGACCGGACAGCACTAAGGCGGCGCCACTGCGGTGATGCCCCGGCATCAGCGTGGCCCAGACCGCGGCGGGCAGTGTCAGGCTCGCGCCGATACAGATTCCCGTCAGCACGTTGTTCGCGACAACCGCGGCGGCCGCGATCTGCGACCCCCGTGGGGTGGTATCCGGGCTGAGCTCCTCCTCGCCCGCCTCGTCCACCGGCGCCACCGCGTCGACCGGTAGCCCAGCGCTGCGCCGAAACAGGTCGCGGCCGGTCACCGATCCGAAATACGGCGGCCGGATGCGGGCACACCAGAGCGCGATCGTGGGCGCCAGGGTCAACAAGAACAGCAGGATGATCAGGGTGCACATACCCAGCCACTGGGCGGGAACCGGTCGCCACATCCGGGCGATGGCGATCACGCCGCCCAGCCCGCACAGCGTCACGATGGTGGCCGCCACGTTGACATAGCGTCGGGTCACCACCGCGATCCCGGTGGTGAGCATTCCGGCCGCGAGAGCTGCAATGAACAGATGGGCTGCCCCGAGGTTGCCCGGAGCACCCGCGGCCAGGCTCACCGCGAGCAGCGGCACGGACAGCCACGCGAACCCACCCAACAGGTCGGCGCGACTCGGCCACCAGCGCGCCACCGCGCCCGCGCCGCCCATCGCAAGCAGCCCGAGAACGCCCGTGACCAGGCTGGGCACCATCGAATCGTCAGCAGTACGGGCGCGCACCGCCAGGCCCAGCACCGACGCCGAGATCATGGCCAGGATGGCCAGTGCGGTGTGCGCGGCGGTCTCCGCGGTAACCGGTGCGAACAGTTTCTCGCCGACGCGGGCCAACCCGGTGGACAGCGACTCGTATTGCGGCTCGAACGAGTCACCCTCCACCGCCGGCACCAGAACCAGCGTGGCGCCGTCCTCGACACCGAGTTCGTCGAGGGTTTTGGTGACGTCCAGCCGCACGCCGTTGGCCTTGTGCAGTTCGTAGCCGACTCCGGACTCCAGGCCGATCAACCCCCGGCGTTTGAGTTCATCGTTGAGCAACTCGACGATGTTGTCGACGAACACCTCGACCGGTACCGAGGCCGGATACACCTGGGAGACAAGGTGTTCGCCACAAACCACCGCAACTGCGCATCGCGCCGGAAATGCGACCTTTGCCATTACCGTGGCCTGTCAGCGTCGGGGACATATTTGTCCGCCAACGCCGCAGTAATCTCAAATAGCCGCAGCCGTGTTTTCTTTTGCAATTCATGTTGCGTATCGATAATCCCGCCCTTAGCCAAATGCGGGTCGAAAGGCATGAATTCGACACTCGCACCCGATTGGCCGAAACGCTCGGTAAGATAGGCCCGCGCGTCGGCATCGTATTTATTGCGGCTGTCGTTCAAAACGACCATGCTACGAGACACCAATTCGTGATATCCCATTGACCGCAGCAAATCGATAGACCGGGTGACCGGCAGCGAAGTATCGGCGGTAAGCCCCGACACGAAGACGAGCGTGTCGCACGCGTCGAACACTGCTTTCATCACCGGGTGCTCGAGGTCGTCAGAGGTGTCCACCACGATCACGTTGTGGGTGCGACGCAGTCGCGAGAGCACACCGGCGAACATCGACGGCACCAGTGGCCGGGGTTGGTCGGATGCCCGGTTACCCGCCAGCACGTCCAGGCCTAAGCTGTTCTGCCCCAGGTGTTCCCGAATGTCGGCATAGCCTTGGACGTCGGTGTCGTTCAAGACGGCGGCGTAATCCCCGGGCGGGGACTCGTCGATCCTCCCGGCCAGCGTTCCGAAGCCGGGCGCGGCGTCGATGGCAACCACATTCTCCGGCCGGCACTCGCGGAAGGCCGCGCCGATGCACGCCGTCATCGTCGTCTTGCCGACGCCGCCCTTACCGGAAACGACCCCGATGACATACTGCTTGCGGATGTGGCGGCGTATCCGGCCCTGCAATTCTCGGTAATGCCGTTCGGCCGGCGATTCGCCGAGATTTATGGTCTGAAATGATGCGTTAAATACGAACTTGCGCCAACCCGATCCGGGCGGAATTTTGCGCGGCGCGACCATATCGGAGATACGCAAAGTCTCCGAAACGGAGTCCGGATGTTGAGGACGCGGGCCCGTGGGTTGTCTGTGCGTTTGACGAGGTTGCTCAGGCGAATTCGGGGCCGCATTCCACGGATTTGTCACGATGCCGATGCTAACATGCGCGCCATACCCCTCGCTTACACAACCTTTCGGTACGAATGCCATTCTTCACTTGCGGGGAGGCGCCGCATCATCTTGTTCACGGCGGTCGCGATGCTGCTGCTGGAGCCGGGCGCGATGATCATCCATCTTTTCCCGTCGGCCACATAGTGCTCGCCGATCAGACGACCCTCCGGGGTGTCCGCGATGGTGACCACGCTCTCCTCGAAATACTTGCGGCCGGGCTGACCGGATTCCACGCCGGACTGGATCGCGACGATGAAGGCGCGCGCCGTCCGGCGCATGTCGGCGGCCATCATCAGGACCTGCAGCTGGTCCCCGTCCAGTCGCTCGCGAAGCAGGTGCTCCCTCAGCATTTCCTGACCGTTTACCCCCGCCATCACCTTGTCGATGTCCACGGTTACCGGCTGGAGGGGCGCCGGGTCCAGCGTTCCGCACAGCCGGTTGATCGTCGTGTTGATGACGTCGTTCGCGGCGGATTCGGTGTTGGAAGTGCCGGCTCCGCTAATGCGGACCACGTCCTCCGACCTTTCAAGGACTACCCACCATTGAGCGAACCGCGCAAGCAGTGCCCTGGTGGGCAACTCTTCCCGGCCGGGCGTCGAGAGGTGGATCAACAGCGCCACGTCGCGGCGGGCAAGCACGGTCAGCCATTCCTTGACGACGTCGTCCACCGCCCCGGCCTCGTCGATCACCCCCGCGTTGCGCAACTCGGCAGCCATCGGGTGCGCGAGGGCCATCTGCCGCGTCTCGACGCTGGGCAGAATCGGCCGAAGACCCAGCTCCGGGGCGAGCACCTCGATGCCGGTGAGCACCTGCAGCACCCACAGCCCGTCAATGGTGGTGGTTAACACAATCGTCCTCAAAGACACAGCGCGGGACGCACGATCGCGCGTGCGCCCCGCCGCCGAGGAGCTGGGAGACCTAAATGCTCATTGACTGTGCACCAGTGACGTCGGTGCTGTGCATACCGTGGAACGACGACAGCACGGCGTTGCTGTGGTTCTGGATGGTTTCGGCGATGTGTTTCGCCGAGTTGGTGTGGATCTGAAGGGTTTGGTGGAAAGCATCCGCGGCAGCACCGTGCAAATGTTCGGATACCAGCGCGGTACCGGCCCGCAGCAGTTCGTCAGCGTGCTCGTGGAGCGCCTGCGCCTGGACTTTGAAGGCTTGCGCCAAAGCATCGCCGGCCCCGTGGTCATACAACATTTCTGTCATTTTTGCTCCTAAGTTTGTCGGAAGTCGTGGCTATTGAAAGTGTCAGCAGATTTAAAAGTCTCGAACTGTATTCATCACACCGATGTCGGGCCGACAGCGCCATCGACCACCGAATTCAAAGCGGTGCGCGCGCTCTCTTCCTGATGCTGAGCCTGCTGACTGAAGTTGTTCAGTTGGTTGTTCAGCTCGGTGTGTGCACTGACCATCTTGCCGAGATGGCCGTTGACCTGCTCCGACACCACCATCGATGTATTGGCCGCGTCGCCGCCCCACCCGGAGCCCAGAATGTCCTGCGAATGAGCCACATACTGCTGGCCGAGCGCCGTCGCTTCGTCCAGCAGATTCTGGGCCTTCTGGATCATCGCGGCTATCGGTTCAACCGATACGAGTGTCTTCGGCGCATTCATTTGCATCTCCCTTAGTGATGTGGACCGGCCCCGCGCATCCGGAGCATTGAATCAAAGTGTAGTGGCTTCGCGGCGGCTGTCACTTCGCCTTTTGTCAGCTCGGACGCCTGCCGCATACCGACCCCTGACCTGCGGATTCGGCTGTTGTCCGCGGCGAAGCACCTAGACCTCCTGCCGCTCACGGTCGACGACGATACGGGCGTGCGTCACCCCGTCTTTGGCGGATTTGTCCGAGCCGCCGTTCTCCCCCCGCCCAAGCATCCCGGCACTCGCGGGCGATATTGGCATTGCGCCGCCACCCGTACCGGCTGTGGTCGGGCCGCGCAGATCGGCCGCGTTGAGCACACCGCTCGGCCGCAGGCCCGTCGGCCGCCCGCCGTCCGGTTCGAACGTGCTGGCGGGACGGGTGAAGCTGGTCAACCCTGCGCCGGGGTAACCGGCCCCGACGGCGCCCGCGCCGCCTCCGATGCTGCTTGCGGCCCCGCCGCCGGCGCCCCCCAGTGGTCCGGCCAGCCCGGCTGCGGCGCTTTCTGCGGCGGCGGCGTTGGGCGTTCCCATACCGGAGAAACCGCCCATGAAGTTCTGCAGCAGACCGGTGAAGCTCTGGGTTCCGCTGGACAGCGCCTGCGTCGGGCCGCTGGCCATTTCCTGCAACGGCTGGGTGGCGCCGGAAAACAGGCCCTGCGCGGCGCCCATAAACGACTGCAACCCATCGCCCATGCCGGAGGCCGGCGATGCCGCCTCCCCCGCCGCATCGCCAAGCCCGGCGGGTGCTTGCGTGGCGGTGTTCGCGGCCGACTGGGCGACGGCCTCAGCCGGGGCGGCGGCAGAGGAGAACCCGGCCGGGGTTACCGGCGGCGGCGTCGATGCGATCGAACCCATCAATGTGTTCAGTACGCCCGCATACGCCAGGCCGGCATTCATGTTCTGTGGCGTGAACTGGCCGAAGTACATCTCTTCGTTGGCAGCGATCGCCGGGGTATTGCAACCGCAGATATTGCTGGCATACAGTGCGGCCGTCTCGTCGCGGTTGGTCTGGCAGACGATCGCGGGTATCACCGCGGACCTGGCGACGGTATTGGCTTCCACGGCTGCCTGACCGATCGCCATGTGCTTCATGCAGTGGGCGGCCAGCGGCATCAATCCGCCGAAGTTGAGCTCGCTGCCTTTCAACCCATATGCGGCACCGCCGAGGCCCATCCACTGCTCGAGGGTGGCGGCGACGTTGGCCACCGACATTCCCATGGACAGTTCGTGCTGGATCGCCTCGGCAAGCCATGCCGCAATGTTGGCGACCACGCCTGCCGGGTTACTGGTTTCGAGGAGCGCTGCGACGCTTTCGGGTGGACCGAACCATAACGGGTCGGGCATGACGTCCTAATCAGGTGAGGTTTTAAATGAGGTTATTGACGTTCGTCGCGCTCATCAGTTCTTGGATGACGTAGGCGAGCGACGAAAGGTTCTGCGCGCCCGCGTAGCCGGTCCGCTGCGCAACATGGGCCTGCGATGCGGCGACGTAGCCGGCGCCGGCCGAGTTCAGTGCCGCCGTGAAAGCTGCGTCGTCTGACGTCGGCACCATCGGCGTCGTTGCGGTCAGGGCCGCCGAGCCGGCGGCAGTGCTGGCCTCCATCTCACCACTGATGGCCATCTCTGTGACCGCCGACAGGCTCGCGGCGGCGGGATTGTGAAAGAACATCGTCATGGTGTCTCCCAAGTTCATATTCGCGGATCAAACCCGCGGGCGTGATCCGAGTCTAAAGCGTTGTTGCAGTCTCTGTGTACCCAAGTTCTTCGGCGCACTGCGGCCCGCTATCTCGGCCCCTCCGGCGCTCCTACCAGCACTCCTTCAATCTCCCCGTCGGTGGTAACCAAGAGACCGCGCCCGGGCGGCAGTTGTTGCGCTGCGGTCCTGCCATACACCTTTACGGTGGCCGGGTCGTTGTCCATGAACAAAGTCGGCGACCGCGACCCGGTCAGCTTTTGCAGCAGCGGGTTCATCACCGACTGGGACGCCCAGACTCCCGGCAATCGTGAGGCGATGACGTGCAGGCCGATCTCGCGGCTGCGCTCGATCAGGCCCCACAATGGGGCGGTGGCCGCCGGTTTCAGCGACTGATTGTGCGCTCGAAGTTCATGTTCGTCGTCGATCAGAACAAAGTGGTGCGCACCCTCCCATGACCGGAGGTTGAGCAATTCTTCCTGAGTCAAACCCGCCGGCGGCAGGCGGTCCTGCAATTCGGCGACCAATTCAGCGATCGCCGTATCGATGTCGTCGGCCGTGTAGGCGTACGCCCGCACATGCGGGCCCTGGATCTTGCCGATCAGCGTTGTCTTCGGATCGATGATGGTGATCTGCGCCTGCTCCGGACCGAACTGGCTCATGATCGCTTGCCCGAAGGCCGCCAGGGTCGTGGTCTTCCCGCACAGCTGACGACCCATCACCAACATGTTGGGCACCACCCGGCTCGGAAGTGCCACCGGCTGCAGTGCGCTCTCGCCGAGCGCGAACGGAATATTCAGCGGGTCGGCGGCCGCCGCCGTATCGGCGAAACCGGCGATGATCTCGCTCAACGCCACCCGCTCGGGCAGGCGGGAAAGCCGGTCCACCTTGCCGGTCCCGGTGACCGCGGCGATCACACTGCCGACGCCGCGGGTCCCTACCCGTTCCCCGTCGGTCCCGGTGACCTCAGGCACGCCCACCAACAGCTCGTATCCGTCCCTGGTGAGTCCAAACCCCGGACGGTCCAGGGTGTTTCGAGCGGCTTTGCGCAACTCCATTCCGGTGCCCATCTGAGATTCGTCGGGGTTGCTGAGCCGGAGCTGAATTCGCGCGTTCGACACGGTCAGCAGCCCTTGCTTTTGGCCGACAAACCAACCGTTGGAACTCGTCATGACGTGCACGCCGTAGGACAGCCCCTGACGAGCCAGCGCGATCGCACGGTCCCCAATACCGGCATCTTTCTCATAGAGGTCGCCGTAGTTATCGATGACAAGGAAGACGTCACCGAACTTGTCGTTGGGGTCGGTTCCGCCACCGCCGGCTGCGCCGAACCGTCGCTCACGGAATTCGGAGATGTCGATCTGGTAGTGCTTGAACGACGCCTCGCGGGCGCGGATCAGTCCCTCGAGGGTGGCGATGGTACGCGACACCCCTTCGGTGTCGTTGAGGCTGACCACACCTGCAACGTGTGGAACCTCTTCGATCGGATACAACGCCGCACCGATGCAGAAGAACGTCACACGTTCGGGGCGGTACATCAGCGCGGCCGATGTCATCAATGTCATCAGCGTGGTGGATTTGCCCCGCTGGGCGGTCGCGACCACGATGATGTTGTCCATCTCGGCGTCGATCGCATGCACCCGCTGCGCATGTTCCTCGGGAATGTCGACGATCCCGATCGGAAAGACCAAACCAGGATTCTGTCCGTAGTCGACGTGCCAGGGCTTGCCGCGCCAGTATCCCACCAACGCGTCGACCTGTTCGCTGACTTCCAATGGGGGCAGCCAGATTTGGTGTGGCAGCCGGGCGGGGTGTGAAACCAGCGAGTCACGGATGACGTC
>Ga0335072_10011984_pt1 | contig 12385 bp, 10 predicted proteins | sample Lox_Sample_21_FD_206725 | JGI IMG/M metagenome (GOLD analysis project Ga0335072, IMG submission 206725) | Soil microbial communities from Loxahatchee National Wildlife Refuge, Florida, United States - Lox_Sample_2.1 | ecosystem: Environmental > Terrestrial > Soil > Wetlands | place: USA...
GTGATCCTGCTGACCCTGAGCGCGGTCGACGTCGCCGTCGACGACGATCGCGCTCGCGTGGCCTGAGGCGCGCGCCGCTAACGCGTCGGCTGCGCGGCGGCGGCAGGATCGAAGCGATCGTCGTGCCACGCGAGCTCGAACGCCGCGACCACGTCGGGGTCGAACTGCGTGCCGGCCTGGCGATTCAGCTCGGTGAACGCTTCCTCCGGTGACATCTGCGGCGAGTAGGGCCGCTCGGCCACCATCGCGTGGAATGCGTCGCAAACCGCGACGATGCGCGCACCCAGCGGGATCGCGGTGCGTGCCAGTCTGTCCGGGTAGCCACTGCCGTCCCAGCGCTCGTGGCTGGAGCGAACGAGCGCCGCGACCGGGCTCAGCGCAGGTGCCGCTGCCAGAATCCGCTCGCCCACCAGGGTGTGGCGGCGCAGGAACATCCACTCGTCGCCGTCCAGCGGGCCGGGCTTGTTCAGGATCGCCTCGGGGACCGCGGTCTTGCCGATGTCCTTGAGCTCGGCGGCGCGCCGCAGCTCGTCGAGCTGCTCCTCGTTCATCCTGAGCTTGCGCCCGACGAGCACCGACAGCCGGCCGACATCGCGCAGGCGGTCGTGAAGCTCGGGCTGCTGCTCTCGCAGCAGCTCCAAAAGCACGCCGTGAGTCTGCTGGGAGGCCGAACCGCCGCGGCCGCCCTTGTGCACGTACATGCGATCGTCCGCCAGGCGCAGTGCGAGCGAAGGGGAGTGGGCCTCCGACGGGATCGCCACCGCGCCGTGAGAGGCGCGGATGCAGAACCCTTCGCCGTCGGCGGAAAGTGCGGCGACCGCCGCGGCGATGTGGACGTCGGCGCGTACGATGTCGCCGCGCAGCAGCACGCAGAACTCATCGCCCCCGGGTCGGTACGCGATGCCGGCGGACCCGACAGCGGCCCGCAGGCGGTGGCCGAGGTGGGCCAGCAGCGTGTCGCCGGCGAGGTGACCGAAGCGGTCGTTGTAGAGCTTGAAGCCGTCGAGGTCGAACATCACGAGCACCGCAGGGGGCGACTTGATGCCGTTGGCCAGCGCCTCGTCGAGCTCGGCGTTCATCCGGCGGCGGTTCCCCAGCCCGGTCAGCGCATCGGTCACGGCCTCGTGCCGCGAGGCGGTCAGCAGCCGCGCGTTGTCGGCAAACGTCCAGCCGGCGCGGGCGATCACCAGCAGCAGCGTGACGCCCGCCAGCACGATCCCCACGGGAGAGACGTGGCGCACGTCGCCGTACAGCACGACGCCCAGCGCCGTGAACGCAAACGTAACCGGGATCACGAGCATCCTTCTCGCCTTGACGCGCGACCTGGTGGAGCGCGGCGCCGTCGGTTGCCAGGCCGCGGCGCCGATCGCCAGGGCGGCGATGAGCCACGTCGAGTCGATCAAGCCGCCCACCGCGTAGGTGCCGTTGGCGCTCGTGTAGAGGTAGCTGGTGTCGGCCACGGCGCTCGCCGCGAGGCCGAGCCCAAGCAGCAGCCAGCCCCGTCCCGGCCGCCAGCTTGCCAGGCCGAAGGCGCCGACGACGACCGCCAGCAGGATCAGGTCGCCGACGGGATAGGCGAAGTTCGTGGCGATCGCTGCGGTCGAGCCCGAGCTCGCGTCGCGTGCGATCGGATCGAACGCAAGCGCGGCGATCAGGGATGCCGACGCGATCGCAGCGATCGCCCCGTCGAGCCATTGAGCCGCTCCGAAATGATCCACGCGACGGCGCACCAGCATCACCAGGGCGATGTACGCCGCGGGGTAATAGAGGAGATAGAACAGGTCGGCGAGCGACGGGATCGGCACGTTGCCTGAGTCGCCGAACGCGAGCGAGAAATACACCTCGCCCGTGGCGTTGAACGCCAGCCCGATCCCGAAGATCAGCCACGGCAGCCGCTCCTGGCGGACAACCGCCGCGCGCGTAAGGCACGAGACCGCGCCGCTGATGATGACGGCGTCGTACAGCCAGTCGTAGGTGAAGCTGTCGGCGGCGCGTCCGCCCAGGCCAAACTGGCCGTGCGCGATATGAAGCGCGAGCGCAAGCAAGCCTGCGATCGCTGCGATCCGCAGGGCGACTCTGCCCCTGGGCCCGACGATCGGTTGGTTACCTGACGCTGCCCCGCGGGAATTGATGGGAGCGCCGACAAACATGTTCTAACGGGTTCATCGGCCTTTCCCCGGCAAGCATTCAGTAGTTCCCCACAATCCACCGGCGCCCTAGAACATCCGTCCAGGGTCCGGGCACCCGTCGTGCCCGCCGGCGATCACGGCAAACTTGGGCCGGATGGAGGTCCGCGAGCAGGTTTCCCTATCGGAGCTCACGACGCTGCGCGTCGGGGGCCCGGCACGCAGGCTGGTTACGGCTCAGACGATCGAAGAGGTCGTCGAGGTCGTGGGCGGCGCCGATGCAAACGGCGAGCCGCTGCTGCTGATCGCCGGTGGGTCGAACCTGCTGATCGGCGATCAGGGGTTCGACGGAACCGTGCTGCGTGTGGCGCTGGAGGGCATCGCAATTGGCGAAACCGGCGAGGGGTTCCGCGTCGTGGCGGGTGCCGGGGAGCCTTGGGACGCGGTCGTGGCGAGGTGCGTGGACGCGGGCCTGGCAGGCGTGGAATGCCTTTCGGGGATCCCCGGCTCCACTGGCGCGACGCCGATCCAGAACGTCGGAGCGTACGGCCAGGACGTCTCGGAGACGATCGCGTCGGTCAGCGCGTTTGACCGTGGCGCCGGCACAGTCATCGAGCTCGGGCCCGAGCAATGCGGCTTCGCCTACCGCTCGAGCGCCTTCAAGGGCTCTGACCGCTATGTCGTGCTTCGGGTGTCGTTCGCGCTCGAGCGCTCACCGCTCGCGAGGCCGATTCGCTACGCGGAGCTGGCACGGACGCTGGGAGCCGCTCCAGGCGACCGCCCGCCGCTCCGTCACGCGCGCGAGGCGGTGCTGGATCTCCGGCGTGGCAAGGGCATGGTGATCGACCCCGACGACCCCGACTCGGTCAGCGCCGGCTCGTTCTTCCTGAATCCGATCCTCTCGCGCAAGGCATTCGCATCGCTCGAGCGCCGCGCGGCGGAGCGGCTGGGGGAGGGCACCCAGGTCCCGGTCTGGCCTGACGCGAACGGATGCGTGAAGACCTCGGCCGCCTGGCTGATCGAGCGCGCCGGATTTCACCGGGGGTACGGAAACGGGCGCGCCGGCATCTCCTCCAAGCACACACTCGCGGTCGTCAACCGCGGCGGGGCGACCAGCGCCGAGCTTGTCGCGCTCGCCCGCGAGATGAGAGACGGGGTGCAAGCCGCGTTTGGCGTCAGCCTGCATCCCGAGCCGACGCTCGTCGGCATCGAGCTCTAGAAGCGGTGCTCGCGGGCGAGCGCGACCGCGTCGTCGTATAGGTCATGCGGCAACGGGCAGCGCTGCACCGGGCCGAGCCGCCGGGTCAGGGCTTCCGTCAGCTCGTCGACGAGAGCCGCGGGCAGATCCGGCGCGCCGGGCAGGAGCTCGGCCAGCTCGCCCTGCGCGGAGTCGCTCCACTCGAGACCCAGCACCTGGTGCACCTGCCGAGCGAGGTCGCGCAGCTCGGGCGCGGCGTCGATCACGATCAGCGCCTCGCACCAGGCCCCTCCGGAAACCACGCGCTGCGCGAGGCCGGCGAGCTTTCCCGATGGGCCCTGCACGCTCCACGCGCCGGGGCACCACTCCCCGGCAGACTCGCCGAGCGTGCTCTCTACGCCGAGCGCGCGCAGCGCCTCGACGATCGCCCCCGCGATCAGCTCGTAGCGAGCGCTGGACTCCTCGAGGCGGGGGTGTGGCTGCGCCCAGCCCAGGCACAGCGACCCCGAATCGAGCGTCGCGGCGTGGCCGCCGGCGAGCCGCCTGACCGGTGTGGCGCCGGCCGCGTGCGCCAGCGCCAGCGCCTCGGGCAGGCGCGGATGGCGAGCGTCGAGGCGACCCACCGACAGGGCCTGACGCAGCGGCCGCCACAGCCGCAATGAGCCGAGGCCGGTGTCGGCTGATCGGTTCAGCAGGGCGTGGGACACGGCCACGTCGAGCGCGGCGTCGGTCTGCGCGTGGTCGTAGAGCTCGATCAACTAGGGCTTGAAGACCATCAGCCCGAGGATCACGAGCACGGCAAGGCCCGACCCGTAGTTCTCGACCCGTGAGGCGCGGTCGTCGAGCAGGCTGTGCAGCTCCTCGGTGACCGGCGCGCCCTCGGCCGCGAGCCGTGTCGCGAGCAGCCGAGCCTCCTTGGGCCGGCGGCTGCCGATCCCGCCGAGGGCCATCGCGACGATGTACAGGATGAAGGCCCAGTTGATCCAGCCGGCGCTGTATTTGAAGCCCGCCAGATGCACCAGCCAAGCTCCGAAGCCCAGCACCAGCAAGGCGCCGACGCCCACCAGCATTGCGCCGATCCGGCTCACCGACAGCAGCGCCGCGACCTCGGCGGCGGATTGGCGTCGCCGCGCGGTCTCGAATCCCGCCCCCGCGAGCACGGTCCCCGAGACCAGCATGAACGCCCCGAGCAGATGGAAGAACAGCGCGACCGTCAGCGAGCTAAGCATTGGCCGGCGATGCACCGACGGCGACGGCCGAGAGCTTGCTCTCGATCCGCTCGCTGAGCTCGTCGTAGGAGGCGCAGAACGACTTCACGCCCTCGCGCTCGAGCTCGTCGGTGACCGCGGTCAGATCGATCCCCGCGTCCTTGGCAGCCGCCAGGGTGGCGGCGGCCTCGTCGGGATCGGAGTCGAGCGTGCGGGCAACCTCACCGTGATCGGCGAATGCCTTGAGCGTCTGCTCGGGCATCGTGTTGATCACGTCAGGGCCGACCAGTTCGGCCACGTACAGCGTGTCGGAGTACGCCGGGTTCTTGGTGCCCGTGCTCGCCCACAACGGCAGCTGGAGCTTGGCGCCCTTGGCGCGCAGCTCATCCCAGGCAGGTCCGGAGAACTTGCTGAGAAATCGCTGGTAGGCGACGCGGGCGCTGGCCACGGCCACCCGGCCGCGCAGCGGCGAGTCCTCGGCAAGCTGGGGGTCGACCTTGGTGTCGATGCGCGACAAGAAGAACGAGGCGACCGAGGTGATGTGGTCGATCGGCTGGCCGGCCTGCGCACGTGTGGTCAGGCCCCGCAGGTACGCGTCGATCACGTCCTCGTAGCGCTCGATCGAGAACAGGAGCGTGATGTTGACGTTGACGCCGCTCCGGGTGAGCTCCTCGATCGCCGGCAGACCGGCCTTGGTGCCGGGAACCTTGATCATCACGTTGGGGCGGTCAAGGCGCTGCCACAGGTCCTTTGCCTGCGCGAGCGTGCCGTCGGTGTCGTCGGCGAGATCGGGCGTGCACTCGAATGAGATCAGGCCGTCGTGTCCGGCCGTGGCGTCGTACGTCGGGCGCAGCAGCCGAGCGGCCTCCCGGATGTCATCGAGCGCGAGCGCGAAAAACTGCTCCTGGGTGTCGCGCACGCCCGAGGCCGCGACCTCGCGTAGCTGCTGGTCATAGAGCTCCGATCCCGACAGGGCCTTGGCGAAGATCGTCGGGTTCGAGGTCGCGCCGGTGACGGAGTAGTCGTCGATCAGCTCCTGGAACTCGCCGCCCTGCAGAAGGTCGCGCGAGAGCGTGTCAAGCCAGATCGAGACGCCGGCGTCGTGCAGACGCTTGAGATTGGGGTTCGGTGACATGCGTGCTCCCGTCAGTTGTCGGTAGTCGGTGGCCCCGCCAACGACTCTAGCGCCGTGTCGGGGTCGGCAAGCTCGACGGTGTTCACTCGCGCGCGCGAGCGGATCAGCTCCTGGACGTGCTGGTTGACGTCCCAGACGTTGACGTTCATGCCGGCGATCACGCGGCCGTCCTGTACCCAGAACGCCACGAACTCGCCGCTGTCGCGGCTGCCCCGGAACACGACCTCATCCCACTCGGTCGCGTGGCCCGAGTACTCCATCCCGACGTCGTACTGGTCGGAGAAGAAATACGGGAGGCGCTCGTAGCCGTCCTCGTCCCCGAGCATCGCGCGCGCGGCGGCGGGACCCTGGTTTAGCGCGTTGGCCCAGTGCTCCACCCTGATCCGCTGCTTGTAGAACGGGTGCCACGCGTTGGCGACGTCCCCGGCAGCGAACACGTTCTCGGCCGAGCTGCGCAGCCGCTCGTCGACGACGACGCCATTGTCGGTCTTGATGCCCGCGGCGCTCGCGAGGTCGACCCGCGGAGCGACTCCGATCCCGACAACCACGAAGTCGCATTCCACCGTCTTGCCGCCGGTGGTCTTCACGCGCGAGACGGCGCCGTCGCCCTCGAACTCCCGCACCCCGTCGCCGAGCAGCAGCTCGACGCCGTGCTGGGCGTGGACGTCGCGATAGAACGCGCCCACCTCCTTTCCGAACAGGCGTCCGGCGGGCAGCTCGAGCGGATCGATCAGGGCCACCTCCAGCCCCTTCTGGCGGGCCGATGCCGCGAACTCGCTGCCGATCCAGCCGCCGCCTACGACGACCACACGGCCACCGCCAGCTTGCAGGCGCAGTTTCAGCGTGTCGGAGTCGTCGAGCGTGCGCAGGTAGTGCACGCCGTCGAGATCGGCGCCCGGGACGGTGATCTCCCGCGGCTGCGCGCCGGTCGTCAGGAGCAGCCGGTCGTAGTGCAGCTCGCGCCCATCGTCAAGCGCGACGGTCGAGGCGGCGGGGTCAATGCTCGTGGCGGTGACGCCTGCGAGCAGCTCGATGTCGTGCTCGTCGTAGAAGCGCTCCGGGTGCACGTAGGCCTTCTCGCGCTCTGACTCGCCGCGAAGGTAGTCCTTGGTCAGCGGCGGTCGCTCGTACGGCCGTTCCAGCTCGGAGCCGACCAGCAACAGCTTCCCGTCGAAGCCCTGCTCCCGCAGTTCCTCGGCAGCCTTGGCGCCGGCCAGGCTCGCCCCCAGGATGATGAAAGTCCGCTCGGTCATTCAACCTCTCCTCGCTGCAGCGATCGCGTCGGGTACCCGCACGCATCGTATGCGTCCGGGCCGAGCGGTTCCTTACGGGCGCGCCGTGGCGGAGGAACCCGCTCGGGTGTGCCGTGGAGGAGGAGCCGGGTCGGGGTCCGGGGACAAGGACCCCGACCCGGGTGGGGGAGCTCAGGCTGCGGCGTTAAGCGCTTCGAGGTCGCGGTCCAGGGCCAGCTGTGCCAGCACGCGATGCTCGATCCGCCGGACCCGCTCGGGGTCGAGCTCGAGCTCGCGGCCAATCGCGGCATAGCTCTTGGGCTCGCAGACATCGTCGAGGCCGAAGCGCAGCCGGATCACCGACTGACCGGGCTCGGCGACCATGGACACCGCGTCGAGCACGCGGCTGCGCTGAAACTCGATGTGGAGCTCCTCGCCGACCTCAGGGCCTTGCGCCGGAAGAATCGAGCCGAGCGTCGCGTCCGCCTCGCTGCCGACAGGCCGGTCCAGGCTCGTGGTCACGCGAGGCGGGCGGGCCTGCGCGGCGACCTGGATGGACTCCAGGCCGCTGGCTGCCGCCAGTTCCTCGGCAGAGGGCTCGCGCGCCATCTCCGCCGACAACCGGCGGTGTGCCGCTGAAAGCTTGCGCTCGCGCTGCTCGACCGCGACGGGCAGGCGGATCACGCGTGCCTTGTCGGCCAGCGCGCGCCCGATCGCCTGGCGGATCCAGAGCGTCGCGTAGGTGGAGAACTTGTAGCCCAGGCGCCAGTCGAACTTCTCGGCTGCCCGGATCAGGCCGACCGCGCCTTCCTGCACGAGGTCGAGCAACGACAGGCCGGTGCCCGTCTGGTAGTGCTTGGCGATCGAGACGACCAGGCGCAGGTTGTGCACGACCAGCCGGTCCTTGGCCCACAGGTCCCCGCGCTCGATCCGCCGCGCCAGGGCCAGTTCCTCGTGATGGCTGAGCAGCCGGTAGCGGCCGATGCCCCGGAGGAACTGACCCATCGAGTCGACCGTGAAGTAGTCGGGCTCATGGTCCTCGACTGCCGGGTCGTCGAGTGCCTCGAGAGCTTCAGATGGCTCGAGGCGCTCGAGGTCGGATACCTCATCTTCTGAGTTGCTGAGCAATGCAGCGGGAGCCGCCGCCGTACGTGCCGAGATCACGTCCTTGTCCCTTCCCACGCAGGTAAACGAACGTCGAGGATCAAATCGCCGAATGAGTTTGTCCACAACCGCACATCACCCGTGTCGGACGCCGTAGTTCCCCGCGGGCGGGATCCGTCGAATGCGCGGATCAAGTTCGGCCCGGTTCGGACGATATGGGGAGGCTCTCGAGGGCGGTGAAAACGTCCCCCTGAGCGGGAACGTTAGGCCGGCGTCGGTTGCGACGTCTTGCGCCTGGCCGGGACCGCTTCGCCCTGGGGTTGGCCGGCCGGTGGTCCGTCTTCGCGGAACCGGTTGGCCGTCTCGACGGCTGTCCGCTGAGCCCACGCGGTCGTCGTCGCGAAGCCGAGAATTACGATCGCGAAGCTGAGACCGGCGACGATCCACCAGCTTGCGTGCGTGGCGGCAGCAAAGCTCGAGCCGATGTCCCCGGAGATGCCGGCGCCGGCGACCGCGCCGAGGACGGCCACGCCGAGCGTCGCGCCGACCTGCCGGCTCGTCGAGGCGACCGCCGCGGCGACTCCCGCCTGGGACGGAGGCATCCCCGAGACCGCCGTGTTCGTGATCGGCGGATTGACCAGCCCGAAGCCGAAGCCGAAGACGAAGTACGCGCCGAGCACGTACTCCGGCGAGCTATGCGCGGTGAGCTGCGTCAGCATCACCGCCGCAACCGTCAACGCCGTCCCGGCGACCACCAGCGGCACGCGTGTTCCGTAGCGGCCGACGAAACGCCCGGTCAGCGGCGCGAACACGAGTGTCATCGCCGCCATCGGCAGCACGTAGAGGCCGGCGTCGAACGGCGAAAGGCCACGGACGTTCTGGAGATACAGGGTGTTCAAGAACAGGAACCCGCCCTGTCCGGCGAACGCGAAGACCGCGATCGCGCTCGCGCCCGAGAACGGAACGCTCTTGAAGAAGCGCATCTCCAGCAACGGCTCCCGTCGGTGCAGCTCGTAGAACACCAGCGACACGAACGAGGCCAGCGACAGGCAGAAGAGGCCGATGATTCCGGGTGCGGTGAAGCCCACGTGGCCGCCTTCGATGATCGCGTAGGTCAGCGACGACAGCGCGACGATCACCAGGGCCTGCCCGACCGGGTCCAGCCTGCGCGGGCGCGGGGCTCGGGACTCGGGGACGAAGATCGCGGTCAGCGTGACCGCCAGCAGCCCGACGGGCACGTTGACGAGGAACACCCAGCGCCAGCCAAGCGAGTCGACCAGGGCACCGCCTACGATCGGCCCGAGCGCCATGCTGAGCCCGATCATCCCGCCCCAGACGCCGATCGCCTGAGCGCGCTCGCGGGGGTCATCGAAGACGTTGCGGATGATCGACATCGCAACCGGGTTGAGCATCGAACCGCCGATCGCCTGCAGCACCCGGGCGGCGATCAACAGTTGGAGCGTGGGGGCCAGGGCGCACAGCAGCGAGCCCGCCGAGAACACGACGAGTCCGATCTGGAACACCTTGCGGCGCCCGATCCGGTCGGCCGTGGACCCCGACAGCATCAGCAGGCTGGCGATCGTCAGCGTGTAGGCGTCGATCGTCCACTGCAGCCCGGAGAGCGAGGCGCCGAACGATCGATGGATGGCGGGCAGCGCAACGTTGACGATCGTCACGTCGAGGCCGACGATCAGCAGGCTCATCGAGCAGATGACCAGGATCAGCAGGCGCCGGCGGCGGCTCAGGTCCGAGTGGCCCTGGCTGCCGTTCATCGACGTGTCGTGTCTGTCGGCCGAGCCATCCACTCAATCGATCCTACCCACGGCCGGTCTGGGCTACCTGCGGGGCCGGCGCTGCGCGCGACGAACGTCAACGGCCCATTGAGAGCGGGATGGAGGGGGTGCATGACACGACAATCTCCGCGAGATTCGCGAAGTGATCCGCTCCAGGCACCTATACGGTGCTTAGCACGACACGCTTCGCGGGAATCGTCGCGTTTGTCGTGTTATGCACCCCTCCGCGGCCTGAAGCCAAGCCCACATCCCTACCTTCAATGAGTCTTTTCTCGACGGCCGCAGCGCCCGAATGACGTCCGCCACCCAGGCCTAACCCCGGCGTCTATCCCCGCGACCTAATCTACGCACATATATGTCCAAGCAGCAGCAGCTTCGCCGCTCGTATACGCGCTTGATGTCGGTGATCCTGATCGTGCTCGGGATCGTGCTCGTCATCCGAACCATTTCAGCCGGGGGCGGTCCGGCGGCCGCCGGCGTGCTGCTCGGCATCCTGTTCGTCTTCGCCGGCGCCGGCCGTCTGTATCTGCAGTACCGCGGACGGTGAGCGCCCGCCCAACCCGTGCCTGAGCGTCCCTTCAACTACCGCGCGCTGTTCGCGGTCGTCTACACGACCTCGGTCAGCTCCGTGTACTTCGCGCTGGGGGTCGTCGCCCACCGCGCCAACGGCCTCGTGTGGGTCGTCTTCCTGGCCGCGGGGATCTTCTTTCAGCTGACCGCGATGACTTATGTGGAGGGCGCTTCCCTGCATCAGGAGCGTGCTGGGTCGCCGGTGTTCGCGCGCTACGCGTTCAACGAGCTGGTCAGCTTCATCGCCGCGTGGGCGCTGGTGCTCGACTACACGATCCTGATCGCGGTCACCGCGTTGACCGTTCCGAGCTACCTGGCCGTGTTCTGGGGCCACCTCGGGACGGGCGCGCTCGAGCTGGTGATCGCGTTCGCGGTGATCCTGTATGTCGCGCTCGACAACCTGACCGGCGTGACCGCCGGCCGGTTCCGCTGGCGGATCGGGATCACCGCCGTCGACCTGGTGGTTCAGGCGGCCGTGATCGTCCTCGGGCTCGCGCTCGCATTTCACCCTCACCACCTGACGCAGAGCGTCCATCTCGGAACGGCGCCCAGCGCCTCGGACCTCGCGTTCGCGCTGACGATCGCGGTAATCGCGTTCACGGGCCTGGAAGCGGCCGCGAGCGTGGCCGGCGAGGTGAGCGCGACCCGCAAGCAGATCAAGACCCTGGTGGGCTCCGGCTCGGCGCTGATCGTGCTCGTCTACGTGGGAATCGCGATCGTCGGCGTCGGCGTGCTGCCCGTCGACCACGGCATCACCGCGCTCGGCACCACGCACATCAAGGCGCCGATGCTCGGCGTCGCCGAGGCGCTGCATCCGACCTGGGTCGCCGACGTCCTCAAGTACGTCGTCGGGATTGCCGGTGCCGTCGGCCTGACCGCCGCCGCGGGCGCCTCGATGCTGGGGGTCTCGCGGCTCGGATACCTGCTGGCGACCAACCGGCAGATCCCGAGCGCGGTCGGGCGGCTGCATCCGCGCTGGGGCACGCCGTACGTGATCATCGGCACGGCCGCCGTGGGAGCGGCGGCGCTCGTGGTGCCGCGCGACCTCGAGCTGCTCGTCGGGATCTACGCGTTCGGGGCGATGCTGGCGTTCACGATCGCGCACGTCTCGGTGATCGCCCTGCGCTTCCGTGAGCCCAACCGCCCGCGGGCGTACTCGGTGCCTCTGTCGGTGAACTTCCGCGGCGCGAAGGTGCCGATTCCGGCCGTGATCGGGGCACTGCTCGCGGGCGCCGGCTGGGTGACCGTGCTCGTGTTCCACTCGGGCGCCCGTTATGTGGGCGCCGGCTGGCTGCTGGGCGGGCTGCTGCTTTACGTCATCTATCGCAAGACCGAGCAGAAGCCGCTGCTTCGCCGCGTCACGATCCCCGAGCGGGCGCTGCGCCACGAGGCGCTCGAGCCCGAGTTCGGCTCGATCCTCGTCCCGATCTTCGGTACGGAGCTCGACGACGACATCGTCCAGACCGCGGGCCGTCTTGCCGGTGACACGCACGACGACCTCCAGGAGGAAGGCGCCGTGATCGAGGCGATCTGGGTGTTCGAGATGCCGCTTGCGGTACCGCTCGATGCGCCGCTGTCGGATGCCCAGATCCGCCGGGCGCGCGAGGCACTGGCGCGGGCCAAGCTGGTGGGGGAGGAGTACGAGGGCGTCGAGGTCGCCACCGCGATCGTCCGGGCCCGCCGCGCCGGGCAGGCGATCGTCAACGAGGCGCGGCGCCGGGGGGTTGAGGCGATCGTGCTCGGCGCCGAGGAGCCGTCGCGGGTGCGCGGTGGGTCGCTTCTGGGTGGCGCCGGGGGCCCGCTCGAGAACTACGTCGGGCCGATCACGAAATACGTCGTGAGCAAGGCGCCCTGCCGGGTTATCCTGACTGCTCCTCCCGCCGACAAGCGTCCGCGCTCCGAAGCCACCGAGGAAGCCGGGGACGGGAGAACGCAGGAGCAGGCGAAGGCACCCACAACGGAGCGTGGACTGGTAGATGGCTGAGCGGCACACCCCTGGACTGCAGCGTGTCCTCGGTG
>Ga0335072_10011985_pt1 | contig 12384 bp, 10 predicted proteins | sample Lox_Sample_21_FD_206725 | JGI IMG/M metagenome (GOLD analysis project Ga0335072, IMG submission 206725) | Soil microbial communities from Loxahatchee National Wildlife Refuge, Florida, United States - Lox_Sample_2.1 | ecosystem: Environmental > Terrestrial > Soil > Wetlands | place: USA...
GTTTCTCAGTCCTCCTGCCCATCAATGTGGAGTGACCGATTTCACTAAGGAAGACGATGGCTCAAAAACAGGCAGCAAGAGAAACGATACTGGTGGTAGACGACGAGCCGAGCATTCGAAAGTATCTCCAGACCTTGCTCGAAGTCGATGGTTTTGATGTGGAGACCGTTCCAAGCGGAAAGGAAGCTCTGGAACGCGTCGGGGCCGGCGAGCGGCCGAACTTCATGATCCTGGATGTGCTCATGCCCGAGATGGACGGGCTCGAGACGCTCCGCGGGCTGATGCAGCTCGATCATTCGTTGAACGTCATCATGTTGTCGTGCTCGAACGAAGTGAACACGGTGGTCGAAGCCATTCGTTTGGGCGCCGTCGACTATCTGACCAAACCGTTCGAAAAGCCCGAGCTCGATGCAGCCTTTCTAAAGGTTCGCCAGAAGCAGCAACTGCGTTCGGAAAACGAGGCGCTGCGCGAATATTGCGAGCAGTTGACAGAGGATCTTTCCTTCCTCGTGGCCAGCCCGCAAATGCTCAAGATCCGGCAGCAGATTCTCCAGATCGCCCCCGTTGACGTCCCGGTTTTCGTCAGCGGCGAGAGCGGCGTCGGCAAGGAAGTCGTGGCGCGTATGATTCATCTGCGCTCGACGCGCCGGCAACAGCAGTTTGTGAAAGTGAATTGCGCGGCGCTGCCGGGCGAACTGCTCGAATCGGAACTTTTCGGGTACGAGCAGGGCGCGTTTACCGGCGCTGTGCGATCCAAGCCCGGCAAATTCGAACTGGCCAACCGCGGAACGATCTTCCTCGATGAGATCGCCGAGATGAGCCCGCACTTGCAGGCCAAGCTTCTCCACGTTTTGCAGGACGGCCAATACTCCCGGCTGGGGGCCCGAGCGCCCATCAACGTGGACGTCCGTGTGCTGGCGGCCACCAATATGAACGTCAAGGAAGCCATGCGCTCCGGACGGTTTCGCGAGGACCTCTACTACCGCCTGAACGTGCTTTCCATCCACATCCCGCCGCTGCGCGAACGAACGACCGAAATTCCGCTCCTGTTCAACCACTTTCTGGCCAAGTACAGCGAGAAATATCAGAAGCCGGCGCTCGAGCCGTCAAAGCACCTGCTCGAAGCGGCGCTGCGCTATCCGTGGCCCGGCAATCTGCGCGAACTGGAAAATTTCGTCAAGCGATACGTCATTCTGGAAGACGACGAAGGGAGCCTCCGCGAACTCTTGGAGATGACGGGCCAGCAGCGCGTTCCGCAACGCGAGGAATCGGCTGCCCCGAAGGAGCAGGGGCTGAAGGCACTGGTCCGCGGATTGAAAGACGAAGCAGAGATGGAAGCCATTGCGGACGCTCTCGAAAAAACGAACTGGTGCCGCAAAGATGCTGCTCGGATGCTCGGCATCAGCTATAAGGCGCTGCTCTACAAAATGCGCCATTTCAATTTGGATTCCGGGCGCGGCTCGCGTTCCGCAGCTGCGAAAGCCGCTCAACCCAAGCCGGTCGCCGCACCAAGCGAGGCCGGTGCAAAGGAGCCCACGCCCGCCGGCTGAGATTAGCGCTTTGCGGAGGCAAAGTGCTGCAGAAGTTCCATGGAACCGGGAAGGCTGGCTCCCCCTGCTCCCGGAAAAGAGTTGCATATCTAGAGCACATTCAAAGAAATACCTCTACCCTTTCGCTTGCCGGTTGTTCTAGTATTCTGGCCCGAAACGGGTCAGACGGGTGCAAGTTCTTCTCAACTGGCCCAAGCGGTTTTCTTCCCTGTGGCGGAAGACGGTTTCCAGTTTTGCTGCTTTCAAAGGGTTTGGTCGGTGAAAGAGTCCCACGGGCCTTGGGAAATGTCGTGGCCACAAAGACTTAGGACCTTTCGTTCAAGAAACGGGGCTTTTTGGAACAGCGATTGCTAGCTTGTGACTACCCGGGTCTGGTGTGCGTCAAAATCTCAGGTCGAAAAATGAGGAGTGGGGGATGACTGAGCGTCGCATGGCTCGCCGGTACGACCTCTCGTTGCCGGTGAACGTTCGCGTGCCGATAAACAGGGAACCCGTGTCGCACAGCGGTCAAACTCGAGACATCTCAACGCGAGGCGTCTATTTCGTAACGCAGAAGGAGCTAGCTCAGGGTAGCGAAGTCGATTTCACTCTGACCCTCCCAACAGAAATCACGCGGGGTAGTGAAGTGCTCGTGCGCGCACACGGACGCATCGTGCGCGTCGACAAGCGCGGCGATGAGGATTTTGAGACTGTTGGCGTGGCTGCGGTGATTGAACGTTACGACATCATCCGCGGCGAGACCGGCCGCCATTAAGCATCAACGCGGACGACCGACTTAACCATATCCACAATATCCCAAGTCCCCGCACCGGACTTTCACCGGTGTTCCTGCCTTTCTCCGATAGTTGTTCTTCAAAAAAAAACCTTCGTCCCAAACCGCAGGCGCGCCACTCGCTCCGTTGATTTTTTTGAACGAGAATGAGCCCAATTCTGGTGGTGTGCTGAGCGAGTCACGCCCATGGAACTCGCATCGACCGAGAGGCTGTCTCGATTGCTCCGGGGAAATCCCATTCCTGAAAGTGCCAACGATTTTCTGACGGGGAGGCCCGGACAACTGCGTGAACTCAGCCTGGCAGTACCGGGACTAGCACTTCGATTATGCCGCAAGTGTAGGTAAACAAAGCCCTTATTTACGACGCGATGATCCCCCGACAAGGAGCGCTTTTCCACGCTCAAGACTGAAGTTTGGCTGCCCGTGTGCAAAAAATGAACTGGGTTTTCGTGTCTCGTACAAATTAAATGGCCTCCACTCAACCAAGGTTGTCGGCTCCAGGGTCATCTGAGTTACCCCCCGACGACATTTATTTTGGCCCCTCCCCCGTCATGCAGTCCGTCCGGCGGCGAGTCGAGAGAGCCGCGGGCCTGAACGTCCCCATTCTGATTTTGGGTGAAAGCGGAACGGGGAAAGAAGTCCTGGCACGGTTCATACACGCCTTTTCACCGTGGCGCAGCGGACCTTTTGTGAAGGTCAACTGCCCGGCCATTCCAGGGACGCTGCTTGAAAGCGAATTGTTCGGATTCCAAAAGGGAGCATTCACAGGCGCCCAGAGCGACAAGCCCGGCCGAATCGAGCTCGCCCAGGACGGTACTTTATTTCTTGACGAAATCGCCGAGCTCGACGCCAGTTTACAGGCGAAGCTCCTCCACGTCCTTCAAGATGGCTCCTTCACCCGCATTGGCGACCACGAGGAACGCCGGATGGACGCGCGCATCCTTTGCGCCACCAACCGGCCACTTCAGCAGGAAATCGAAGCTGGAAGTTTCCGCTCCGACCTTTTTTATCGTATCAATGTGATCACCGTCAGCCTCCCGCCGCTGCGCGATCGCCGCGACGACATTCCGGTCCTGATCAACTATCTTCGCGAGGAGTTCAATCGCCGCTTCAAACGTGATGCAGCCCCTCTTTCGCGCGAGACACTGCACGTCCTGCAGCACCGCGACTGGCCGGGGAATATTCGCGAACTCGAAAACTGTGTGGCACGCTATGTGATCCTTGGTTCGGAAGAGGCGTTTTTTGTCGACCGGGACGAAAAGAAGACGGAAACCTTCCCCTACGAACCCACTCCGGATGGGCACATCCCTCTGAAACGCATCTCGCAGGAAGTGACCCGGAGGATGGAGCGCGAGCTGATCCTGAAGGTTCTTCAGGCCAACCATTGGAACCGCCGCAAGGCCGCCGAAGCTCTGAAGATCAGTTATCGCGCCTTGTTGTACAAAGTGCGGCAAGCCGGTTTGCCTACCAAGAGACCGCAGCGTGAGGCGGAAGGCGAGAGCAAGCGCTTTGTCGGGCCTTCGATGCCCGCCGACTGAACGAGCCTCGCTTTCTCGGCTCGCGTCATCCGGCCCCTATCCGAATCAGGCTGGGACGCCTGCATCCTCCTCCAGTTGAGTCGGCGTGCCCCGTACCTTGTTGGAAAATGCCTTCTCGCCGCGTTCTTGCTCCTTCTCCCGGTTTTCGTTAGGCTGAAACTCCAATGGCAAAGCCCGCAGCCAAGTCAAGCCTCAAGGTCTGTTTATTGTCCCCGCATCCCATGGTCCTGGACGAGTTTCGACGCCTTCTGGAAAACTCCGGATTGCAGATCGTCGCGAAACAGCTGGATTCCATGCTGGCGCCCGATTTGCGCAATCTTGAGGTTCCCCGGGCCGCGATCTACGTGATCGACGCTCACGCCGCGCGTCAGGCCACTGGTGCGCTCCTGGGCAACATTCTCGATCATTACCCGGCCGCTCGCCTGCTGGTGGTGGGGGAAAAGCTGGGCGAGGACGAAAACCACACTCTGCTCCGCCAGGGCGTGAAAGGAATCCTGAATTACGAGGAGGCTCGCGAGCAGTTGCCGCGCGCTCTGCCCCTCGTCGCCAACGGAGGTTTCTGGGTTCCTCGCGACGTGCTTTCGCGCTTCGTCGACTCGATTTTGAACAGCACGCAGGGGCGCCGTCTGCGAGGGGATTCTCCGGCTGAGCTGAGCCGGCGCGAACAGGAAGTCCTGAACGGCCTGCTCGAGAACCTGGCCAACAAAGAAGTGGCGGACCGCCTCCACATCTCCGAGCGTACCGTGAAATTCCACGTCTCGAACCTCTTGGCTAAGTTTGGCGTTCGCCGGCGCGCCGACCTGATTCTTCTGTGTTTCCAGCGGCGGAACGCGTAATCGCTGTCTCCTGCGCCGCGCCGCTTGCTATAATCCTCGCTTGCTCCTCCGCTTGCGGTTTTCGTGAATGTCCACTTTTTCCATCCAGAATTTTGGCTGCCGCGCCACCGACGCCGACGCCGCCTCGTTGCGCCACGCGCTTCTCTCGAGCGGCCTGACCCTCACTGACGAGCATTCCCGCGCGGACGTGGTTGTGCTCAACACCTGTACGGTGACGGCGGCCGCCGACGCGCAAGCCCGCGAAGCCGTCCGCAAGATCCACCGCGCGAACCCGGAAGCCCGCATCGTCCTGGCCGGCTGCTACGCGCAACGCGCCCCGGAGGAACTCGCCGTGCTGCCCGGCGTCGCGCTGGTAGCTGGTAATTCGCACTTCGCGGAAATTCCGGCTGCGATATCCGGCGCGCGCCGCGCTTCGGACTGTTCGCCTGGCGACGGGAACAGCGCCTTCGTGGCTCTTTCCCAGATCGCCGAGCCGATGTCCCTCGCGCGCGGACCCGCAAAGATTTTGACGGCCGACATTTTCGCACGCGCGGCGATTTCCGTTCCGCCTCCGGGCCTCTCCAGTTCGGATCGGACGCGGCCGATCTTGAAAATTCAGGACGGCTGCAACCATCGCTGCTCCTATTGCGTGATTCCCTTCGTTCGTGGAGCGAGCCGCAGCCTTCCGCCGGACAGTGTAATTCAGGAAATTCGGCGTCTGGTCGCCCTCGGGACGAAGGAAATTGTCTTGAGCGGCATCAACCTGGGAAGCTACGGGCGCGATCTTTCGCGGCGCTGCGACCTCCGAACGCTGGTCGAGCGGATTCTCTCGCAAACCGAACTCGAGCAGCTTCGCTTCAGCTCCATCGAGCCGCAGGATCTGACCCGCGATTTCATCGATCTGGCCGTGTCGTCCGATCGCATCGCGCCGCATTTTCACGTTCCGTTGCAGTCTGGCTCCGACCGCATCCTGCGGGCCATGCACCGCTGGTACCGCGCCGGGCATTACGCTGAGCGTATCGGACTGATTCGCGCCGCGCTGCCCAGCGCCGGCATCGGAGCCGACGTGATCGCGGGATTCCCCGGCGAGACCGAAGAGGATTTCGCGGAGACGGCAGAACTGATCGAGCGATTGCCGTTCACCTACCTGCACGTCTTCTCGTTTTCCGCGCGCCCCGGAACGGAAGCGGAGAACCTCGATTCGCCCGTGAAGGAGTCCGTAATTCGCGAACGGGCGCGCGCCCTGCGAGCGATCGGCGCCCGCAAATCGGCGGCGTTTCGAGAAGCCCAGAGTCTGCGATGCGAGAAGGCGCTCACTCTCGACCGCCGGGGCGATCGCTGGACGGAATGCCTGACAAGCAATTACTTGACGGTGCGAATTGCGGGATCGGTTCCGGCCAATCGCTGGGTTCGCGTTCGCGTCACTCGCCAGGCCGACGAAATTGCAGCCGAACATTCCGTCCACCAAGGCGTCGAGCGTTATTCTGTTCCGCCGCCTGGTTCCGAACTGCAATGCGGCGACTCACTTTAGCCCCCGACTAGCCTCCGTCCTCAAATATCACCTGCGCCACGGCCAAATTTCCGCTGTGCGTGATGGTCAGCGAAATGTTTTTCGCTCCCAGTCCGTCTGCAATCTGCCGCGCTGCGCCTTCCAGCCGGAGCACAGGTTTGCCGCCCGGCATGTTCTCGACTTCGATGTCGCGCCAGCGGACGCCGCGGCTCCAGCCGGTTCCCAGCGCCTTCATCGCCGCCTCCTTGGCTGCGAAGCGTGCGGCGTAGCGCTCGAATTTGTTCTTGTGTCGTTCGCAATAGGCGATTTCGCGGGGCGTGAAAAGCCGCTCGGTCATGGCCGACCCGTGCCTCCCGAGAACCTCGGCGATTCGATCGATTTCCGCGATGTCCAAGCCCAGCCCGACGATCACGTGCCTCCGGCAGCGCCGTCCCGTTATCGAGAATGTTCCGGCCGTCCCGCTCTTGCCGCCGCAATTATACCTATAATGTTGGACGGCACTTGGTGAACGGCAAGCATGGCGCTCGATAAAAAGGTTCTTTCAGGGCAGCGTGGAACTCGCGTGGCCGCTGCCGGCTCCGCTTGGACCACGCGCAGCGTGGGTGGCCTTCAGATCTTGACGGCGCCTCCGCTTGCCCATCTCAAATGGCTCGCCCACGGTTTCAGCACGCGTCCCGGGGGAACGAGCGATCTTCAGAGCGCGAGTGGCCGCGGAAAATCGGAGCGGGTGCTGAATCTTGGTTTCACCGATTGGGATGATCGCGCGCGCGTCATCAAAAACAGGCAAGAATTTGCAGCGGCCATCGGCGCGGCGAAGATGCAGATGGTTACTCTCCGCCAGATCCATTCCGACCTCGCCCTTCGAATTGGCGCAGGGGAAGCCAGCTCGGAGACCGCGTGCCAGGGCGATGCGCTTTTCACGCGCGATCCTGGATTCCTGCTCGCCATTCAAACGGCCGACTGCATTCCCATCCTTCTGGCGGATGCGCGCACGCGCGCCGTTGCAGCGATTCACTCCGGGTGGCGCGGAACGTTGAAACGCATCGCCGAGAAAACGCTCGGGCGCATGCGCATGGAATTCGGCACGCAGCCGGAAGACGTGATCGCGGCTCTGGGACCCGGAATTGGCGGCTGCTGCTATGAAGTCGGCCACGAAGTGGCGAAGGAATTCGCCGTTCAGTTTTCGGAAGCGCGCGATTGGTTCGAAGGTCCGTTCGATGCAACCTCGGCGGGCGACAACGATCCGAACTGGCTTCCCTGGCTGACCATGGCGCCGCCCGGACACGCTCCGGAGCCGCCTCGCGTGCATTTGAATCTCATCGCCGCGAACCGCGCCATTCTGGCCGCTGCAGGTGTGCCCGCGCGGAGTATCTTCGACTCGGGATTCTGCACGTCCTGCCGCACCGACTTGTTTTTCAGTTATCGCAAGGAGCGCCAAACCGGCCGTCTGATGGCCGCGATCGGCATTCTGTAGTGCGTCCCGAGCGAAGGATCTCTCTTCGTACGCCACGGAAATTCGAATCCCAGTGCATCGCAAGCGCTGCGCCTTTGGTATGCCGTTGTTACGCCCCCGCAGGAGAGATTTGCGTCAGACTCCCCGGCGCCGATTCCAGCAACGCCAGTTGCCCGCACGCGCCCAGCACGTCTTGCCCGCGCGAATAGCGCACAAAAACCGGCACTCCTTTCTCGCTCAAAATTCGGCGAAACGCCTCGATGCGCGCCGCATCGGGCTTCTGATAAGGCAAATCCCCCGGATTCCACGGAATCAAATTCACTTTCGCGCGCAGGTTCGAGACCAATCTCGCTACTCTCCGCGCATCCTCCGGCGCATCGTTGAACCCGCCGAGAAGCACATACTCGAACGTCAGCTTCTCCCACGGTCGCAAGGGATATTCGCGGCACGCTTCCAGCAGTTTCGCGATGGGGTATTTCCGGTTGATGGGCATGATTTCATCGCGTTGCGCATCCGACGACGCGTTGAGCGACACCGCCAGTTTCGGACGGACCTTCTCTTTCGCCAGCCGCTCGATGCCCGGAATGATTCCGCTGGTCGACAACGTCACGTGCCTGGGCGAAACGCCCATGCCGTTTGGATCGAGCAGAATTCGCATCGCGGTCATCACCGCGTCGTAATTCAGCAGCGGTTCTCCCTGTCCCATCAGCACCACATTCGTTTGCGGCTTGAGCGTGTCCCGATTGTTCTCGAGGGCCACGATGATCTGCCCCAGGATTTCTCCCGCCGTGAGATTTCGGATCAGCCCCAGCGTCGCCGTCAGGCAGAAGTGACAATCCACCGCGCAGCCGGCCTGCGTCGAAACGCAGATCGTTTGCCGCCTCTCTTCCGGCATAAACACGGTCTCGATCGTTGCGCTGCCCCGGGAGCCTTCGCGGCCTTCTGCGCCGCCGCGATCCAAAGCCAGCACGTACCGCGCGGTTCCATCCGCCGAGCGATACGTTTTCCGAATTCGCGGCAGAGCGATCGCGCTTTCCGCGAGCAGCCGCTCGCGCAGCGCCGCGGGCAGGCTGGTCATCTGCGCAACTTCGACGCGGCGCTCGGCGTAGAGCGCGTGGTAAATCTGCGAACCGCGATATGCCGGTTCTCCGAGCGCCTGCGCAAGCGTTCGCAGCTCTTCCGCCGATTTGCCGAGCAGGTTGGGGTCCTGAATGGGAGCGCGAGCTGTCATGATTCGCTTCATCTTAGCATGTGAAACTGCGCCGGCTCGCGCGTGCGCAGGTCGCGTTTTGTCGTCGAGTTGCCACGCGCTGTCGAAACAATTCTCGCACGGTGCATGACAGGCGTGTCGCGGCGTGCGAGAATGTTCTTAATGACGGAAATTGCACATGGTGTGAATCAGGACGTGCTGCCGAACGGCTTGGTGGTGATCACCGAGCCGATGGAGCACGTGCGCTCCGTCTCCGCCGGGATCTGGCTGCGTTCGGGATCGAGGCGCGAGCCCGCCGAGGTGAACGGCCTGTCTCATTTCATCGAGCACATGGTGTTCAAAGGCACGCGGCGCCGCACCGCGGAAGACATCGCGCGCGAAGTGGACAGCATTGGCGGCATGCTCGACGCCTTCACCTCCAAGGAAATGGTTTGCTTCAACACGCGCGTTCTCGACGAGCATCTTCCCAGGGCCTTCGACGTCTTGTCGGACATGCTGCTCGAGCCCAAGTTTGCTCCCGAGGACATCGATCGCGAGCGGTCCGTGATTCTCGAAGAAATCCGCATGACCCAGGACAACCCCGAGGACCTCGTTCACGAGCTGTTCACGCAGAATTTCTGGAACCCGCACGCGCTGGCCCGGCCGATTCTCGGCACGCCGGAAACCGTTTCGGGCTTTGACCGCGCGACCCTCGACTCCTGGTTTCGCCGCTGGTATGCGCCCAATAACGTCGTGATCACGGCCGCCGGGCGGCTCGAGCATTCGCGATTTGTCGATCTGGTTGCGGACCGCTTTGCGGGACTGGCTCCCGAGCCGGCCCCCGCCTCCGAGTCGGTCCCGCGTCCTGCTCCGCACATCACGCAGTGCAAGAAAACCGAGCTCGAGCAGGCCCACCTCTGCCTCGGCGTCGCGGCGCTGCCCATGTCCGACCGCCGGCGCTTCGCCGTCTCTGTCCTCAACAACGTTCTCGGCGGCGGAATGTCTTCGCGGCTTTTCCAGAACATTCGCGAGCGCCAGGGCCTGGCCTACGCGATTTTCAGCGAGTTGAACGCCTATAAAGACGCGGGAATGCTTTCCGTCTATGCCGGAACATCCTTGGAAACGATGCCCAAGGTGATCGAGTGCGTGATGGAGGAATTCCGGCGCCTGAAGAACGAATTGCTCACTGCCGAAGAGCTTCGCCGCTCCAAAGATCATCTGAAGGGCTCAACCCTGCTTGCGCTGGAAAGCACGGGCCAGCGCATGAACAGCCTGGCGCGCTATCACCTCTATTTCAATCGCCACTTCACTCCGGAAGAGCTGATCGCCATGCTCGAAAGCGTCACGCCGGAAGAAGTTCGCGACGTTGCCCGCGAGTTTTTCCAGGGCGAACGCATCGCCGTTTCCGTGGTCGGCAATCTCAACGGCTTTCAGCTCACCCGCGCGCAACTCTCCGTTTAGTCCTCATTGCATTTTTCGAACCGCGCCCTTTCTCTTGTTGCGCCCCGCCTCCCTTTCTGACAATATCCTCGCGGCGGAAAAAAAGAACGTCAGTCGAACGGCAGTTCTCGCTCGACGCCGCCCAGGGCTGACGCAATCCCGTTCCGGATCTCCATTCTTGCCTCCGGCAGCACGGGCAACTGCACGTTGCTCGAAACGGAACGCACCACTCTCCTCGTCGATGCCGGCCTCGGCCGTCGAGAAATGCTCCGGCGTTTTGAGTCGCTCGGACGCAGCCGCCCCGAGCATGTGGACGCGATTCTCGTTACCCACGAGCATTCCGACCATTGCGGAGGCCTCGCGCAACTCGCCCGCGACTGGAACTGTCCGGCCTACCTCACGCAGCCGACCTATTTTGAAATTCTGAAAATCTACGCGGAGAGCGACACCCCTCCTGCCGGGCAGACGGGGCCAAAAACGAAAGGCCGCCGGTCGCGCGGGCTCGAGCGCGTCGAGTTTGTGCGCCCCGGCCTGCGCTTCGAGATCGGCGACATCGAAATTTCGGCTTTTGCGATTCCTCACGACGCAGCCGATCCGGTGGGCTACGCCTTTCGCTCGAACGGCACGAAAGTCGCGATCGTCACCGACCTTGGCTACATGCCCGAACTCGTGAAGCATCACCTGCGCGAAGCCGATTTCCTGATTCTCGAATCGAACCACGACCTCGATATGCTCAAGGTCGGGCCGTACCCGTGGTACATCAAGCAGCGCGTGATGAGCCGCACCGGCCACCTTTCGAATACGGTCGTCAGCGATTTCCTGGCCGACTCGGAGGTCTTCGACGGCCGCGCCCGCCATCTCGTCCTCGCTCATCTCTCGGAGCAGAACAACACGCCCGACCTGGCGCAGATTTCCGCGGAGCAGGCCCTCGCCAGCCGTCCTGCCGACTTTGGATTCGCCGGCGCGCTCCACATCGCCTCCCAGCGCGTCCCCCTCGGCCCATTCGAGTTGTAAAAGGCCATGTGGCCTCCTCTCCTTCCCTTGCTGCTAGCTTAGTTCGCCTCGGCCCGACTCCGCCACCGCTGCGGCATCAAGGACAGAGCAAGCTTCGCCATCGTCATGAAAAGGAGCACCTTAGCTCCAGCTGGACGTGCACTCCCGGTCGCGCGGGCCCGCATTTTCAGGTATCATCGACGCTTCAAGACTCGAGGATGCGGAGGTGATTACACGCAGTGAGGAAAGCGCGTAAACGTAGCCGTGCAATACCTCGGGCGAAGAAACGGTCGATTGATGCGCGCGAACGGTTCGCGCCGCTCGATCAGTTCAGGTCTGTGCCATTCATGGCGGATGGCCGCTGCCGACGAATGATTCCGGTGCGAAAGCGCGGCACGAAGGAGAAGCCGTGATCCAACGCTATACGCGGGCGGAGATGGGCCGGATATGGAGCGACGAGAACCGCTTCCAGAAGTGGCTCGACGTGGAGCTGGCCGCCACCGAAACGCTGGCGGAGGCGGGGACGGTTCCGCGCGAAGCGGCCGCAAAGCTGCGCGAGCGCGCCCGCATCGACGTGGCACGCATCAACGAAATCGAAGCGAAAGTCCGGCACGACGTAATTGCGTTCACCATTGCGGTGCAGGAATCGGTGGGCGATCCCGAAGCGGCGCGCTGGCTGCACTACGGCCTCACGTCGAACGACGTGGTGGACACGGCGCAGGCCTTGCTGATCCGAGAGGCTTCCAGGCTGATCGAAAAGGGCATCGAGCGACTTGGCGAGGTGCTCGAACGCCGCGCCTGGGAATTCAAGGACACTCCGGAAATCGGCCGCACCCACGGCATTCACGCCGAGCCCATCACGTTTGGCCTGAAGGTCGCGAACTGGTATTCGGAGAACCGCCGGGACCTCGAACGCTTCCGCATCGCCGCGCAGCAAATCGCGGTCGGAAAAATCTCAGGCGCCGTGGGCACCTGCACGCACCTGGGGCCGGAGATCGAAGATAAAATCTGCGCGCGGCTGGGACTCGCGCCTGTTCCCATCAGTTCTCAGGTGATCGAGCGAGACCGCCACGCGCAATTCGTCTCGACGCTGGCCATCGTGGCTGCGTCGCTCGAACGCATCG
>Ga0335072_10011986_pt1 | contig 12383 bp, 10 predicted proteins | sample Lox_Sample_21_FD_206725 | JGI IMG/M metagenome (GOLD analysis project Ga0335072, IMG submission 206725) | Soil microbial communities from Loxahatchee National Wildlife Refuge, Florida, United States - Lox_Sample_2.1 | ecosystem: Environmental > Terrestrial > Soil > Wetlands | place: USA...
GCACATGAGGTCCCGGCCTGATAGGAATTCCCGTCGATCGAAGGGGGAGGACCGATGCCCATCGCCACTGTCAACGGGATTGAGATCTGCTTCGAAACCCAGGGCCGGCCGTCGGACCCTCCCGTGCTGCTGGTGATGGGGCTGGGAGCCCAGCTGATCACCTGGCCGGACGGGTTCGTCGACATGCTGGCCGCTCGGGGGTTCTATGTCGTGCGCTACGACAACCGCGACAGCGGGCGCTCCACCAAGTTCGACGGGATGCCCGACATCGCCGCCCTCTTGGCGGGCGAGACGGGCTCGGCCGTCTACACCATCGAGGACATGGCGGCCGACGGGGTGGCGCTGCTCGGGCACCTCGGGCTCGACCGCGTGCACGTGGTCGGCGCGTCGATGGGCGGCATGATCACCCAGGCCATGGTGATCCACTACCCCGGGCGTTTCCTCAGCGCGTGCTCCATCATGTCGACCACGGGCGATCGCTCCGTGGGCGCACCCACCGGCGAGGCCCTGTCCGCGCTCCTGCGTCCCATGGCCCAGAGCCGCGACGAGGCCGTTGCGGCCGCCATGGAGGCGAGCGCGGTGATCGGATCGCCCAAGTACCCGGCGGACGCCGACACGCTGCGGGCCCGGGCCGAGGCCGCCTACGACCGCTCGTACGCGCCGCTCGGAACGGCGCGCCAGCTCGCGGCCATCCTCGGATCGCCCGATCGCACGGCGGGGCTGGGCGGCGTGACCATGCCGTTCCTCGTGATCCACGGCGACGCCGACCCGCTCGTCACCCCGAGCGGAGGTCGGGCCACGGCCGACGCGGTTCCCGGCGCCACCCTCCTCATGATCCCGGGCATGGGGCACGACCTCCCCGAAGCGCTCTGGGAGGAGATCGTCAGCGCCGTGGTGGCGAACACCGCGCTGGCCTCGGTCTGAACCGCCTGCACGTCACCACCGTCGCCCCTCAGGTGTCGAGGGCGTTGGCGCGCATGACCGACGAGAGCCAGGCCGCGCTGGTCTTGGGCGTGCGGACGAACGTGTCACGGTCCACGCGCACCAGGCCGAAGCGAGGCCTGTAGCCCAGGGCCCATTCGAAGTTGTCGAGCAGTGACCAGTACGTGTAGCCGCGCACGTCGACCCCCTCGCCGATGGCGCCGAGAACACCGGCCAGCGCCTGGCGCACGTAGTCGACCCGCTGTTCGTCGTCAGTGGTCCCGATCCCGTTTTCCGTGACGAGGAGCGGCACCGCGCCGCCGGTGTAGGACCACGCACGGTGCAGGCAGTGGCCCAGCGACGCCGGGTAGAACTCGTAGCCCATGTCGAGCACGGGCACGCCTGGCTCGGGCCCGGCCCACCCTTTGGGCCCGATGCGCTGGCGGCTGTAGACCTGGACGCCGAGGAAGTCGTCGCCCCCCGTGGCGTCGAGGAACACGTCCTCGGCGTGATGACGGGTGCTCTCGAGCCTCTTCTCCCCGCCTTCGACGGCCTGATAGTCGGTCATCGACAAGGTGAGGCCCACCGGCACGCCCGGAGCCACGCCGCGGATGACGTCGACGGCGGCACGGTGCGCCGCAATGAAGTGGTCGGCCACCTTGCGCGACAGGCTCTTGCTCGTCTTGCCGGGCGGGAACAGTCCTGCGTGCCAGCCCATGGTGGCCACGATGTTGGGCTCGTTGATGGTGCAGGCCCGCGTCATCACCGGGCCCAGCGCGCCCGCCGTGACCTCGCAGAACCGCGCGAACCTTTCGACCGCCTGCGCCGTCTCCCAACCCCCCTGCGCGCTGAGCCAGCGCGGCGTGGTGAAGTGGTGGAAGGTCACCACCGGTTCCACGCCCCGGGCGAGCAACCCTTCGCACTGGCGCCGGTAGTGCTCCAACGTCGCCGTGGAGAACTCTCCTTCGGCCGGTTCGATCCGGCTCCACTCCACCGAGAACCTGTAGTTGTCGAATCCCAGCGAGGCCACCAGGTCGGCGTCGGTCTCCCAGCGGTTCCACGAGTCGCAGCAGTCCCCCGACGGCTCGGCGCATCCCGAGCCCGGCATGTTCTCGAAGGCCCACCAGTCGTTGTTCACGTTGCCGCCTTCGATCTGGTGCGCCGCGGTCGCGGTGCCCCAGCTGAATCCGGCGGGGAACGCCCGCCCGGTCGGCGTCGAAGTCTGCGTGGTCGAACTCATCGTCTTGGCCTCCACTGGTCGCGCCCGCCCCGACGGGTCCGTTGCGCCACGAAATCGCATGGCACAGGGGCACGGTAACGTTCTCTGACAATGACGTCATACTCCTCGCAGACGGCTGACGTCCCCAGGGCGGACGGCCCGCCGGACCGCCGCGGCGCGCCGGAGGCGTCCCCCGAGCGGCCCGCCTCGGGCGGGGTCCCCGCGGCCCCCATGGTCGAGGCCCACGGCCTCACCAAGCGCTTCGGCAGCTTCGTCGCCGTCGACGGCGTCTCCTTCACCATCGCCAAGGGCGAGTCGTTCGGCTTCCTCGGCCCCAACGGGGCCGGGAAGACCTCCACCATGCGGATGGTGTCGTGCATCAGCCCGATCAGCGACGGCACCCTGCGGGTCCTCGGCATGGACCCCGCCACCGACGGTGCCGCCATCCGTGCCCGCATGGGGATCTGCCCCCAGGAGGACTCGCTCGATCTGGAGCTGACGGTCATGGACAACCTCATGATCTACGGCCGCTACTTCGACCTGCCCCGCAAGGTCATCCGCCGTCGCGCCGAGCAGCTCCTCGAGTTCGCCCAGCTGACCGAGCGGGCCAACGACAGGGTCGACCCGCTCTCGGGCGGCATGAAGCGCCGGCTCACCATTGCGCGGGCGCTCATTTCGGATCCCGATCTGCTCATCCTCGACGAGCCCACGACCGGACTGGACCCGCAGGCCCGTCACCTGCTGTGGGACCGGCTCTACCGGCTCAAGCTCGAGGGCGTCACCCTCATCATCACGACGCACTACATGGACGAGGCCGAGCAGCTCTGCGACCGGCTGGTCGTGATGGACAGGGGCCGCTTCGCCGCCGAGGGGTCGCCCCGCCAGCTCATCGAGCAGCACTCGACCAAGGAGGTGGTCGAGCTCCGCTTCCTCCCGGGCGCCCACGAGGAGGTGGCGCTCGCCCTGGCCGGCCTGGCCGAGCGCCATGAAGTCCTCCCGGACCGCCTGCTCCTCTACACCGACGAAGGCGATGCCACCCTGGCCGAGGTGCACGCCCAGGGCTTCACCCCGCAGAGCACCCTCGTGCGCCGGTCCACCCTCGAGGACGTCTTCCTGCGGCTGACCGGCCGCACCCTCGTCGACTGACCCGGCGCGGCACCGAGCGTCCCATGGCCACCGTCCACCCCGACTTCGCGCTGTTCGACCACGGTGAGACCGTGCCCGAGCGGCGCTTCCGCACACCCATGTGGGTGCGCGCCGCCGGCTACTGGGCCTACCAGTACAAGCGGACGTGGCGGAGCTCCATCGTCACCAGCTTCCTGATCCCGGTCCTCTACCTCACCGCCATGGGCGTCGCGCTCGGATCGCTCATCGACAAGCACTCCCACGGCGTCGCGGGCGTCAGCTACGTCGCGTACCTGGCCCCCGGCCTCCTGGCCAGCACCTGCATGCAGATCGCCTCCAACGACATGACGTGGCCGGTGCTGGGATCGATCAAGTGGTTCCGGACCTACCACGCCCAGCTGGCCGCCCCGCTCAGCGTGCACGACGTCCACCGCGGCCACCTGGCCTGGGCCGCGGCACGGCTGGGAATTGTGGTGTCGATCTACCTGGCCGTGATGGCGCTGTTCGCCACCGTCCATTCGGGGTGGGCCGTCTTCGCGCTGCCCTCGGGGATCCTGACCGGCATGGCCTTCGGTGCCCCCATGGCGGCCTTCGCGGCCACCATGGAGAAGGACACCGCCTTCGTCACCTTGTACCGGCTGGTCGTCATCCCACTCTTCCTCTTTTCGGGGACGTTCTTCCCGGTGTCACAGCTCCCTCGTGTCCTCGAGTACGTGGCCTACGCCACCCCGCTGTTCCACGGCGTGGCGTTGTGCCGTGACCTCACCCTGGGCACGCTGGACTTCGGCGTCGACGTGGGGCACGCGGCGTACCTGGCGGCGTGGGTGGTGGGGGGCTACTGGTGGGGGAGCCGCACGTTCGCCCAGAGGCTGGTGGTATGACGAGCGCCCCTCCGGCCGCGGTAGAACCAGTGCGCCCGCTCCTGCGCATCACCCCGTCGATCGGGCGGTTCCGCCCGGCCTCGCACGTGGTCGAGCGCAACGCCCTCGTCTACTGGCGCTCATGGATCTACATCCTCTCGGGGTTCTTCGAGCCCCTCTTCTACCTGCTCTCCATCGGGGTGGGCCTGAGCCACCTGGTCGGGCCCATCTCGACGGGCGGCCGCGTGGTGGCCTACACCTCGTTCGTGGCACCGGGCCTGCTGGCCTCGTCGGCCATGAACGGGGCGATGATCGACGCCACCTTCCAGGTCTTCATGAAGCTGAAGATGGCGAAGACCTACGACGCCATGCTGGCCACGCCGCTCGGTGTCCGCGACATCGCCGTGGGCGAGCTGACCTGGTGCGTGCTCCGGGGGGCTCTCTACACGGCCGCCTTCGTCTGCATCATGGGCGGCCTGGGCTACGTGGTGACCCCGTGGGCCGTCCTGTGCTGGCCGGCCGCCATCATGACCAGCTTCGCCTTCGCCTCGGTCGCCATGGCCGGGACGACCTACATGCGCACGTGGCAGGACTTCGACATGGTGTCGCTGGCCTTCATCCCGCTCTTCCTGTTTTCGGGCACCTTCTACCCGATCACCGTCTACCCGGGCTGGCTCCAGGTCATCGTCCGCTGCACCCCCCTCTACCAGTCCGTCACCGTGTTGCGTGCCTGTGACCTGGGCGATTTCAGCTGGATCCTGCTGGCCCACGCCGCCTACCTGGGCGCCATGGTCGTGGTGGGCATCGCGGTGGTCCGGCGGCGCCTCGGGATCCTGCTCCTGCCGTGAACCGACCCCTCCGGCGGCCGGTACCCTACGCAGCGGAGGAGGGCGCCACCGACGGCGCCGCCAGTGCGCACATGAACCGGAAAGTCCAATGAACATCGTCGTGAGCAACGTGAAAGGCGGCGTCGGCAAGACGACGACGGCCGTGTACCTGGCCAAGGTGGCGGCGGAAAGGCCCCGCACGCAGGTGTACCTGGTCGACTCGGACCCCCAGGGCTCGACCGCGGAGTGGTACGAGGTGGACCCCATCGACGGGGTCGAGCTCATTGAGGGGCCCTCGGCCCGGACGGTCACCAAGGCCATGGAGCGCAACGGCTCCGAGGGCATCGTCATCGTCGACACGGCTGCCGGCGACGGCACCATCGTCCGGGCCGCCCTGGCCAACGCCGACGTCGTCGTCATCCCGACCCGGGCCGGCGGCGTGGAGCCCAACCGGGTGGTGGCGACGCTGGAGATGACGCCGAGCAACGTGCCGGCGGGCGTGGTGATCTGTTCGGCCCGCATCGGGACCAACGACCTGGAATCGACGATCGAGTGGTGGAAGGAGCTCGACGTGCCCGTGTGGGGGATCGTCCCCGAGCGCGTCGCCATCGCCAGCGGGCCGGCGGCGCGACTGTCGGCCGAAGGGCTCGAAATCTACGCCAAGGTCTTCAAGAAGGCATCCGCCAGCATTCACTGACCCCCCCAGGGGGGACAACTCAGGGGGAGGCCACCCGGTTGACGAGCTCGGTGTGGAAGCGGCTGGTCGACCACGGCGTGGGCGCCATGCCGTGGAGCTGGCCGATGAGCTCGGACAAGAACCAGCGCCGGACCGCCACGCTGGCCCGGCCCGGCGAGGGGGTGAGGAGGTGGGCCGACAGGCCGAACTCGTCGGCCTCGTCGAGCATGGCGTCGTAGAACTCACAGGCGGCCACGGCGGCCTGGGGCAACGTGAGATGCCAGTCGTAGTCGGTCTGCCCCCGGTCGACCACCTCTTGCCACAGCTCGTCCATGCCGTCGCCGAACCCGTTGAACCGGGTGCCGATCTCCGCCACCAGGACGGCCAGCCGCTCGGGCAGCGCCAGGTGGCCGGTGGCGTTCGCCTGCTCCTTCATCAAGCGCAGCTCGCGGAACACGGCTTCGTACTCCTCGCTCGCCTTCTGCAGGAGTGGGACCGGGATCCCGATCAGGTGCACGTCCACCGTCGGTCCCGGTGCGCGCACGTCGTGGACGTCGGCATGCGCGAAACCGGCGAGGTCGAAACGGAAGCTCCCGTCGGACACGCCGGCTGGAGCAGCCGCGTAGTCGACGGGGAGCTCGAACCACACGATCTTGCCGCCCGCGGCCACCTGGACGCCCCACTCGGAGGCCAAGGTGTCGAAGAGGGTCAGGCCGCGACCCGTCACGGCGTCGGCGGCGTAGTCCTTGACGACGGGGACCACCATGCTCTGGTCGGCGACGTCGATCCGGATGCGGTCGGCGAGCACGTGCAGGGTCACGCTGAGAGGTGTGGCCGCGTGCAGTACCGCGTTGGTCACGAGCTCCGAGGTGAGGAGTGCCGCACATTCGGCCACCTCGGCCGGCATGCCGCGCAGTTGGCTCACAATCCAGTGTCGAGCTGCCGGCGTGCTCTCCACCACGGGTTCGAGGTGCAAGGTGCTCATCCCATCGGGTCCTGTACCCAGGGCTCCCGGAGCGCACCCGGTAAAGTTGAGGAGGAGCACGACGACATCGTCGGTCGTCTCGTCGTTGCCCACCGCCGTTGCCAGCGCAGCCGCCGGCCCGGGGGGCCAGCCCGAGCGTGCGAATTCGGTTGCCTCGGCCGCCAACCGTTCCATTCCCACGGTGACGATCTCGTCCCGGCGCTCCACCAGACCGTCGGAGTACATGACGAGGGTGTCGCCCGGTTGGAGCTTCCAGTCCCATGTGGGCCGCTCACCTCCTCCCAACCCGGCCGCAATGAGGAGGGAGCTGGATGTCGAGGCCGTGAAGGTCGCGTTGCCGGCGCCGTCGACGAGGAGGGGGGGCGGATGCCCGGCGTTGGCGATCTTCACAACCCCGGTGAGGGGATCGATCGTGCCCACAATGACGGTCACGACCCGTTCCTCGACGAGCGCGTCGAAGAGACGCTCGAGTGAGGACAGCACCGCATGCGGCGACTGCCCGGCCACGGCGTAGGCGCGGACGGCACTTCGCACCTGGCCCATGAGCGCCGCCGCGGCGGGACCCTTGCCCATCACGTCGCCCACGCTGAAGAAGACGGTGTCGTTGTCGAGCGGGAAGACGTCGTACCAGTCGCCCCCCACGTAGGTGCCGGCCGCCCCCGGCCGGTACTCGGCGCTCAGGGTGAGTCCGGGAACCGACGGCAGGTGGTCGGGGAGAACCGCGCGTTGGAGGACCTGTGCGACGACGTGTTCGCGCTGGAACCGGGTGGCGTTCGAGAGGGCGACCCCGGTCCTGCTGGCGACCTCCGTGGCCAGCGACACGTCGTCGGTCTCGAAGGTCCGGCCGGGCCCGTCGACGAAGGTCATCACGCCGATGACGTCACCGTGGGCGCTGAGTGGCACGGCCAGGGTCGAGCCGGCCGGCGCACGGCCCGGATGGGGATCAGGTCCCGACGGATCGGGTGGGGTGACGGAGAGCTGCATGCGACCTGTGCGGAACGCCACTGCAGCGGGCATGTCCGAATCGAAGGGAACGGTATCGGGTCCGATGGCGGCCAGGGCGGCGTCCGATGCGAAGGGCCCATTGCCGCGCGCGTCGAGGCGCGCCAGGCCGTTCTCACCGGGAACCTGCACGACGCACGCATCGGCCACGCGGCCGACCACCAGGGTCATGGTCTGCTGGATCATGGCCGTGGGGTCCAGTGACGAGCTGAGGAGGCGGGTGACCTCAGAGAGAAGCGAGAGGCGGTCCCGCCCGGACTCGGCGTCGCGCAGGGCCTCGCGCTCCTGCTCGAACAGCTGGGCCCGTTCGAGGGCCTGGGCGGTGAGCCCCGCCATGGTGGCCAGGAAGCGCAGCTCGACCTCGGTCGGCTCGGGGGCCGCCACAAAGCCGAACGTGAGCACCCCGAGCGTGCCCACGCTGCCGATGAGCGGCTCGGACACGACCGTCACCGGTTGGTGCAACTCCTCGAGCACCCTGGGGACCAGCTCCGAGGAGATGTCCGCCGCCGGGATGTCCCCCGCGCCCAGAGTGTCGATCACCCGACGTCCGCTGCTGAAGGCGGTGCCGACGGGTGTCCCGCTCACCTTGACATCGCCCCGCGAGAACAGCGAGGGATGGCCGCTGCTGGCCAGGCACATGAGGGCACGCCCCCCCGCCAGCGGCACCCGGCAGGCCGCCGCCTGGGCGCCGATGGCCCGGCGTCCTCCGGCGATGGCGGCGCGGGCGACCTCTCCGGGGGTGGTGGCGGCCGCCAGGGCCGAGCTCAGGTCATGGAGGTGCTGGGATCGCTGGAGATCGGCGAACTCGCGCACGGTGAGCCGGGCCCGCTCGACGGCCTGCGCCGCCGCACCGGTGATGGTGATGAGGAAGGTCTTGTCGGCTTCGGTGATCGTCCGGGGCCCGAGCCAGTGGACGACGACGACCCCCACGGTGCGGTCGGACACAATGAGCGGTGCCACGGCCAGCGAGCCGAAGCGGGTGGGGGGCATGGCGTCGGCCACCGCGGGCCAGTCCCGCCGCAGCGAGGCGAGCGAGTCGGCGAAGAGCGCGACTCCCTTCCTGACGACGTCGTGCAGTGCTCCGTCGGGCTCCATGGCGAGCAGGACCACGTCGTCGGACTCGTCGCGTCCGAACCCGATCCGGCTGTGAACGGTGAGGACGCCACGGTCGTTGGTGGTGGCAAAGGTGGCCGCGTCCATGTGCAGCTCGTCCGCCAGCGCATCGATGACGGCGTCGGCCACCTGGGCCGGATCGGCGGCGGTCGTCAATGCCCGCGCCATGGCTTGCATCCGCTGGGCGGTCTCGGCCGCCACCCGGCGGCGCCGTTCGTTGCGCGTCTCGGTCCGGGCCGACCACAGCTGGCGGGTGCGCTGGCTGCGCAGCTGCGCGATCCACACGGCCACGCCTCCCGCGGCAACCGCAGTGACGATCCGCAGGGCGTGATTGAGCTCGTCGTACTGGCGCGGCGGCGTGCTGAGGATCACGGCGAAGAAGACGACGTAGAGCCCGACGAGGGCGGTGCGGCGGGCCGACGCGAAGGCGGCGGTGATGAAGGGCCCTATATAGAGGAACCCGAGGAGACCGAAACGGCCGTCGTACACCGAGTAGGTGACGGCCACCGCCGAGACCACCACCAACGCCGCCCAGGTGGCGCGTGCCTCCAGCCGGCCCGCGTCCGGAACCGGAGCTCCGGTCGTCATCGGCTCGGCTTCGGACCCGGGATCGGTTGCGGCCATGTGCGCTCCAGACCTGACCGGGCACGGGGAGCCCGTAGCACCGGCCGCCCCAACGATATTGCGACCCGTTGATGGGCGGCGACACCAGTACGGGCCCACGGCGGCGGCGCAGCCGGCCGGCGCCGGCGCGAAGATGCACCACGGTGCTCCTGAGCACGGGATGTTTACATCTGCCTCCAAGCGGCAATAGCTCTCAGGCGGCCAATCGCCATTGCAGAGCGGGTCGCCTGACGGGTCCGGGATGAGGTCAAAGGCGTGGAACAGGTATTCCAGATTCACGAGGCCGAGGTCGACGGGACTCCCGTCATTTCGGTCCAGGGCGAGATCGACGTGGCCACCGCCCCGCAATTGCGAGAGTGCATCCACGGGGTCATCGCCAACGGGTCACGGACGGTGGTGCTGGACCTCCTGGGCGTCACCTTTTTGGACTCGACCGCGCTCGGCGTCCTCGTCGGCGGGCTCAAGCGGTGCCGCGAGCTCGGCGGCGAGTTCCACGTTGTGGTGTCCGACGCCCGGATCCGGAAGATCTTCGAGATCACCGGCCTCGACAAGGTGTTTCCCATGGCGGAGTCGATCCAGGGTGTCAACGTGAGCGCGCCGTGATCGAGGATCCCCAACCCGAGCCCACCGATGCCTTTGCCGACGGGGGCCGGGTCCTTCTCGTCTTTCCCGCCCGCGGCGATCTCGTGGTGCTGGCTCGCCTGGTGACATCCGCCATCTCGGCCCGCGCCGGCTACGACATCGAGGAGCTCGAGGACCTGCGCCTCGCGGTCGGCGAGCTGTGCCTGCTGGCCCTGCAGGGGTCCGATGCCCGGCACGGAGAGCTCCAGCTCGAGTTCGTCGTCTCGAGCGAGGTCATCGACATCTCGTGCACCCTCGGGGGCGCGGCGCCGGCGCCGGCCGGTGGCAACGCCGACGGCGTGGACTCGGATCAGCTCAGCGAGCAGATCCTCGAGGCGCTGGTCGACGAGTACGGGCGGGAGCAACAGGACGGGTCGGTGCGGTCCTGGCTCAGAAAGCGGAGGAAGGGGCCCTTGGCGTGACGGCGCGCCAACCGGGCTCCGACACGCCAGGGGGACCGGAGAGCGCGCCGGCCGGCGAGGCCGTGAGCACCTCGCACCCCGCGGTGGACCGCGACGCCATGATCACCGCCAACCTGGGCCTGGCCCACCAGCTGGCGCGCCGGTTCCTGCACCGGGGCGAGCCACTGGACGACCTGGTGCAGGTGGCGTCGGTCGCCCTGGTCAAGTCGGTCGACCGGTTCGACCCCGACCGGGGCGTCGATTTCGCCGCCTTCGCCACGAGGACCATCATCGGCGAGCTCAAGCGCCACTTCCGCGACAAGGGGTGGGCGGTGCGGGCGAGCCGGCGGGTGCAGGAGCTCTACCTCGAGCTCGGGCACGCCACCTCCTCGCTGTCCCAGGTCCTCGGGCGGAGCCCCACCGTGGCCGAACTGGCGGCAGCGACGGGAGCGTCCGAAGAAGCGGTCATCGAAGCGATCGAGGCGGGGCAGGGATACCGGGCCACGTCCATCGACGCCGGCGACGACGAGGAGCACCCGCTCTCGGCGCGTCTCGGTGAGTTCGACTCGCGGTATGACACGGTGGACGAGCGCGCCATGCTCGCCCCGGCCCTCGCCACCCTTCCGGCGCGCGAGCGCTCGATCCTGCGGATGCGATTCGTCGAAGGCATGACCCAGTCGGAAATCGCCGCCAAGGTCGGCGTGAGCCAGATGCACATTTCGCGCCTGCTTTCGGCGAGCCTCGAGCGGCTGCGACGCCAGATCGGCCAGGAGTACGCGCAGTAGGGCAGCGGGGTGCCGCAAGAGGCGCTGACGGGGAACGCAATTGAGTAGGGTGCGGACGTTCGTCACGCCTGCACCCGAAAGGATCGCCATGTCGCAGCTGGCTGTCCCGCCTCCGTCGGATGCGGCGAGCGCCCCCGACATCGGTGAGAAAGGCCTCAAGGGCGGCGCGCTCGGCCTCATCTCGTCGGTCGTCGTCGGCGTCGCCTCGACCGCGCCGGCGTACAGCTTGGCGGCCACCCTGGGCTTCGTGGTCGCCGCCATCAAGGGCTTCCAGGCCCCCATCATCACCATCCTCGCCTTCGTCCCCATGCTGTGCATCTCCTACGGCTACAAGGAGATGAACTATGCCGATCCCGACTGCGGGACGACCTTCACCTGGGGCACGCGTGCCTTCGGCCCGACCACCGGATGGATGGGTGGATGGGGCATTGTGGCGGCCGACCTCCTGGTGATGGCCAGCCTGGCCCAGATCGCCGGCCAGTACGTGTTCCTTCTCGTCAACGCGAACGGCATCGGGAGCAACGCCAACAGCGGCTGGGTCCTCCTGGTCGGCATCCTCTGGATCGTGGCCATGACGGTCATCTGCTACGTGGGCATCGAGATCTCGGCGAACTTCCAAAAGGTGCTCCTGGGCATCGAAGTGACCATGCTCCTGGTGCTCTCGGTCGTCGCCCTGGTCAAAGTGGGAAACGGCAGCGCGCCCCTCGGACACATCGCCCCCGCGTGGTCCTGGCTCAACCCGTTCGACCATTTCTCGCCCTCGAGCTTCATGGTCGGCTTCACGCTGATGCTGTTCATCTACTGGGGCTGGGACACCGCGGTCTCGGTCAACGAGGAGACGGCGGACTCGCAGACCGTTCCCGGACGTGCCGCGGTCCTCTCGACGCTCATCCTCCTGGTGACCTACGCCCTCGTCGTGCTGGCAACCCAGTCCTATGCGGGCATCGGGAGCAAGGGGATCGGGCTCTCGAATCCGAGCCACCAGAACGACGTGCTCTCCGTGCTGGGTAACTCCGTCTTCGGCGGCTCGGGATTCGGTTCGTTCCTCACCCACCTGCTGATCCTGATGGTCTTGAGCTCGGCCGCGGCCTCCACGCAGACCACCATCCTGCCCACCGCCCGCACGACGCTGTCGATGGCCGTGTTCAAGTCCATCCCCTCGGCCTTCGGCCGGATCCATCGGCGGTTCCTCACCCCCACCGTGTCGACCTTGGCGATGGGGGG
>Ga0335072_10011987_pt1 | contig 12383 bp, 10 predicted proteins | sample Lox_Sample_21_FD_206725 | JGI IMG/M metagenome (GOLD analysis project Ga0335072, IMG submission 206725) | Soil microbial communities from Loxahatchee National Wildlife Refuge, Florida, United States - Lox_Sample_2.1 | ecosystem: Environmental > Terrestrial > Soil > Wetlands | place: USA...
ATCATTCGGAAGCCGGCTGGGGGTGCAAGTAGCCGTCCAAAGTCATTCCGGTTTACTTCCTCTCGCCAGTGTCAGCGATATCTGGCCTGCATGATTTGCGGTGTGATAAAGCGCGTGGACCAACAATCTGACGCGTGTAACCGTGCCGAAGAAAGGCGTATCCACCGGTTTCATCCAGTCTTCGCCGGCGCTGTTTTCGATAAGGTCTTTCAACACACCGTATCCCCGCGAGATCAACTCCCGGCTCGATTCCACATCCACGCCCTGGCCGGTGTCCGCTTGACCCATCGTAGTATCCTTCCCGTCAGCCGGTGTGCCGAGAAGCGCACCGAAAAGGTTCATGGTTTCGCCAATATGCCGGTATATAAATCCAATCGATGCGTTGCGGTCATTCAGCCGTAGCGATGCATTCTCGTGGTAGACCCGTCCAGCGAAAAGTGGCTAGTGAACTGGTTCTGCTTCAGAATTTCCAGCAAGATTTCCTTCCGCATACGCTAAACATCTCCAATGGTATTCTCATCGCTTACAGCCGGCTTCTCGACTGCGTTGCGGAACTCCCGGGCGCTTCTTTTCGCGGCGTTGGCTCTTTCATTCAATACCATTCCTCGCTGGTTGTGCCGCCTTCGGCAACGGCCACGAGTCCGGGGCGCGCGGCCGAATCCCAAACCGGTGCTGGTTGCGCCGCGCAGCCCGTAGATTATCGAACTCGACACGCGAGCGGCCCGCCCTTCGGGTTGATACACTAATCAACCGGAGGTTGGCCATGAAGTATCGGATCTGGTTCGCCCTTTTGACCGCGCTCCCATTGGGCGCCGCGGGAACCGTACACCTGCTGCAAAAGCCCGCCATGAACAAGACCGACATCGTCTTCTCCTACGCGGGCGATCTGTGGACGGTCAATCGTAACGGCGGCATGGCAGTGCGGCTCACCGCCGGCGCCGGTACGGAATCGAGCGCGGCATTTTCGCCCGATGGCGCCACCATCGCCTTCTCCGGCGAGTACGACGGCAACACCGACGTGTTCACGGTCCCAGCCTCGGGCGGCGTGCCGAAGCGCATCACATACCACCCCGACGCCGATCGTGTGGTGGGCTGGACTCCGGACGGCAAGCAGATCCTCTTCCGCTCCAATCGCGAGGCCTATTCGCGCTACACGCAGCTTTTTACCGTGTCGTCCGGCGGCGGTTTGCCGGTGGCGCTGCCGCTGCCGATGGCGTTCTCCGGCACCTACTCGCCGGACATGAAGCGCATGGCCTACCAGCCGCTCGATGGCGGCCAATTCGCTACCGACACCAACAATTTCGTCTCCTGGAAACGGTATCGCGGCGGACGCGCCAGCTATATCTGGATCGTCGACTTCGCCGACCTCAAGACCGAACCGCTCCCACGCACCAACTCCAACGATTTCGCGCCCATGTGGATCGGCGATAAGGTGTATTTCCTTTCCGACCGCAACGGTCCGGTCACACTCTTCCGCTACGATCCTTCCAGCAGGAAAGTGGACCAATTGATCAAAAATTCCTGGAAGGATATCGAATATGCCACCGCGGGTCCGGGCGGCATCGTCTACGAGCAGTTCGGCCAGATCCATGTTTACGACATCGCCAGCGGCAAAGAACACCAGATACCGATCGAGATGGCCGCCGACCTCGCCGAAGTTCGTCCCCATTTCCAGAACGTCTCGCGCGAAATTCGCGATGCGCGCATTTCTTCCACGGGCGTACGCGCCGTGTTTGAAGCGCACGGCGAAATCCTCACCGTCCCCGCCGACAAGGGCGACATCCGCGACCTCACCGGAACGCCCGGTGTGATGGAGCGTTCGCCGGCGTGGTCGCCAGACGGCAAATCGATCGCTTACTTCTCGGATGAATCGGGCGAGTACGCGCTGCACATCAAATCGCAGACCGGCGAGGGCGACACCCGGAAGATCGAACTGTACGGCCACTCCGCCTTCTATTCCAACCCGAAATGGTCGCCCGACAGCAAGCACCTCGCTTTCGACGACAATCAACTGCATGTCTGGGACGTGGATGTGGCGGCCGGCAAGCTGACCAAGGTAGCTACCGATTACATCAGCGAAGGCGGCGTGGACTTCGCGTGGTCCGGCGATTCCAAGTGGATTGCGTACACCCAGTCGCTGCCCAACCGGCTGCACGCGCTGGCCATTTATTCGCTGGAAAGCGCGCAATCCAGGCAGGTGACCGACGGCATGAGCGACGTCCGCCATCCAGCCTTCGATCGCGACGGGCAGTACATTTATTTCACCGCCAGCACCAATTACGGGCCCGCGCAGAGCGGTCTGGATATGACCAGCGACGAGCACGACGTCACCAGCAATATCTACCTGATGGTGCTCGCGAAAGATGTGGCCTCGCCGCTCGTGGCGGAGAGCGATGAAGAAAAGGGCGCCGACGCAACTCCGGCCGAAGGCGCGGAAGGCGGGCGCGGCGGCCGTGGCGGACGCAGCGGGGCCGCGGCGAACACGCCTCCCAAGCCGGTGAAGATCGATTTCGACGGCATCGAGCGCCGCATCGTGGCTGTCAATTTGCCGTCCCGGGCCTACAGCAACCTCACCGCCGGGCGCGCGGGATTCTTTTACGGCGCCCAGTTTCGGCTTCTTCAATCCCGAAGGGCAGTGGGACGTGGAGAACAAGGGGCAGGCGCCCGACGTCGTGGTGGAACTGGATCCGAAGTCGATGCACGATGGGCACGATCCGCAATTGGAGCGGGCCGTGGCCGTCGCCATGGGGCAAATGAAGGAGCACCCGGTGCCGGCGCCCAAGCGGCCTCCATACCCGAATTACGCGCCCAGGCCCGGCACCTCAACCGGGGCCAACGGCCCGAAATAGCCTGGCGGAAATGTAATATTCCGCACGTAAAAGCCCGGCAAAAATCGGGTTCTTCCGCACAGTTTCAGGGTGACGTATAGTACGATCAAAAGAGTATGCGCGTAGTTTGGGCCCTGCTTTTGTTTTCCCTCAGTTGTTCTGCAATGAACCCTCTGGAATTACGTCTGGTGGACCAGATGCGAGCCTGGCAGAAACGCCTCGGCATGGACGATTGGACTATGACGTTACAGGTGGTTCGCCAATCGGAGATCGATCCGAATGCGTGGGGTTCGTCCCACTGGGATTCACGCGCGAAAACGGCGACCATCCAGGTTCTCGATCCCCGGGACTATAACCTGAAAGGCGCCGATTTGAGGTTGGACATGGAGTGCACCATTGTGCACGAGTTGGTGCACATCCAGATCTCGCCGCTCGGTCCCGCCGATCCCCAGGTCAAGGAAGACGTGGTCAACCGGATCATGACTGCCCTGCTGAATCGCCAGTGCCCGAATTAGTTTTTGTGCGCGGGCGATTTTTGACCGGCCCGGATTGAGCCCCGTGCGAAATTCGCGTGCCGAGCGTTTTTTCAGTTAACCGCCAGGTGCTCCTGGGCTTCCTGCCAGACGTTGGAGAAGAACTCGCGGGAATTGGGCGAGCAGCCGATGTGCATACGGCCGGCGCCGTCCTCCACGAAGCCCAGATATCCGCTCCAACCGAGATCGTCGAGCACAAATCGCAGGCATTCCAACTCGCCCGCGGGCAGGTGTCCGATATCGAGATCGAACACTTCGCCCGAGCTGTGCTGGAGGGCATCGTGCTGCGACAACTGCTGGCGCGCATAATCCTCGGATTCGACCAGCGCCACCACCGGCAGCGGCTGGAAGCTCTCCCCCGGCGAACTCCGTTCCTCCAACAGGCGGCGCGTTTCGAAAGCGATGTAAGTCAACGTGCCGAGCGCCGCGGGCGATGCCTCGGAAGAATCCGCGAAGGCATCGCTGCTCGGAAGCTGCAATGTATAGCCCAGATAATCGGCATTGTCCAGGGCCTTAATGAGCCGCGAGCCGGGATTGGCGCGGATGTCGTCGCCGGTGCGGTAGATCAGGTCATCGGGGCGCAGCCAGGTGGAAAGCATGTGCGGAGCGCGCCGGCCGGAGGCGAACTGATTCTTATATTCCAGCTGGAGCGCGGCCAGATCGTCGGGGTTCTGGCGATAGATGGCCAGTAACTGCGCGGCACGCAGGATGCGGAAGTAGTAAGTGGGCGAGTAATCGCGCAGCATCTGCTGTTGGATCGCCTGGTACAGTTCGCGATTCCAGTTGGGGCTGCAGGAGAAGAACATGCGCGCCACGGTAATCTCGTCGGGCGGAATGCCTTGCGCGCGGCTGGTGAGTTCCTTCATGAATGTGACGCATCCCGTGCCGCAATGGTAGGCGAAGATGGCCCAATCCTCGGCGCCGAAGGTGCGCTCCAGGCGGGCGAGGTAGCGCGCCGCCGCGGGGATGGCGCGATCGGGAATCATGCGGTCGTCGCGAACCAGCACAGTGTAAGGCTCTCTGTGGGTGATGGTCTTGTATCTCGGCTTGGTGCTCTTATTGCGGCTTTTGACAAGCACCCTCTCTTTCGTGACGTGATACCGCGTGGCATGCACCACGCTCAGGCCCATGTCCTTCGCGGTAGCATCGGTGATCTGCATGATGCCTTTGGCTCCGGCGGGACTGGTTGGGCTGTTGGCATCGCCCCAGCTTTCGAGGTAAATGATGGCTTCGAGAATGGATTGCGGAAATCCGCTGCTGCGCGCGGCGGAGCGAATAATCGACTGCAGCGCGGGAGCGGTGACGCGGCGCGCGCCGGCGATGGCTTCCTGCTCGCGCATGATCACGAAGGTTTGCGACTGCACCATGAGGTCAGTGCGCAGTTGCAGGGTCTCGGGAGTGAGATCGTCGCGCTCTACGCCAACACCGGAGATGCGGTGCGACGGGAAGAAATACTCCGGCGAGCCGGCCTGCCCCCAGGCCGCAAAGCTCAAGAGAAGTACTGCCTTGAGTTTCATCCGCTTCCTACAGTGTAAACACCACGCATCCGCGCGCGGCACAATTTTTTGGACGTACGGCGCGGAAAATTGGTTTTTCCAAACTGAATATTTGCAGAAGGGGCGATTTACCAGCCCGTCAGGGCCATGCGGCGGAGAATCTCGTCGCTATAGGATCCCATGTGGTCGGGCTTCCAGCGCAGCGGCGCGGGCAGAATCGCCGCCAGGCGGGCCGCCTGATCGCGATCGATTTTAGCGGCGGGGACGCTGTACCAGGCTTGCGATGCCGCCTGCGCGCCAAAGATTCCCGGTCCCCACTCGATCACATTGAGGTAGAGTTCCAGAATGCGGCGCTTGCCGAGAATGACTTCGGCGGCGGGAGCCAGGGTGAATTCCACGGCCTTACGGAGGAGCGAGCGATTGGTGGTGAGAAAGAGATTTTTCACCAGTTGTTGCGTGATGGTGGACCCGCCGCGGCCGAGTTTTCCCTGCTCCACGTCCTTATCGACAACCTTCTGCACTTCCAGCCAATCGATGCCGTGGTGCTGATAGAAGCGGCCGTCTTCGGCCGAAATGACGGCGTGCTGGAGGTCGGGTGAGATGCGGCCGAGGGCCGCAAAAACCTGGCGTTTGCGATACGGTTTGCGATGCCAAAGGGCCGCCAGGCGCCGTTCGGTCTGCACCGCGGTAGTGGGAGGATTGATCCAGCGGAGCGCCACCAGTTCGCCCAGGCAGATGGCATAGAACGCCAACACCAGAAGCGCCGCGCCACGCACCAGCATGCGAAAGATACGCCGCACTCGAGAACCCGCCACGCTACGATGTTAGCCTAGTAGTTTGACCGCATGATAACGTTCTGGAGAGCAGACTATCGTCTGCGGCAAACTTCAGCCCGCCGCCGCACCGTGTGGACTGAAATCTCGCGCAGGCTGAAAGCCTGGCCCGCCGGCTGCTGCTCATGACACGTCTCGATCATTCCCTGGCATTCGCGGAGTCGCACCGGACCGCGCTTTCGTGCGCCGCGGCACTCCTGATCGCGGTCGTGGCGTGGCTCGACTGGCTGATACCGAACACGTCGGTAGGCTACCTGTACCTGATTCCGATCCTGTTGTCGGCGGCGGGGCTGAACACCTACCAGATTCTGCTGATGGCGTTGCTGTGCGGATGGCTACGGGAAGCGGCTGACCCGTTGCAGGGCGAAGTGGGCTATCAGGCGGCGTTCGTTCTGAATCCGGCCCACTGGGTGGCGGGATCGTGGCCGAGGTTCATCGTGGCAGCGAGCGGTTTCGCCACCACCGGCTTTTTCGTGGGGGAGTTGAACCGCCGGCGCCGGCTGCTGCTGGCGCATCTCGACGAACGCGAAAAGCAGATGAAACTCCTGAAGGATGCCGAACTGAAAGTACACACGCTCATCGAAACCAGCCCGCTGGCGATTTTAACCCTCGATCACTCGGGGCAGGTGGCCCTGGCCAATGAATCGGCGCGGCAGTTGCTGGCATTCGAGGACGAGCCCTTGCAAGGACAGGACGTGACGCCGTACCTGCCCATCCTGAGCCGCATGCTGCACCATTCCGGCAGCAATATGCGCACCAACGTGGAGTGCCGCGGCCACCGGCGCAACGGCGATGTATTCCTGGCGCACGTCTGGCTTTCCACCTATCGCACCTCGCAGGGCGCGGCATTGGCCGCTGTAGTATGGGACGCATCGGAGAATCTGCGCGATCGCGAGGGCGCGGGGCTCGACGCCATGATGGCCACTTCGCGCGTATTGATCGGCGCCATGTCGCACGAGATTCGCAATCTGGCGGCGGCGGCGGCAAGCGCTTATTCCGGGCTCGCCGGTGGCGCGCCGGAAGCGCGCCCGGAACAATACCAGGCGCTGGGCAGCCTGATCCAAGGGTTGGAGAAGATCGCCTCCACCGGCTTGCGCATCGCGTCCAGCCGGGAAACCGTGGTGGCCGATCTGGGCACGGTGCTCGACGAAACCCGCATCCTGCTCGACCCTGCCTTGCGGGAAGCCGGAATTCAATCGCATTGGGAAGTGCGTCCCGGGCTTCCGCTGGTGCAGGCCGATCATCATGCGCTGCTGCAGGCATTCATCAACCTCGCGCGCAACAGCCTGAGCGCGCTCGAGAACAGCCAACGCAAGGAGATGCGGATCGTGGCGGGGATGGAACGCGACCTGGTGGTGGTGCGGTTCCACGACACCGGTCCGGGCGTGGCTCATCCCGAGGAGTTGTTCCAACCGTTTCAACCGGGGGCGCAATCGGTGGGTTTGGGGCTGTATGTCACGCGAGCCATTCTGCGGTCGCACGGCGGCGGCTTGCGATATGAGGCGCCGGAAACCGGCAGTTGCTTCGCCGTGGAGTTATGGCCGGCGGAAAGCGCGGCACAGGAATGATACGCGTATTACTGATTGACGACCACGCACTTTTTCGCGAGAGCGTAGCGCGCGCCCTGGCGGCGGACCCACAGCTCGTGGTGGAACATTGCGCCAGCATCGCGGCGGCAATGCCGCTGGTGGCGCAGCAACCGTTCGATCTGGTCCTGCTGGATCACGATTTGGGAGGCGAGAGAGCTTCGCAATTCCTGCCGGCCGCGCGGGAAGCCGGGTTTGCCGGACGCGTGCTGGTCGTAACCGCATGGGTCAGCAGCACGGAAGCGCGGCGGCTGCTGCAACAAGGCGTCGCCGGCATCTTCCTGAAGCACGCTCCGCTCGAAGAGCTCCATGCCGCGGTCAACGCGGTGATGGCCGGGGAGAGTTGGATGGACAAGTCCCTGGCGGGCGAGGAAGAGAAAGCCGCGGCCGAATCGAACGCGCCGCAGTTCAACGAGCGGCAGCGCAAGGTGTTGCGCTTCGTCCTGGAAGGGCTGTCGAACAAGGAGATCGCCTGGCGCCTGCAGATTTCCGAAAGCTACGTAAAAGCCATTTTGCAGAGTCTCTTTCAGAAGACGGGAGTGCGCACGAGGGGACAGCTGGTGCGCGTGGCGTTCGAGCAGTATGAGGATCAGCTATAAGAAAAAAGCCGGAAGCCGGAAGCCCGCAACCGGAAGGAAGACCGCGTCACTGTACAAAAGATAGGTTGGCACTTCCTGGCCGCTACGATAATGTAACTTAATATCGCCGGACCTCAGCCGGCATACCGAGGTTAGGGGTGAGTGGCCGCTGTCAATAAAACGGGTCCCGCCGGTCGCGGAGGACGGTGGGACCAGGCCAGCATGGATCGCGCGGGCTAGAATAGAAGCGTGTTTACCACCCCGACTCAGATCCCCGAAATCCTGGAAAAACTGCACATCGAGCCGGTGAATTCCGGCGCCTGTTATGGCGACTGGATCGCTGAACCTTCCGGCGGGCAACTGGAGTCGCTCAACCCGGCGACAGGCGAGGTGCTGGCCAAAATTCAACTGGCGGGTCCGCAAGATTACGAAACCATCGTGGCGCAGGCGAGCGAAGCGTTCCTCGAATGGCGCATGGTGCCGGCGCCGCGGCGGGGCGAAATCGTACGTGAGATCGGCAACGAACTGCGCGCCGCGAAGGACGACCTGGGAATGCTGGTGTCGCTCGAAATGGGCAAGATTCTGGCCGAAGGGTGCGGCGAAGTGCAGGAGATGATCGATATCGCCGACTTCGCCGTCGGGCTTTCGCGCCAACTCTACGGGCTTACGATGCACAGCGAGCGTCCCGGCCACCGCATGTACGAGCAATGGCATCCGCTGGGAATCGTGGGGGTGATCAGCGCGTTCAATTTCCCGGTAGCGGTGTGGTCCTGGAATGCCATGATCGCGGCGGTGTGCGGCGATTGCGTGTTGTGGCGGCCATCGTCGGACACTCCGCTCACCGCCGTCGCGGTCCAGAAAATCTGCAACCGCGTGCTCGACCGGCACGGGCTCAAGGGAATTTTCTCGTTGGTGATCGGCAAGAGCGATCCGATCGGCGAAATGTTAATTCGCGACCCGCGCATTCCGCTGGTGAGCTTCACCGGGTCCACCGGCGTCGGCCGGCACGTGGCCGAGGCCGTGGCGAGCCGGCTGGGACGCACAATTCTGGAGCTCGGCGGCAACAATGGCATTATCGCCATGGACGATTGCAATACCGACCTGCTGCTGCGCGCCGTGGTGTTCGGGGCGGTGGGAACGGCAGGCCAGCGCTGCACCACCACGCGACGCCTGTTCCTGCAGCGCGGCATCGCTGAAAGAATGACCGCCGCGCTGGTGAACGCCTACCGGCAGGTCAAGATCGGCAATCCGGTGGAAGAGGGAACCCTGATGGGGCCGCTGGTGAACCGGCGCGCGGTGGACGACATGATGGACGGCATCCGCCGCATTCGCGAACAGGGCGGCGAGATCCTCAGCGGCGGCGGGAAAATCAGCGGCAACTTCGTCGAGCCCACGTTGGTGCGCGCGCGCGCCGATATGCCGATTCTCAAGGAAGAAATCTTCGCGCCCATTCTTTATCTGGTGGATTTCGATCACCTCGACGAAGCCATCCGTTGGCACAACGACGTGCCGCAGGGGCTGTCGTCGGCCATGTTCACCAACAATCTCATCTCCGCGGAGACGTTTTTGAGCCACCGCGGCAGCGATTGCGGCATCGCCAATGTGAATATCGGGACGAGCGGCGCGGAAATCGGCGGCGCATTCGGCGGCGAAAAAGAAACCGGCGGCGGGCGGGAATCGGGCAGCGACGCGTGGAAGGCCTACATGCGGCGGCAGACGAACACGGTCAACTGGTCGACGCAGTTGCCGCTGGCGCAGGGAATCCGGTTCGAGTGAGCCATATTCCCCGTCTTTCCAGCCCGGACGACCTTCGCCGCCAGCACCTGCACAATTAGTGGGCGCAACCGCGCGGCGCGCGCGTTTGCCGATTAGTCGGCACTAGCAACCCGGGTGGTGGCACATTATGGTACGAATCGTCACCATCGGCCGGCTGCGAGGGCGCTGCCTGCCTGGCCCGCCGCACGCAAAAGTCTCCAACATCTATGAGATCCGATACGCACTGCCTGGGCGTGTGAGTTTTGGCCGCCGATGTGCCATTCTGGTTGGCACACGGTCCTGACACCAGGAGTTGCTGGATATACACCCGCGGGGACATCTCTTACCGCGCGGAGGGGAGAAGTGAAATGAAGCGTAGTCACGGAATGATGGCGGTGACCGCGGTAGTTTTGGCAGTTGTGGGAACCGTCTTCGTAGTCAGCAGATCCAAAACCACCGAGGCGGCTGCCCCACCGGCACCGCGCACCGTCGAAGTTGCCACCGTCGAGCAGCGCGATCTGCCGATCCAGCGGGAGTGGATCGGCGCCCTGGACGGCCTGGTCAATGCCGATATCAAGGCGCAGGTCACCGGCTATCTGCTGCGGCAGGACTATCAGGAAGGTTCCTTCGTCCGCAAAGGGCAGTTGCTCTTTGAAATCGATCCGCGGCCATTCCAAGCAGCCGTGGACCAGGCAGCCGGTCAACTGGCGCAAGCCCGCGCCCAACTGGCCGAGGCCCGGGCAGGCTTGGTGCAGGCGCAAGCCCAACTCCAGAACTCCGAGGCCAATCAGCGCCGGGCGCAACTCGACGAGGATCGCTATACTCCGCTCGCAAAACAGCAGGCAGTCACCCAGCAGGACCTGGATAACGCCAGCCAGATCAATCGGGCCAACAAAGCGCAGGTGGCCGCTTCGCAAGCTCAGATCGAGACGTCGAAAGCCTTGATTGAGGCGGCGCAGGCCGGAGTCAAGGCGGCGGAGGCAGGGCTGGAGACGGCCCAGGTCAATCTCGGCTTCACCAGGCTGACCTCTCTGATCGACGGCATCGCCGGACGGGCCACCGTACAGGTCGGCAATCTCGTCGGCCCGGCGGGCAATGCGGTAACAAGTGTGTCGACGCTCGACCCGATCAGGGCCAATTTCACCATCAGCGAGCAGGAATATCTCAGCCTGGCGCGGGCCGATGCGCTCCATAAATTGCAATTGAAGGTGATCCTGGCCGACGGAACCGAACACCCGCATCCCGGGCGATTCTCCTTCGCCGACCGGCAGGTGGATCCCAGCACCGGCGCCATCGAGATGACCGCCCTGTTTCCGAATCCAGGCAACGTCCTTCGTCCCGGCCAGTTTGCCAAGGTTCGTGCCGTGGTCGGCATGGACCAAGGGGCATTGCTCGTGCCGCAACCCGCGGTGACGGAACTTCAGGGCAGCTACCAGGTCACGGTTGTCGGGCAGGACAACCACGTGAGCGTCCGTCCGGTGAAGGCGGGACAGCGCGTGGGCACCATGTGGGTGATCGACGACGGGCTGAAGCCCGGCGAGACGGTCGTAGTGGTGGGCCAGCAGGCGCTTCGATCCGGCGCAGCAGTCGCCCCGAAACCGTTCCAGGGCAACTAGCGGGAGAGGAACCGACCGATGTCCAACTTTTTCATTCGCAGGCCTATTGTGGCCATCGTCATCGCCATTTTGACGGTGATCGTCGGCGCGATCATGATCGTGACCCTGCCGGTGGCTCAGTTTCCCAACATCGCGCCTCCGGAAATCCGCCTCCAGGCCACCTACGTCGGCGCCGACGCTCAGGCCTTGGAACAGGCGGTCGCCACCCCGATCGAGCAGCAGCTTACCGGCGTCGACAACATGAATTACATGTACTCCGTCAACGCCACCGGCTCCTCCTCCACCTGGCTGTTCGCCGATTTCGACCTGAAGACGGATCCCAATATGGACCTGATCCTGACGCAGTCGCGCGAACAGCTGGCGCAGGGCCAACTCCCGCCGGAAGTAAACAATTACGGGGTCACCATCCGCAAGTCCACCACCGCTCCGCTGATGCTGATTGCTCTGTACTCGCCGCATGGAACCCGCGACGCCACATTTCTCGCAAACTATGCCTATATCAATCTCAATGACCCCATCGGCCGCTCTTACGGCGTCGGCCAGACGCAGATTTTCGGCGCCGGGCAATATGCCATGCGGCTGTGGGTCAAGCCGGACCAACTGGCGAAATTGGGCATCACGGTTTCCGACATCCTGAACTCGATCCAGGCGCAGAACACCGTAAACCCCGCCGGGCAGGCGGGCGGCGAGCCTGCTCCCGCGAACCAGCAGTTCACTTACGCGGTTCTGGCCCAGGGAAGGCTCTCGTCGCCCGAGGAGTTCGGTAACATCATCGTTCGCGAAGCGCCCAACGGCGGAGTTGTGCGCGTGAAAGATGTCGCGCGGGTCGAATTGGGCGCACAAAGCTACAGCATCATCGGGCGCCTGAACGGCAAGCCTAGCGCCATCATCGCCGCCTACCAGTTGCCGGGATCGAACGCGGTACAGGCGGTTGAAGGCGTGCGCAAGCTGCTGGCCCAGATGAAACAGCGCTTTCCCGAGGATGTCGATTACGCAGTCTCGTTGGACCAGACACTTCCGGTCACCGAGGGCATCAAGGAAATCGTGGAGACTCTGGTAATCGCCATCGTATTGGTCATCCTGGTGGTTTATTTGTTCCTGCAAGACTGGCGCGCCACCCTGATTCCCATGCTGGCCGTGCCCGTGTCGCTGGTCGGT
>Ga0335072_10011988_pt1 | contig 12383 bp, 6 predicted proteins | sample Lox_Sample_21_FD_206725 | JGI IMG/M metagenome (GOLD analysis project Ga0335072, IMG submission 206725) | Soil microbial communities from Loxahatchee National Wildlife Refuge, Florida, United States - Lox_Sample_2.1 | ecosystem: Environmental > Terrestrial > Soil > Wetlands | place: USA: Florida...
GGATCCCGAAGCCTATCTGCGGGAAGTGATGACTCGCATCGCCGACCATCCCATCAACCGGATCAAAGACCTGCTGCCTTGGAATATCAATCTCACACATGCCGAAGTGTCCCCTTAACCCATTCGTGGACACTTAGCAAGACGGTCTATCTCGGACGCTTACGTTCTAACTGCTTGCTCGTACTACGTCTTCACCCCCGCGCCACAGAGTGGGGACGCCAACTCGCCCTGGGGCCTTCCATATTGATTCCGCGGATGCACAACAGTGGGCAGACCCCCAGGTCCTGCTCGCGGCCGCCGATCACTTCTACTGGTTAAATAACGGACCCGCAGCAGCGCCGCTCTATGCCCGATCCGAGAAACTGTTCTCGGAGCGGAGCGATGCGCGAAACGAACTTCACGCCAAGGTGGGCCGCCTTAGATCAGAAGCCGAAACGATGTCGTTTGTAGACCTCTCTCGGTTCTTGAACGAACAACTGCAGAACCCCATCGTGCAGGGTGACAAGAGACTGCGCAGCTGTCACGTAGAACACAATTCGCACATTCGTCATATCTTATCCTCTCTTAATGATACGCCCAGTTGTGCCCATGTGTGCCTAGCTGTGCATAGATGATTTGTCTTCCAAAATTCTCTTTTTCCCCTATTAGGCTTGAGGCGACGGGTTTATAGGATTTGCACCGATGGAATTGCCGTTATTTGGATTTTCCGTTTCCGCTGTTCCAGTTCAGTCTTTGTGGGGATCGACCGGATTAGTTCACGCAACTCGTTCATGTCCACACTCTTTCACAGGTCTGCGACCAATTCCAGCTCTGTGGATTTCAAACGGCACCACTACCGATCTTTGGGTAGTGGGTCAGCACGAACCCACTACCGATCTTTGTCGAGCATTGACCTGAACCCGTCGGTGGACTAGGCTTCTCTGTTTCACTCTGGCGCGAAGATGATTAAGTTGAATGTGAGATTTACGCCTCTTCGACTTGGAACGCTGGTCGTCCTGCTTCTTAGTGTTTGCTTTTCAGGTTGCGGTGGGGGCAGTTCTGGCTCGACCGGACCAGTCGGTCAGCCCAACTTCTCAATCGAGCTAAGTCCTGACAATGAGTCGATAGATCAAGGTCAGAGTGGCACAGTCGCCATCTCAGTCCATCCGGTAAACGGATTCGACCAGTCAATCTCTATATCGATAACTGGTTTGCCAGCTGGGGTAATGTCGAATCCGGCCTCGCCCTTTACGATAAGCACCTCGGGCCAGACAGTGACATTTAACGTTGCTTCGAGCGCGGCGCTGGGGTCTTCGACGATTACCTTCGATGCCTCGAGCGGTGGTTTGAGTTCTACCGGACAGGCCTCAATTTCAGTCACGCAAGGGCCGCCAGGCCTGCCGGATGATCGGACAACGTTTGTGCGTACCGACGACACACCGTTATCAGTTGTCTACGACGCTGTTCACCAGCAGATTTTTGCGAGCGCACTACATTTGAATTGCGTCGACGTGATTTCGCTGGCGACCCAACAGATTGTGCAATGCATTCCAGCATCCGGCGCCTTGGGTCTGAGCCTCAGTACCGACGGTACGAAGGTTTTAGTAGGAACGCAGGTTGGCGTCGTGGCGTGGATTGACACGAGCTCACTCCAAGTGGTCGAGCGGGACGTAGTTCCACAACTGCCACAAAGTCTGACAGCACCGGCAGGAATGACATACGTGGCGCCAGCGCAAGCCTATCAGGCTGCAAACGGCAAAGTGTTGCTGTTCTCGAACTGGGGATACATGAATCTCTACGGTGATGAGTTTCAGGGGGCCACGGCCGTCGAGTGGGATCCAGTAGCCGGAACATCCGAAGTGAGGAACGACTCGGGTGGAGGGGGCGTTATTTCGGCGAGCAGTGATCACACGAAAATCCTGGTAGCTGGGGGCAGTCTGACCCTCTACGACTCGAACTCTGACACTTTTGTCGCTGCACCATCGGACACCGGGCTGCAATTCGCGACCATCAATCCCGCTGGTTCACAGTTTGCCGTTATTGGTGGAACGCCGCTAGTCAGATTTTTTAATACATCAATGGAGCAGGTGGGGTCGACAGCTATCACTTCCTGTTGCGCCGCCGGACCGCAGATTGCGGTGTACAGTTCCGATAGCAAGTATCTTTACCTAGTGTACGTTGCGCAAGATAGTGGTGTTCCGCTCTTGCTCACAATAGATGCAACCTCATTCCAAATTCTCGGCGACGCGCCAGCATACTCATCTGAGGTCGCCTACATTTCTGCTCCGGCAATCACTGGGTATCCGCAAGCGGCGGATAACACGGGTCTGGTTTTTGAAATAGCAGACCATGGAGTCGCGATCATCGACGCTACCGATTTTCGCGATTTCACTAGCGCTCAGATGGTTGACGAATTCATTGTCGCCACGCCTGCTGAGGGCCCAATCAACCAATCTACGATCACGCAATTCACCACCGGAATCTTCAGTTCGCTCCCCGATGTCTTTATCGGAAGCCAGACTGGCATTAACCCGGTCTTAAGTGTTTCTGGTCAACTCGTCGCAACTGCGCCACCCGTATCCACAGCAGGTGTCGTCGATATCAAAGCGGTGCAGGCAAATGGTGTTGAAGCGTTCATGCCGCAAGGCTTCACTTACGGATCTGTTCCAGTTCAATATGGACTGCTCGCTGCGTCGACCAAAGGAGGAGTGACGGCAAACCTGTTCGGTTATGGCTATTCGATCGATCTTGAAAGCCCGAATATTCAGGTGAATGTCGGCGCGTCACAGGCGAGCGTGCAATCCTACAGTTTCTACCCAACCCAAGTCTATTATCCATTCCCGCTTCAGAATCTTGTGGTGACCGTGCCGGAGGGAAGTTCCGGTGCGCAAAACATAACGGTAACGTCTGCCACTGGCACAGCAGTGTCATCGAATGCGTTCCATTACCTGCAAAGTGTGACGGACTACACTTCAACAGATACCTTCTTATATGTCTTGTATGACAAGGGGCGAAACCAGGTCTACTTGAGCGCGGGCGACCACATCGATGTGTTCTCGTTGAATATGAGTAGCTTCACATCGCCGATTGCAATCCCTAGTGTCAGCGGATCGCGGCTGATTCTCGGGCTTGCCCTTACACCTGACGGCTCAAAGCTGCTAGCAGCCAACCAAAGTGATCAAAGCGTTGCAATTGTGAATCCGGATAATCCAACTGTCGGCGCGGTAGTGGTGAGCTTACCCCCAGCTGGATTGCCAGGCAATCCAGGGCCATACCAGGTTGCCACGACCAGTACGGACCAAGCCTTTGTGACTGTGACAGTGGGGAATGCCCTAAGCGGCGGCAGTACATCTCTCTACGATATTGACCTTTCGAGCTTGCAGGTCACGACTGTCAACCTGCCCGCTGGCGCTTTTCTCAATCTCAATGAGAATTTTATCCAGGCATCAACAGACGGAACGGTGGTTGTTGTGGCAACGTCAAATGCTAGCAACGGTCCGTTGCTGTCCTGGCAGGCTGCCACGAACGTTTGGGAACCTCACTTGGTCGAGGGCCAGTTCTGGGACAACGTTGCCATATCTGCCGATGGCAGTGTCATTGTCGCGGATACCGAAGCGTCCGTTTCTGCGTTCCCTTATCCGTATTTGCTCGATTCCCAACTCGATCTGACGGCGCAGGTGAATTTCCCAGAGTTTCAGTCGATTCCAGAGGGCCCTTCTCTACAGCTGGAACAGACCGGGGCTCTGCTCTACGCCGTCAACCCAACTGGCGTAGACATTATCAACGCTCAAAGTGGGCAGCTTATGGAGCGCGTGCTTCTCTCGGAACAGATTTCGACAGGCGGATCGACGCTTTCTCAGATTGCTTCGAAAGTAATGGCGATTTCGCCCGCCGGCGACCAGATTTACCTATTAACGACAACGGGCCTCACCGTGGTTGACTTAGACGCAGTTCCCCTGGCAATTGGTTCTGTGACGCCAAAGTCGGGCTCCGCCGGTACGACGCTCACAGTGCGCGGCTCAGGCTTTGTGAACGGGATGTCGGTCGAGGTGGACAATATTCCGGCTTCAATCGAGTTGGTTGATTGCTCCACCCTCAAAGTCACTATTCCAGCTTCAATCCAAAAAGGGGCTGCCCGACTGAAGTTGCTCAATCCAGACAAGTCAACCTTCGTGCTAGATGCAGCGATTCAAGTTCGCTGAATGAGACCAGCTCACTTGTTTTCTTAATGTCAAAACAGGGCGCCGTCCTTCATTGTTGCCACTGCGCTAAGCCGGAGGTGGCCTTTCGAGTTTTTTGCCGGTATCAAAAAATAATGGTCGCGCAGAACTCGGCCAAACTCTTCCGCGACTGACTTGTTCGGAATTCGTAAATTGGTGCGTTTTTTCTTTGAGAATGGAATGATTGTGAGCTTTCCTGAATGCTTGGCCGAACTTGCCCTCTAGTGCTTCTTAAGTCGAGCGATAAAAAAGGATTAGCCGAATCACACCAACTATTCGACGATTTTGCTTCTTGGCCTTCACGTTACAAAATCGAGAATTCCACAGGGGCTAGGTGGAGTTCCTACTGTTTTGCACTATTGCTTTACAACCTTGAAGTCACTAGCGTGTAGGAGAAAAAACCTCGACTTGTAATCAGCCAGGTGACGGCGGAACCCATAAGTAATTGCCCGAATTCAATAGCGAGGCAACCTCGTTGGGCATTCTGGATCAGCCAATCAGAGCGTGCACAGCATCTGCGCGCATCAGCATAGACCCTAGCCAGAGTACGTGTGTCAGGTGCGCAAAGCGCAGTCGGTTCATTTCGGAGGGAGAAAGCCTATGTCCGGCTCTAGCAATGCAGTTTTCGCTCCGCATACGAAGAATCTTCGCGTCAATTCTTGTTTGATAGTTGCCTGGCTCTTCGCAACTCTTCTGGTAGTCTTCGCCCTTCCTGCGTCCGGCCAGCAGGTAAATCCTGGAACTGACACCGGGCTTCCCATGTATGGAAGCTTTCAAGCAGGCAATCCAGATGTTGTCAGTTTCCAGAGCCTAGCCCTCCATGTTGCTGTTCCAATCACCAGCGTCAGGGAGCGTGGTCGGAGTTTCTCGTGGAGCATGTTGTTCGACAGCCCCGGTTGGGAGGTGCAGTGGATTCCTCAGCCGACCCAGCAGGACCCCGCCAACGGACAATATTCGGTCCAGAAAGTCCAGAATACTGGTGCATTGGGCGGCGGCGACTGGATAGTTGCCAATCCCTTTTCCTGGAATCTCGGCTACACATCTGCAACTGGGACATGTCCTGGAATAAACGAGAAGTACAGTTATTTTTCTCAGTTTTATATACAAGACCCGGAAGGAACGAAGCACCAACTTCAGCTTCGACTGGAAGAGGGGGATCCGTACCAATGCTACGGGAATACGCTTAGTAGTCAGGCTACTGACGGTTCGGGAATAGCCGTAACGATAGCGAATTCCAATCCACCGACCGTCGTTAGCGCTACGCAAAAGGACGGGACGCAAGTGATGGGAGTGAATAGCTGGATGGATGCGAACGGCAATATGGCATCATCCGTTGCGGACATGCTCAATCGAAATGTAGTTTCATCAACCCAGTCGGGCAAAACACTCACGTTAGGCGTGATGAATTCCAACGGAGTTATCGAAAGCTACACGGTCCAGTATACAACGTTCAATATCCAGACAGCTCTATGCGGGATAAATCTCAGCAAATACACTTGTACAGAGTACTCCGGCACGGTCAACGAAGTCACAAAGATTACGCTACCGACGGGCTTGTCTTACCAATTCAGCTACCAGAACAACTCAATGCTTCAATTAACTCAGATCACGCTGCCGACGGGCGGAACAATTTCATACACATATAATCCGAATCCCTCGCTCCTCGCGATTTGCACGGCACAGCAAAATGGAACTCGTACACCGAGTTATGATTGCAAGATACCCATTGCCAGTCGCACAGTGTTTGATGGCACTGGCAATAATCAGTGGGTGTACTCAGGAACAGCAGACCACGGCGGCACCACCACCGTCACAGATCCAGCCGGCAACCAGCAGGTCCATACATTCAGCTACATTGGGGCGCCAGGCACGCTGAGTGCGAGTCCGGTGGAAACAGCTGTGAGCTATTATCAAGGCTCGTCTACCAGCGGCAAGTTACTGAAAACTGTGACCAGAAACTGGATAGGTACTGGATTCATCGGCGATGCTCAGATCGGAAGTACGGCATACCTAGGATATTTACGTGTCAGCAGTGAAACAACAACCCTCGACAACAACCAACAGAGCCAAATTCAAACTGATTTCGGAGACACGAGCTTAACGATGAATCCTACCGAAAAGCGGGAATACGCTTTCGGATCGGGTGCTCCGGGAGCACTCATTCGACGTACAGACTATTCTTATCTCCATACGAACAATCAGACATATCTGAACCTTGGCATCCTGGACCGTGTCACAAGCGTAGTCACCTACGATGGTTCTGGCAACCTCATTGCCCAAAATCAGAATGAGTATGACAACTATACGCAGGGCATTCAAGGAACGAGCGCAGTTCAGCACAGTTCGTCATTCGGTTCGGCTTATACAACTCGCGGAAATGTGACGGCAACGGAGCGCTGGCGTAACACTGACGGGACGTGGCTGACAACTCGTAACCAGTACAATGACGTGGGGGACATTATCTCCACAACGGATCCAAACACAAATACGACTTCCTATAGCTACGCTGATCAATGGGCTAATAGCTCGTGCGCCCCGCCCGGTGCGGGGCTGGCTTACGTGACACAAATCACGAATGCCGCAAACGAGGTGACGAAACACACATACAACTCGTGCACAGGGCTGGCTGCCACAACCACCGACCCAAATAGTCAACCGACAACCACGACCTACGATGGAATGAATAGACCCTTGGTGACCACATTTCCCGACACCGGTCAGACAACCAACTGCTACGCCGACGATCCAACAGGATCGTGCTACTCGAGTACCTCTCCGCTCCAGGTCATAACGACCAGCTTGATCCGAAGCGGAGTCAGCCTGAAAACCACGGCTCTCTATGATCCCTTGGGGAGGATCAGCCAAACCCAGCTGAATTCAGATCCCAGTGGCACCGTCTATGTCAATACGACGTACGATAGCATCGGTCGAGTTGCAAGTGTAAGCAATCCGTACCGCTCTACTAGCGATTCCACGTACGGAATAACCTCATTTATTTACGACGGCCTGAATCGTAAAACCCAAGAAACGGATGCAGACGGTTCCAATTCCATCATCAACACCACTTATTGCGGCGCGAGTACATTGGTGACAGATGAAGCTGCCCATTGGCGGCGTAGCACCACCGATGCGCAGGGCCGTTTGATCGAAGTAGACGAGCCAAATTCCACGACAGCAACGGTAAATGCTTGCCCGGCGGGCGGCGATCCAATTTGGGTGACCACTTACAGCTATGACATGCTGAACAATATGCTCGGTGCTGTTCAAGGAAGCTCGCGGACCCGTGGCTTTACGTACAATTCCCTTAAGCAGTTGCTGCAATCCACGAATCCAGAGTCTGGCACGATCTGCTACGGCACTATTGTGTCTGGAACCTGCCAGAACAACGGGTACGATGGTGATGGAAACCTCGTGTACAAAACGGATGCACGGGGAATCACGACTACTTACACGTACGACAACGTAAACCGACTGAAGAGTGCGAGCTATTCCAACGGCGACCCCACTGTCACATACACCTATAGCGAGACGAGTTGCCTCGGATTGGCAAACTGTTACAACATCGGGCGGCGAACTTCGATGACAGATGCTGCGGGAACAGAGCACTTTGCCTACGACACAATGGGTCGTGAATGGGAGGAGCAGCGCACGAGTAACAGTGTCACCAAGAACACATCGTACTTGTACGATCTTCTTGGTGATCTGACATCGCTTACCTACCCCACCGGTCGTACTATTACCTACGCGTATGACACGGCGGGACGGCCTTTGTCGGCTATCGATCAGGCTAATAGCATTAACTATGCGTTGAACGCGACTTACGCTCCGCAAGGGGCATTGGCGGGCGTTGATCTCGGTGGCTCGGGAGGCGTAAATCTCACGCAAATCTACAACTCGCGTTTACAGCCTTGCTGGCTGTACGCCACAACGGGAACGGCTCTTTCGACCAGCACAGCTTGCAGTGCCACTGACCCCGGTCCGGGAAATATTTTGGATCTGCAGTACAATTTCAGTGTGGGAGCGGGCGATAATGGCAACGTTATTGGGATCACGAACAACCGGAACAGCACCCGCACGCAATCCTTCAGCTATGACCAAGTAAACCGCATTATGACAGCCAAAACCAGTTCGACGACTGGTGGCAACTGCTGGGGCGAGACCTTTACCTACGACCAATGGGCGAACCTCACAGCGAAAGGCGCTCTGTCGGGGTATGGCTCGTGCACCCAGGAGAGCCTGAGCGTCACCGCTACAACGAACAATCAACTTTCGTTTACCGGCTCGTCCTACGATGCCTCTGGCAACATGCTCAACGACGGTGTCAATGCCTATACATTTAACGCCGAAAGCGAAATCAAGTCGGCTGCGGGCGTGAACTATACCTACGATGGCGATGGCAACCGTGTCGAGAAATCGAATGGGAAACTTTATTGGTATGGTGCTGGGACAGAGATTCTCGACGAATCCAGCCTGAGCGGAAGCTTCACCAACGAATATGTCTTCTTTGGTGGCAAGCGAATCGCCATGCGCAACGTTTCGACGGGAACGATTTACTACTATGCCGAAGATTTCCTCGGTAGTTCGCGGACGATTGTGCAGGCGGGTGGAACTTCACCTTGCTACGATGCCGACTTCTACCCTTTCGGGGGTGAGCGGGACATCACAAACACCTGCTCGCAGAATTACAAGTTTGAAGGGAAAGAGCGGGATACTGAAACTAACAATGATGATTTCGGCGCCCGCTACTATTCATCGCGTTTGGGACGCTGGATGTCAGCTGACTGGTCTGCAGTGCCAGCGCCCGTTCCTTACGCAAACCAGACCAATCCCCAGACCTTGAATCTCTATGCAATGGTGAACGACAATCCTGAATCGTTCGCCGATCTTAGCGGGCACGATCCCGAAAATCCGTCTACAGGAGCACCGGCGAGCGCGTGTCAGGGTACAGAGTGCGACAAACTCGGCGCAGGGCAGGCTACTTCCACCACGGCCTGCGTTTCAGCACCTGTCGTAAGCGGCCCGCTTCCTTGCACTACCACGAGCGGCGCTCAACAAGTGTCAAGCGACCAACAAAAGCTTGAGAACGAGGCTACGGCGCGAAATACGACAACAGTCGGGTTCCTTAACTCACAGTCTGTCACCAGCAAAGATGGAAGCACAACTACTACAACCAACACCATCACTAACGTCACGTTCTCAGAAACGGGGAAGGTCGTAGGGGCGACCCAGAGCACCATAACGGAGGTTTACGACAATACCAAGCAGTCTTTGTCGTCGGTTAAAACCACCGACCCAACCTCAATTTCCGAGAAGCAAGCGGTAGGCACTGTAGGCACGAGGGCTTTCAACGATGCCCGAGAGAGTGCCCTCCCAAGCTTAGCGACACAATTCGGTCGGGTCACGGCGGAAGACGCTCGCGCACATCCGTTCAAATACGCCGGAGCCGCAGCTAGCGCAGCGATATCGGTAATCGACCCACCAGCAACCATCGGAGCGGCTGTGCGGGCATTGGTACCCGCCGTGCTTGGCTTGCTCGATTCGACCACGGGGAGCAACTAGCCAATGCTTAAGAATCCTTATCGCCTGCTGCTGTACACACTCTCGCTGGTGATCCTGATTTCCGGAATCCTTGCGCGAAAAGACTCACCGTTGGCGCTCCCCACCGCTGCTTTCATGAGCATCTGTGTAGGGGCAAAATCGGGCAGTAAGCATGCACCTGCTAAGTCGGCGATGATTGTCGCCGTGCTTATGACGGTCTTAACTTTGGCTGTCAACGTTGGGAAGGTGGGTAGCGTCGTGACCCGCGATGTTCTCACTGGCATTGTCGTGGGTGGAGGGATACTGCTGATTTTCCTCAAAGGGCCAAAGGAAAAGACAGCGGGATAAGTATCCGACCGCCGAGCAGAGTACCCGTTCTTGGTGCTTCTGGGCGGTCAGGGCGAGCGAACCGGGAGCGGGTGGGGGTCGGGTAGGTACTCTGCTTGCTGGGATGTTCTGGGGAGTTTTTCTTTTAGCCGTGGGTTAGGTTTGTGGCCGCGCCGGGGTGTGGCGCGGCCTTGCCGTCTGCGGGGTGCCGATCCGGTTCCTGATTCCGGGGGTCAGGAGCCGCCGATCTTCGCTCTGATCTGGGCCGTGATCCGGGGTCGGATTAGCGGCGCTTTCCGGTGCCGATTCCGCCGTCGAGGGGTGAGGTTCTGGCCTTCGGAGTCGGGTTACTGTGCGGTATCCGGGCAAGTCAAAAGCGCGCCGCCTACGGCGTCGGGTGTGAGGGTGACACGTCACCCCTGAAAGGGTGCTGCACGGTAACCTGCGGTTACCGCGCGCGAACCTGTTGAAGACAAAGCGGCTAAGGGGAAAATCCGGCCATCGCGGTTGCTGTAGAGCAACCTGAAGTTAGCGCAGGGGAATGACCTGATGGGATGGACCCGGCCTGACGATTGGCAGTTTGCTACCGTCGTTGCAGGAGGGTTCTATGGCCATCGAGATGAGAGTAGTTGGGTTGGACGTTGCAAAGAATGTGTTCCAGGTCCACGGCGTAGATCGTCGTGGTGAGACAGTCCTTCGTAAGCGGCTTCGTCGAGCCCAGGTGGCAGAGTTCTTCCGGCACCAAACTCCATGTTTGATCGGCATCGAAGCCACACAGGGTGCTCACTACTGGTCTCGCGTTCTGCGAGGGTTGGGGCATGAAGTTCGGTTGCTGGCTCCGCAGTTCGTCAAGCCCTATCTGAAGTCGCAGAAAAACGATGCCAACGATGCGGAGGCAATCTGCGAGGCGGTCAGCCGTCCGAATATGCGCTTCGTGCCTAACAAATCCATCGAGCAGCAAGACCTGCAAGCGTTGCACCGGATACGGAGCCGCATGATCGGCTCGCGCACGCAACTGGGGAACCAGATTCGCGGTCTGCTTGCCGAGTACGGCATTGTGCTTCCCCTTCATCTTAGCCAGGTCCGCAAAGCGCTCCCCGAGCTCATCGAAGAGGACAACGCACTCCTGAGTGGATTTGGCCGACAGCTCTTGGCTTTGCTCTACGAAGAACTGTGCGGATTGGAACAACGCATCGCCGCGATGGAGGAACGGATTCATCAAGTCCACCGCAGCAATCCACTCTGCCAGAAGATCGCTGCCGTCGAAGGAGTAGGCCCGGTCATCGCAACCGCAGTGGTGGCGGCGATTGCGGATGGAAGAGTCTTCCACAACGGACGGCAATTTGCGGCTTGGGTCGGACTGGTACCACGACAACATTCCAGCGGCGACAAGCAGCGGCTGTCCGGGATCACCAAGCGCGGCGACCCTTATCTGCGAATGTTGCTGATTCACGGCGCGAGATCGGTGGTCTATCGGGCCCCTAACAAGAACGACAGCCGCAATCAGTGGATCGCAGAGAAGCAGCGTAAGTTGGGCACAGCGAAGACCTGTGTTGCCGTGGCCAACAAGAATGCACGAGTAATCTGGGCACTGCTGGCGCGCGATGAACCTTATCGCCGTGCGGCATAGCCACAGACGACGAATTCTCACGGGACTGCAAGGATGATTTGAGTGATGACATAAACGGCGAGACCGGCTTGTCTAAAACCTGTCAGCGGGGGCTGGGCCGAAGGAAAGGCCGATGACCTGTTCAAGGCAGACAAGCGCAGATTCCATCAGGGCCCGAGGGTGATAACCCTCAACTTCGAGGCCGGATATATGCACGCAGTCTTTCCTCATGCCATCACACCGACAGTCCTTGTAGCGCGGGCCGGGTCCATATATGCCCCCAGCTTTCGTTCACGTAAGAATACGACGAGTCAAACTGCCCTATCTCCGGTTTGAGCGGGGATGGGGGTCTGGGGCAAGGGGCCGACGTTTGAGGCCTCTTGCCCCAGTTCAGCTCTATAGAAGTTCGCCGCCTGAGCTGCGGCAAATTCCTTCGGTGTTTTGTATCCCAGACTACTGTGCGGTCGTTCCTCGTTGTACTCCGTCCGCCACGCCGCGATCTTGCGTCGCGCGTCGAACAGATTCTGAAACCAGCTCAGGTTCAAACACTCTTCCCGCAGCCGTCCGTGAAAGCTTTCGACTCGCCCATTCTGCATCGGCCTTCCCGGCTGAATGTGCACTAACTCGATCTGCCGCTCCACGCACCACGCCAGAAAATGCCGACTGGTGAGTTCCGGCCCATTGTCGCAGCGGATCGCCAACGGCTGTCC
>Ga0335072_10011991_pt1 | contig 12380 bp, 8 predicted proteins | sample Lox_Sample_21_FD_206725 | JGI IMG/M metagenome (GOLD analysis project Ga0335072, IMG submission 206725) | Soil microbial communities from Loxahatchee National Wildlife Refuge, Florida, United States - Lox_Sample_2.1 | ecosystem: Environmental > Terrestrial > Soil > Wetlands | place: USA: Florida...
CCCATCTCCGCTGATGGCCTCATCCAAAGCGGAAATGCGCGCCGCACCGATCTGGAAGAGGCCATTCAACAGCTGCCGGCGCTCGAACGCCTGGCTTTTCTCCTGCGCGATGTCGAAGGCTATTCGCCGGAGTCCATCTCCCAATTGCTGGAAATGCCTCAGCCCGAGATCACGAGAACTCTGTTTTCCGCCAGAATCCGGCTGCGCGGCATTCTGGCCGCACAGGCAAAAGAACGCGCGGCCTGATCGACCACGCTTTTTCCTTTCGATTACTTTCGCAGCCTAGCCTTTTGAGCGGCGGCTTCTGGCCCAATCGGGCTTGATCGTCTGCCGCGCGCGTCCCAGGGCCAGCGCATCCGCCGGAACATCCTCGGTGATGCAGGAGCCTGCGCCGATGTACGATCCTTCTCCGATCACAATCGGGGCCACCAGCGTCGTATCGCTGCCCACGAAGACCTTGTCCTCAATCAGCGTCCGGTGCTTGTTTACGCCATCGTAGTTGCAGGTGATCGTGCCCGCGCCGATATTCACGCCGCTGCCGATCTCGGCATCGCCGAGGTAGCTGAGGTGGTTGGCCTTCGATCCTTTTCCCATGCGGATTTTCTTGGTTTCGACGAAATTGCCGATGCGCGCTTCCTCGCCAATCTCGCTGCCCGGCCGGAGACGCGCGTACGGCCCGAGCTGGGCGCTCGAGTGCACGTGCGAATTGTTGATCACGCAGCCTTGCTGTATAAGAACGTGGTTTGCCAGCATCGAGTTTTCAATCACCGAATAGGAGCGAATGCGGCAATCCTCGCCAATGTGCGTCTCGCCCAGCAGCTGCACAAACGGCTCGATGATCGTGTCTGCCCCCACCTGCACGCCCGCGTCGATGACTGTCGTCTCCGGACGATAGATGGTCACGCCCTGCGCCATCAGATTGCGCGCCTTGGCCAGCCGCATGGCGGCATCCAGCTCGGCCATTTCCGCAAGCGTATTCGCGCCCAGAACTTCGGTTGCCCTGTCGGCTTCAAGCGCCACCACGCGCTCGCCCTCCTGCACCAGCACTTCCGCCATGTCCGTCAGGTAGTATTCGTCGTGCGCGTTGTCCGTCCTCAGCTCGCCAATGAGTTGAAACAGCGGCCCGGTGGCAAAGGCATAGATGCCGGAGTTGATCTCGCGGACCGCTTCCTGCGCCGGCGTAAGCGCCTTGTGTTCGACAATCGCAACCACTTCCGGCGAAGCCGGCGACTTCCTCAGCACCCGCCCATAGCCGCGAGGATCATCGGGCGCCGCTGTGAGAATCGTCATCGCCGCATGCTCGGCAAGATGGAAATCCCGCAGCCGCGCAATCGTCTCGGGCTGCAACAGCGGCACATCGCCCGAGAGGACGAGAATGTGCTCATAGCCAGAAACCGCCTGACGCACCGTCTGGATGGCGTGTCCAGTGCCGCGCTGCTCCGCCTGGGTGACGAACTTTACCCCCGTCGAGGCGACAGCGGCCTGTACCGCGCCTGCCTGATGGCCGACGACGACATACACATCCTCCGGCGTCACGATTTGCGTGGCTGCATGGATCACATGCTCCAGCAGCGCCTTGCCGCCAATCTGGTGCAGCACTTTGGGGCGTTTCGATTTCAGCCGCGTGCCTTTGCCCGCGGCCATGATGACAATGGCAAACCGCATTTACTGGTCTCCTTGATTGCCGCCCTGGCTCTGCTGAGGAACTCCGGGAATCGTGATGTCGATTGGACGAGGCGCGCCCAGTCCAAGCTCAGCGAGCGGCGTGCCGAACTGCTGCTGATTGCCGACGACCAATACGGCCAGCTTCGACGTGTCGATATACTTCTTCGCCACGCGCTCAAGGTCTGCCGTGGTCACGTGCTCTACGCCGTCACGATACTTCTCAAGAAAGTCTGCTGGGTAGCCGTAAAACTCAAACCGCGCTGCGGCAGCCAGCACTTTCTCTTTCGTATCGTAATTAAAGATAAAAGAATTGAGCACCTGGTCCTTGGCCCGCTTCAACTCGTCCTCCGTAAACGGCTTGGTTTGCAGCTCACCGATCTCGGCCAGCATCGCCTGCGCCGCCTTCACCGTGGTCGCGCTTTTGGTTCCGGCAACCACGCGAAACATGCCCGGATGGTCATAGTCAGCGCTGTAGCCGCCCCCCACTGCATAGGCAAGCCCCTGTTTGGTCCGAATGTCCTGAAATAAGCGCGAGCCAAATCCGCCCGAGAAGATCTCGTTCATCACCGACAAAGCAAAGTAATCCGGATTGCTCCGCAGCGTTCCCAGGCCAACGATGTACACGTTGCTCTGGTTCACATCGGTCTTGTCGACAACGTAAGCGCCATGCTTGGGCCCGGGAAATTCTCCCGCAGGCTTCGGCCACGCTGCGCCGCGCGGCAGGTTTTCAAATGCGTCGCGCAACGCTTTTTCCATCGTTGCCGGGTCAAAGTCCCCTTCAACGCCGATGATCATGTTGTTGGGCACGATGGTCTTGTCGTGCCACTGCTTCAGGTCGTCGAGCGTAACCGCTTTAATGGTGGCCAGCTCCGGTTCCCGCGTATAGGGGCTCTCCGGCCCATAAACCAGCTTGGCCGCTTCGCGCGCCGCAATTTCGCTGGCGTCGTCATTGCGCCGCACGATGCCGGCTGCCTCCTGCTGCTTGGCCAGCGTCAGCTTGTCCTGCTTGAAAGCCGGATGCTCCAGCAGATCGACAGCGATGCCGAAGACAAGGTCTTCATCCTTGGTCAGGCAGGACCACGAAACCGAAGTCGAATCGATATCGCCGCCCGTTTCCACCTTGGCGGCCTTCATTTCGAGCAGGTCGTCGAGCGCGTCGCCATTCTTGCTGGCCGTGCCGCTGGTGCGCCACGCGTCGCTGTAAAGATCGACGAGTCCCGCCTTGTTCGCAGGCTCATCGCGCGAGCCGCCGCGCATTTCAATGAATCCGTTGATGAACGGCAGCTCATGGTCTTCTTCCAGCAGAATCACCAGGCCGTTCTTCAACTCGATGCGCTTCGGATGCTCAGGATGGAACGGATGCAGCGGGGGAATCGGAATCTGCTTCCACGGCTGCGCCTGCTGCGCATGCATTGCCTGCGCAAATGACAAGAGCGCGACCAGGGCCGTCAGCCCGAGAAGCGTGCAGACAGCTTCTTTCAAGGGTCGATGGGCGCGGTGCTGCAACCGGATGCGGCGATTCAGGCTTCGTCTCATTGCGCACCTCCCTGCGTCGGGTGCGCAGCAGACGCGGTTGCAGTCGGCGGCTGAAATTCAACCATGGTGTAGGTTCGGTTCGTATCCACAAATGTCTTGTTGGCCACGCGGCGAATGTCCGCCTTCGTCACGGCGTCGATCCTCTTTAATTGGTTGAACAATTCGCGCCAGTCTCCATAGCGCAGTTGATAGATAGCAAGCTGCTCGGCCAGTCCCTGGTTGTCGCCAAGCCCGCGCAGCAGGTCGGCGCGCGCGCGCGTCTTGAACATGGCCAGCTCATCGTCGGTCACGTCGGTCGTCTTCAGCTTGTCGATCTCTTTATGGATGGCGACCCGCATCTCTTCCGGCGTGTGACCCGGATTCGGCACGGCGAAGAAGGCAAACAGCCCCGGATACTTGTCGCCGGGAAAGCCGCTGAAGCCTTCAGCCTCGGCCGCTATCTGCTGGTCGCGCACCAGGCTGCGGTAGAGCCGCGAAGTGCGCCCGTTTGAGAAGATATCCTGGATCGCGTCATACACCGCGTCATCGGGATCGCGGTAGTCCGGCCGGTGATAGCCCTCAAGATAAAGCGGCTGCGTCTGCTGTTTGAGGATGACGGACTTCTCGGCAATCTGCGGCGGCTCAACCGTGCTCATGGCTTCCGGCTTTGGCCCCGCGGGAATCGCGCCGAAATATTTCTCCAGCATCGGCATGTCCGCAGGCGTTACATCACCCACGACGGCAATCACGATATTCGCAGGCACATAGTATTCTTTGTGGAAGGCGTCCGCCTCGGTCGCCGTGATCTGGCTCAGTTCGCTCATCCATCCGACCCCTGGCCGGTGATACGGATGCGCCACATACGCCGCCGCCAGAAACTGCTCCACCATCAGCCCGATCGGGTTGGAATCGATGCGCATGCGCCGCTCTTCCATCACCACATCGCGCTCTTTGTAAAATTCGCGCGGCACCGGGTTCGCGATGCGGTCGCTCTCCATGTACGCCCACAGCTGCAGGCGGTTCGACGGCATGCTCCAGAAATATTGCGTGTCATCGAGACTCGTCTGCGCGTTCAGCCCGGTTGCGCCGTTCGCCTCGGCAATCTCCGTGAACTGGTTCGGGATGACATATTTTTCCGCCTCGGCCTGAGCCTGCACAAAAGCTGCGTGCAGCGTCTTCAGCTTTTCCGGATCGCGCCCCACACCCTTGCGATACTCCTCATCGTAGGCTGCATAGGTCTGCTCCACTTTCGCGAGCGCCACTTTTTCGGCGGCATAATCGGTCGTGCCGATGTCCTTGGTCCCTTTGAAGGCCAGGTGCTCGAACATGTGCGCCAGCCCGGACTCGCCACCCGGATCATTCGCGTCGCCGGCATCCACAATCGTGAAGTAGGAGAACACCGGAGCTTCCGGCCGCTCGCAGATGATGAGGGTAAGCCCATTCGGCAGGACCTTCGTCGTAATGCGCTTCTCAAAGCTGGATAAATCCTGAGCATGCGCAACAATAGCCAGTCCGCACACCAGGGCAGCCAGGCGCAAAGTGGAAAAGAGTTTCATTCTTCCTCGCAATGACAGCGTAACTTTGACGCTATCCGCCCCTCGTTCGAGTGTCAAACTCTGCAACCGCCCCGCCTGCGCAAGCTTGCGCAAAGTCAGACCCGCCCGATATCCTCCCCGATGTAAGGAGCCCATTCCGCATGAGTACCGCTCTCGCAGACGCACCCGCTACCGTTGCTACCGTTCCCCTCATCCGTCGCTGTGCCGTGCTCGGAGCAGGCACCATGGGCTCGCGCATCGCCGCGCACCTTGCCAACGCCGGACTCCCGGTCGTGCTCCTCGACATCGTCCCCAAAGACGCCGATCCGGCGAGCCGCAGCCGCATCGCGCAACAAGCATTGCAGAGGCTGCTCAAGTCCAAGCCAGCAGCCTTCTATGACAAGTCCAGCGCCGGCCTCATCACTCCGGGCAACTTGGAAGACGATCTCGCGCAGCTGAAATCCTGCGACTGGATCATCGAAGCTGTCACCGAAGACCTCAGCATCAAGCAGGCGCTGCTCGAAAAAATCGCGCCCCACGTCCGCCCTGACGCCATCGTGACCACCAACACCAGCGGCCTGCCGGTTGCATCCATCGCGGCAAACATGCCCGCCGACTTCCGCGCGCGCTGGTTCGGCACGCACTTCTTCAATCCGCCGCGCTACATGCGCCTGCTCGAAATCATCCGCACGCCCGAAGCCAACCCACAGGCAATTACTGCCATCGCCGATTTCGCCGACCGCCGCCTCGGCAAGTCTATTGTCTACGCGCACGACACACCCAACTTCATCGCCAACCGCGTCGGTGTCTTCGCCATGCTCACAGCCGTAGACCTGATGCAGCAACTCGACCTCACCATCGAAGAAGTGGACGCGCTCACCGGATCGAGCATCGGCTGGCCGCGCACCGGAACCTTTCGTCTGGCAGACATGGTCGGCATCGACGTGCTCGGCCACGTAGCCAGAAATTTTTCCAGCGCCAAAGCCGAAGATGCAGTCGTGACAAAGCTCCCACCCTTCATCGAAACCATGCTCGAACGCAAATGGCTCGGCGACAAAACCGGGCAAGGCTTCTACAAGAAAATCCCCGACGCGCCCGACCCGAAAAATAATCGCCTCGCCCTCGACTGGAAGACCCTCGACTACCGCCCATCGCAGCGCCCCAAATTCCCATCACTCGAAATGGCGAAGAACGCCGAAGCGCTGCCTGAGCGCCTGCAACTGCTCATCGGCAACGGCCCCGGAAAAGACAAAGCCAGCCAATTCCAGTGGACGCTCCTCACCGGCATCTGGAACTACGCCGCCGACTGCCTGCCCGAAATCGCCGACGACATCAGCTCCATCGACCGCGCCATGCGCACCGGCTTCAACTGGGAACTCGGTCCCTTCGAAATGTGGGACGCCATCGGGGTTCCGCAAAGTGTCGAGCGTCTGCGCGCGCGCAACGAGCACATCAGCCCCCAGGCCGAAGCGCTTCTAGCATCTGGCAAAGCAAGCTGGTACAGCGACACTGCAGGCGCGCGCTCCGAATTCAACCCAGCCAAACGCGATTATGAGCCAGTCCGCCAGCCCGAAGGCATAGCAAACATCGCAGCCTTCAAACGCGTCAATGGAGTCATCCGCAAAAACGCCGGCGCATCGCTTGTCGACATCGGTGAAGGGGTTGCGTGTATAGAACTGCACTCCAAGAAAAACGCCATCGGCGACGACATCGTCTCGCTCATCACGCAAACCCTGCACCCTGACAGCGAGCACGTCCGCAACTTCCGCGGCTTCGTCATCTCCGGTGACGCGTCCGATTTCTCCGTCGGCGCCAACCTCATGCAACTTCTGCTCGCCATGCAGGAGGGTGACTGGGACGAGGTCGATCTCGCCGTCCGCGCCTTCCAGCGCATGACCGCGTCTATCAAATTCTGCCCGCGCCCAGTCGTCGCCGCGCCCTTCAATCTCTGCCTCGGCGGAGGCGTCGAAATCTCGCTCCACGCCGCCGCACGCCAGCCTAGCGCCGAGCTCTACATGGGCCTCGTCGAAGCAGGAGTCGGCCTCATCCCCGCAGGCGGCGGCACCAAAGAGATGGCGCTGCACGCCGTCGACGCCGCTGCTATAGAATCCGGCATCAGCCCGGCAGAATCGCCACGGCAATTCGCCTTCTCCGCCGAGTTTCAAGAAGCCCTGAAGCATCGCTTCGAAACCATCGGCATGGCGAAAGTCTCAACCTCCTCCGCCGAAGCGCGCGGCCTTGACCTGCTCAAGGCCTCCGACAAGATTACCCTCAACCGCGAGCGACTTCTGCTCGATGCCCGCGAAACCGCCATCTATCTCGCCGACTCCGGCTACGCCGCGCCCACGCCGCGCACGCAGATCCCGGTGCCCGGCGATCAGGTCGGCGCCACACTAAAGCTCGGCGTACACCTCATGCGCCAGGCCGAATACATCAGCGACCACGACGCAAAAATCGGGCACCACATTATCCGCATTCTCTGTGGAGGCAGCGTTACTCCGGGAACCTTCGTCACCGAGCAATACCTGCTCGATCTCGAACGCGAGGCCTTCGTCTCCCTTTGCGGCGAACGCAAAACGCAGGAGCGCATCGCCTTCACACTGAAAACAGGAAAGCCGCTCAGAAACTAAACGATGCAAGGCAGGCACAAGTTCGTCGCATGGACCGCGCTCATCGCCGCGCCGCTTCTGGCTTTAGCCCAGAATGGCGAACAGATCGCGCGCGGCCACATCGGCGATAAGTCCTACGCCTTCCGCATGCTTCCGCCCTCCACATACACCGAGCTTCCCGCACCCATCCTGCAGGACATTGAAAAACGCCGCTGCATGGTCCCGCAAACCTACGAAGCCCGCACGCCAGAGAACGTCATCCATGGCGCGTTCCGGCAGAAGGGTTCGCACGACTGGGCGCTGCTCTGCTCCGTCAACGGCACCTCGACGTTGCTCGTTTACTGGGACGGCTCAGCAGCGAACCCAGCAGAAATTGCGGCCCAGGCCGACACCGACACCGCCGACCCGCACAATGAAACCAATCTGCTGGGCTACGCCCGCGGCATCGACCCGGCGTCGCCCGACAGCATCAGGCAAATCATCGTCAATAGACAGTACGGCCCTTTCGATCACGACGGGATCAAAGACGCCCACATCGAAAAATCATCCGTCATCCATTACTTCAAGAACGGGACATGGATGACTTTGTCGGGAAGCGAATGATGATCAACATCCCTGCAAGCGCCGTCATCCTGAGGAGCGCAGTGACGAAGGATCTCCACGATGTAAGCTTGGCCTGCTTACTCGTTTCTGCAGAACGTATGGGAATTTGAGAGAGTGCGCGGTCGAAGGCGGCGCACAGGTTTTAGGTGAAAGTACCGGGCTTTAGCCCGGTGAACAGAGCAATCGAGAACGCAGGGGCTTTAGCCCCTGTTCCGCTAAAGCAAGGGACCAGAGGTAATCATGAGAGATGCAGTCATCGTAAGCAGCGTTCGCACCGCAGTCGGCAAAGCCCCCAAAGGATCGCTGTCCTTCACCCGCCCCGACGACCTCGCCGCCATCGCCATCAAAGGCGCGCTTGAAAAAGTCCCAGCACTCGATCCCAAAGAAATCGAAGACGTCATCATGGGCTGCGCCATGCCCGAAGCCGAGCAGGGAATGAACGTCGCCCGCATCGCCAGCCTGCGCGCCGGCCTGCCCGTCGAAGCCTCGGCCATGACCATCAACCGCTTCTGTTCATCGGGACTGCAATCCATCGCCATCGCCGCCGACCGTATTCGCTCTGGCAGCGCCGAAGTCATGCTCGCCGGAGGAACCGAATCGATGAGCATGATTTCGATGGGAGGCCGCAAGATCAGCGCCAACCCCTGGCTCGTCGACCACTACGCCGACACCTATCTCTCGATGGGCCTCACCGCCGAGCGCGTAGCCGCAAAATACGGCATCACCCGCGAGCAGGCCGACGCCTTTTCCCTCAAGAGCCACGAGAAAGCCCTCGCCGCAAGCCAATCCGGAAGGTTCGACGAAGAAATTGTGCCTGTCACGGTGACAAATTCCACGCCGACCAAAAATCCGGCGAAACCCGAAGTAAAAGTGAGCGAATTCAAGCGCGATGAAGGCCCCCGCGCCGACACATCCCTCGAAGCGCTGGCCAAACTCAAGCCTGCCTTCCACGCCAAGGGAACCGTCACAGCAGGGAACTCGTCGCAAACCTCCGACGGAGCCGCCGCCGCCATCGTCATGTCGTCAGAACGCGCGCAAGCCCTGAACCTGAAGCCGCTGGCAAGATTCGTCAGCTTCGCCACCGCCGGATGCCTGCCCGAAGAAATGGGACTGGGCCCGGTCTTCGCCATCCCCAAAGCCTTGAAGCTAGCCGGACTCACCCTCGACCAGATCGACCTCATCGAACTGAACGAAGCCTTCGCCGCACAAGCATTAGCCGTAATCCAGCAAGCCGGACTCGACCCCGCAAAAATAAACGTCAACGGCGGAGCCGTAGCCTTAGGCCACCCGCTAGGCTGCACCGGAGCCAAGCTCACCGCCACTCTCCTGCACGAAATGAAACGCCGCAACCTCCGCTACGGACTGGTAACGATGTGCGTCGGCGGCGGCATGGGAGCCGCCGGGATTTTTGAAAACTTAAACTAAGAACGAAATGAGCAATCACGCCGTAAAAACGCGACCAAAGAAATTAATCTATCTCGGATTTGAGCGCGGCGATCTGGCAGCGCTTATTTTGGCATTTGTAATCGGGTCAGTTTTGCTGGTTGTGCATCTTTCGACAAAAGACAGTCGCGTGGACTGGCCATCTGTCACAGGTCAGGTCATAGAAACTCGTATCACGGTGGTACAGATGATCGAGAAGGAACACCAACCCGGCATGATCGTTTATCAAGTCGAAGCACATGTCACTTACGAACGCGATGGAACGCAATTCAACTCGTGGCTTCCGGTTTCAGAGCAATCCACAGATAGAGCATTTCTTGAATTCTGGCTATCACAAAAGAAAAGCAAGACCTGCACAGTCCGGTGGCCACCTAAAAATCCGACATATATCGAGGCCGTTCTTTACTGAGCAAGAAGTATGGGTGCCCCATCCTTTGCGAAACAAAGGGTGGGATAGCAAAACCTCATCCCCGCCGATTCACCGCAAGATAATGCTGATCCAGCGCCTGACGAATCAGAGTCTTGATCACAGCCTGCCTGCTAATATTCATCTCTTTCGCCGCCGTATCGAGTTCTTCCAGCATAGGAGCCGCAAAGTCCACGTTCACCCGCTGAATCGCTCCCATCATATGGCCGTTGTTCGTGAAAAAGCGCGATACATCCTCACCTTTATCTGCCAGCCGGGCAATCGCCTCCGCTGAAACCGCCTTATTTCCTTTAAGAGTTTTCTTCATAAAGCTCCTGCTCTTGTTTCGTCGCTTTCCAGAGCGTCACGAGATGGTAATACTCACCGTCTTTGTCCTACCGCACCTCAAAGATGACTGAGTAAAGTCGATCTTCGACCCATCCGATGGCCCGGTATTGCTCAGGCACGTCTGAACGTTGGTCGAGGTAATACGGCTGCGCAAACATCTCCTGCGCCTCTTCAAAACCAATGCCTCGTTTGGGCTTGGCCCTTAGCCGACTGCTCTTTCGTCAATCGAATTCGAAGCGCACAGGAAAGTATAACAGTTATATCAGTAACCTTTGGCGGAAAAGCTGGTGGGTTGGCAAGCAGTACCCCAAGCCAATCTTCACAAAACTGGCGTAGGATGTTCCGTTGCATCATAAGAAACAGGAGCATCAACGACCATGGCCACCGCTACCACCTCCGCTCCCGCCAAAGCTGTCACCGGCGGCAGCTTTCTGATCGAAGAGCGCCAACCCGCCGACATTTTCACCCCCGAAGACTTCACCGACGAGCAGCGCCAGATCGCCGAAACCGCCACGCAATTCGCGGCAAACGAAGTCCTGCCCGCAGCCGACGAGATCGAGGCCAAGCACTTCGACGTGACCCGCGGCCTGCTGAAAAAAGCCGGCGACCTCGGCCTCATGGCCGTCGACGTCCCCGAAATCTACGGCGGCCTCGCCATGGACAAGGTAACGTCAGCCATCATCGCCGACCGCATGTCGGTGCTGGCCAGCTTCTCCGTAGCCTTCAGCGCGCATGTAGGAATCGGCACGCTGCCGCTCGTCTGGTACGGGACCGACGCGCAGAAAGAAAAGTACCTGCCCAAGCTCGCCAGCGGTGAATGGATCGCCGCCTACGCGCTCTCCGAAGCATCATCCGGCTCCGACGCCATGAACATCCGCACCCGCGCCGTGCTCTCCGACGACGGCCGGCACTACATCCTCAACGGCGAAAAGATGTGGATCACCAACGCAGGCTTCGCCGACCTCTACACCGTCTTCGCGAAAATCGCCGACCCCAAAGACCCCGACCCGGCCAAGACAAAAATGTCCGCCTTCCTCATCGAGCGCAACATGCCCGGCCTAACAGTCGGAGCAGAAGAGCACAAGCTAGGAATCCGCGGTTCATCCACCTGCCCGCTCATCCTCTCCGACTGCAAAGTGCCCGCTGAAAACCTGCTCGGCGAAGCCGGCAAAGGCCATCACATCGCCTTCAACATCCTCAACATCGGCCGCTTCAAGCTGGGAGCAGCCTGCCTCGGCGGCGCCCGCACATCGCTCGGCAACGGAATCAAATACGCAAAAGACCGTAAGGCCTTCGGCAAGTCCATCTCCGACTTCGGCCTCATCCAGCAGAAGCTCGCCGACTCTACCGCCCGCATCTTCGTTGGCGAAGCCATGACCTACCGCACCGTCGGCATGATTGATGCCGCCCTCGCCACTATTCCCGAAGCCGACGCCCACAACTCCCGCGAAATCCAGAAGCGCATTGAGGAATACGCCGTCGAGTGCTCCATCCTCAAAGTGTGGGGCTCCGAGATGCTCGACGCCGTCGTCGATCACGTCGTCCAGATCTACGCCGGCTACGGCTACGTCGAAGAGTACCCAGCGGAGCGCGCCTACCGCGACGCCCGCATCAACCGCATCTTTGAGGGCACCAACGAAATCAACCGCCTCATCATCACCGGCTTCCTCATGAAGCGCGCCATGACCGGCCAGCTTCCTCTGCTCGCCGCCATCAGGCAGCTCATGGACGAGGTCATGTCCCCACCCGCCCCCAACTTCGACGACGCCGAAGAAGACGCCCTGGCGCGCGAAGCGCAGATCCTCAGCAACGCGAAAAAGCTAGCGCTGCTAGCCGCCGGAGCCGCCAGCCAGAAGTACATGGCCAACCTCGCCGATCAGCAGGAAATCATGGCCGACCTCGCCGACATGCTCATCGAAATCTACGCCGTCGAATCCGCCATCCTCCGCGCCAGAAAAATGGCCAACAACACGAGCGGGGTGCCCCAGGTTCGCGAAGCTAACCTGGGGATTTTAGCCACCCAGTACTACACCGCCCACGCCACGACCGTCATCGAGCCGGCCGCCCGCCGCGTGCTCGCCGCCGTGGCCGAAGGAGACATGCTGCGCACCCAGCTCGCCATTCTGCGCCGTCTCGCCAAGCACGAACCGGCAGACACCATCCAGATCGGCCGCGACCTCGCCCGCCAGGCCATTGAGGCAGGCCGCTACCCGCTCTGAGCGAGAGCGAATGTAAGGGAGAGCAAAAAATTATCAG
>Ga0335072_10011992_pt1 | contig 12379 bp, 11 predicted proteins | sample Lox_Sample_21_FD_206725 | JGI IMG/M metagenome (GOLD analysis project Ga0335072, IMG submission 206725) | Soil microbial communities from Loxahatchee National Wildlife Refuge, Florida, United States - Lox_Sample_2.1 | ecosystem: Environmental > Terrestrial > Soil > Wetlands | place: USA...
GACACCGGATTCTGGCTGCGCGAGAACGATCCCGGCGGCGACGTGATCGTGCACGCGCTGCGCGTGACGTCGCACGATTTCAACAATTTCGAGCTCCACGACGTGACCTTCTTCCGCTTCGGCGCCAACGACCGCTTCGTCGGCCGCATCGACGCGACGAGCGCACGGCTCAAGGCCGGCGACTGGGACCTCACGAACGCCTGGCGCGCGTCGCCCGACCGGCCGCCGCGCTTCGAGAAGACGCTCCGCGTCCCGACCGAGCTCACCTTCAACGAGATCCAGAACAGCTTCGCCTCGCCCGAATCGATCTCGTTCTGGGACCTGCCGCGCTTCATCGACGTGCTCCAGCGCGCGGGCTTTTCGGCCCAGCGCCACCGGCTCTATTGGAACTCGCTGCTCGCCGACCCGCTGCTCCAATGCGCCATGGTGCTGATCGCCGCGAGCTTCTCGCTGCGCCACCAGCGGCGCGGCGGCACGCTGCTCTTGATCGCGCTCGGCGTCTTCACCGGCTTCCTCATCTACTTCCTCTCCGACGTGGTGTTCGCGCTCGGCCTCAGCGCCACGATTCCGATCTTCCTCGCGGCGTGGAGTCCGGCGGGTGCGAGCACGCTGCTCGGCAGCGCCGTCCTGTTCCATCTCGAGGACGGGTAAGAGGCCGTGCGGCGGACTTTCCCGGCACTCCTGCTATGCGGGCTCATGGTGCTGTTCGCGCCCTTGGCGCGCGCCCAGGGCACACCCGGCACGCCCCCGTCGCAGTCGAAGTCGCCGGGCTACGGCGGCAAGCTCACCCGCTCCTCGGCACCGGCGCTGCTTAAGGCCGACCGCGTCTCCTACGACCAGGATCTCGGCATCGTGGTCGCCTCCGGCCACGTCCAGATCTCGCAGAACGAGCGCGTGCTGCTCGCCGACACGGTCACCTACAACCAGCGCGTCGATCTCGTGACCGCGTCGGGCAATGTGAGCCTGCTGCAGCCCGACGGCGACGTCGTGTTCGCGAGCTACATGGAGCTGAGCGAGGGGCTGAAGCAGGGCGCGATCCAGGATTTCCGCCTGCTGCTTTCGGACCACGCGCGCATGGCGGCGACCGGCGCGCGCCTCGGCGGCAACGGCAACCTCACCGAGATGGCGAACGGCGTCTATTCGCTGTGCGCGCCGTGCAAGAAGGACCCGACGCGCGCACCCCTGTGGCAGGTCGAGGCGCGCGACATCACCCACGACGACACCGACCACGAGATCCGCTTCGAGGACGCGACCATGGAGATGTTCGGCGTCCCGGTCGGCTGGACGCCCTACTTCCAGTTCCCCGACCCGACGGTGAAGCGCAAGAGCGGCTTCCTGATGCCCACCTACGGCGTCAGCACCCAACTCGGCACGCTGATCCAGGTGCCCTACTTCCAGACCCTCGGCCCCGACAAGGACGTGCTGCTCAACCCGATCTTCACCACCAAGGGCGGCCAGGTGTTCGACGGCGAGTACCGCGAGCGCTGGGGCGACGCGGCGCTCGACGTCCAGGGCAGCCTCACGGGGGCCAGCTCGCCCCTCGACAGCCACCAGGATTCGATCGGCGGCAACGTGAACGCGCGCGGCATCGTCGACATCAACGACAATTGGCGCGCCGGCTTCGACGCTTATCGCGAAACCACCCAGACCTACATCGCCTACTACAAGCTCCTCACCGCGCCGAGCAGCACGCTGCTCACCTCGCGCGCCTATGCCGAGGGATTCTTCGGCCGCAGCTACAACTCGCTCGATGCCTACGCGTTCCAGGATTTGCGCACGACCGTGCCGACCGACACGCTGCCCGTCATCGCGCCGTCCTACCAGTTCAACTATGTGAGCGAGCCGGGCTCGCACGGCCAGCGCTGGACCGTCGACGCGAGCGCTCTCAACCTCTCGACGCCGGTCGGCGTCGACTCGCGGCGCCTGTCTCAACGCACCCAGTGGGACCTGCCCTACACCGCGTCCGACGGTCAGATGTACGACCTCGCCCTCAGCTTCGAGACCGACGGCTACTCGACCAGCGACAACATCAACCCGAACAACCCGACCGCCCTCAGGACCGACACCTCGGCGGGGCGCATGCTGCCCCAGATCAAGCTCGATTGGCGTTATCCCTGGGTGCGCCAGGCCGGTACGGTCGAGGAGCTGATCGAGCCGCACGTCGCGTTCATCGGCGGTCCCCAGGGTCGCAACAGCTTCCTGATCCCGAACCAGGACAGCCTCGCCTTCGAGCTCGACGACACGAACATGTACAACCTCAATCCGTTTCCCGGCGTCGACCGAGTCGACGGCGGCGAGCGCGTGATCTACGGCACCAGCATCGGCGCCTACGGCAGCAAGGGCGGCACCGCCAACATGTTCTTCGGCCAGCTCTACCGGCCGCACACCGACGACACGTTCACCACCTACTCCGGCCTTTCGGGCCACCAGTCGGATTATGTCGGCCACGTGCAGATCAAGCCCTTGAAGGACGTCGACGTCACCTACCGCTACCTGCTCTCGCCGACCGACTTCTCGCCGCGCAGCACGCTCGTCAGCGCGACGCTCGGCCCTTCGGGCTACACGCTCAGCGCCAATTACCTCTCGGTCACCCAGCAGGTGCCGGGGGTCGGCATCCAGGGCGTGCAGGAGGGGCAATTCACGCCGAACGTCAAGATCACCGACCATTGGAGCGCCACTTCCGGCACCGTCTACAACTTCACCGTCGGCCGCTTGAGCAGCATCTCGGCGTCGGCGATCTACGACGACGAATGCTTCAACATGACCGCGGTGCTCTCGCGCAGCTACACCCAAAGCGGCCCCGTCATGCCCAGCACCAGCATCCTCGTGACGCTGATCTTCAAGAGCTTCACCACGATCCCGATCGGCGGCAGCCTCAACAACAGCAACAGCAACAACCAATAAAAAAGGCCGGATTCGCGGCGCGAACCCGGCCCTCGAGGGGCGATCGATGGGCGCTCAGCGTCCGGCGGCGCGCCGCGTGAAAAGCCGGCCGAGACAATGGAGCGGCGCCGCGCCGAATGCGCCCGCGAGCTCCCGGAGCGCCGGGCCCCAACGCCCGGCCGCCGCGAACTCGCGCGCGTAGCCGTAGCGGAGGCCCGCGAGGAACACCCGACCGCGCTGTCGCGCCGCGGCGGAGAGACCGGGCAACTTCCGCGCGCGCCGATAGAGGATGACGCCGTCGCGGGCGCGGCTCGCGAGATGTTGCGGGCTCACCGCGAGGCGGGTCGGCGTGCGATGCTCGCGCACCTCGGCGAGGAACGCGTCGATCATGGCGAAGGCGCCCTTGCCGGCGAGCGCGATCCAGAGCGCGAAATCCTGGGCGTAGGCGAAGTCCTTCGGATAGCCGCCCGCCGCGAGCGCCGCGCGCCGCCGGTACATCACGCTCGAATGGGGGAACGGGTTGGAATAGGCGAGCGCCTCGGAAAGCGCCGTGGCGTCGGTCGGCGGCGTCGAGACGCCGAGCACGGTGTTCGAATCGTCGACGAAGCGGACGAAGCTTCCGACCAGGACCACGTCGGGACGGCGATCGAGGAGCTCGGCCTCGCGCGCGAGCCGGTCGGGTGCCGCGAGATCGTCCGCGTCGAGCACCGCGACATAATCGCCGCGCGCGGCGCTTAGGCCGAGATTGAGCGCGGGCGTGCGGCCGATGTTCTTCCCGAGGTCGTGGAGCCGGATACGCGCGTCGGCCGCCGCATAGGTGTGGAGCAGCGCCTTCGAGCCGTCGGTCGACCCGTCCTCGACCACCACGAGCTCGAAGTCCGTGAGCGTCTGGGCGAGGATGCTGTCGAGCGCGGGCTTGAGATAGGGCCCGGGATTGTAGCTCGTCATCAGCACCGAGACGCGCGGGCGTGCGGCGCTCACGATGGACCTCCCCGCGCGCGCGCCGAGCGCTCTTGACGGACGCACGACCCTGCGCCACCGTCATCCACGCGAGGCTCGCTGCCGCCGTTCGTTTCGATTCGGGTCATCGATGCAAGTCCTGAGGAAGCTCACGACCGCCGTGCGCGATCCGCGCGCCGCCGCGCGCACGGCCGCGACGCGCGCGCTCGGCGCTTGTCTTCTGACGCTTTGGCCCGCGGCGCGCATCGAGCGGGTGCTGGCGACTTGGCATCTTCCGGAGCGCCGCACGGGCTTCGAGCGCCTCGCCTTCCCGGCCCTTTTCGAACGCTGGATCGCGACGCGCTACCTCGCCGAGCCCGATCCCGACCGGCGCGAGGCGCTCAAGGACATCTGCATGGCCGGCGAGTCCGGCGTGTCCTGGGCCGAGCATTACGAAGAGACGCCGATCCGGCGCGAAGGCAAGGTCGGCGATCTCGCGTTCGACGCGGCCTGCCCCTGGTTCGACGGGCTGGAGGCGGCGTTGGCCGCGGCCCCGCCCAACGCACTCACGGTCCAGATCGGCTGCTCGTCGGGCCGCGAAATGGCCCATTACGCGCAGCGCTTTCCCGCACTGTCCTTCCTCGGCACCGACATCGACCCCGCCATCGTCGCGCGCGCGGCGCGCGTCCATCGTCTCCCCAACCTCCGCTTCGAGGTCGCGCGCGCCCACGCGCTCATGGCGCGCATTCCCGAGGTGCCGCCGCTCATCCTCTATTCCAACGGAGCGCTTCAATATGTGCAGCCGGAGCATGTCGCCGCGATGTTCCAAGCCTTCGCGCGTCGCGGCAGGCTGCGCACGATCTTCGGCGAGACCTGGCGCCCCGACGGGCGGCCGCTCGGCGCACACAGCCGCTGGCGCGGCAATTTCGCCTGGTCGCACGATTACCGGGATTATGCCGAGGAGGCCGGCCTTGCCGTGCGCGAGGCGCGCGCGATCCCGCTTCGCCTCGGCACGGGAGCCGCGGCGGACGCGGCGGTGCGGCATTATTACCTCGCGGCCGAGGCGGGCTGAGCGCCGCGACGCAGGAGCCGGCAGCCAAACGATTGTCACGACGCGGCCGCCGACCTATGATGCCGGCCGCTTTCGAGCCCGGGGCCAAGCCATGACCACGCGTCCGTTCACCGAAACGCAGCGCCGCCAGTTCGAGGAGGACGGCTTCTTCTTCCTGCGCGACCTGTTGACGCCGGCCGAGACCGCCGAATTGTCGCGCCGCATCGACGATCTGATGGATGGGCGCATCGCCCGCCCGGGCATGTTCTTCCAGCGCGACTCCGGCACCGGCGACTATGACGGCGTGCAGTGGGACACGACGCGGTTCAGCGGCCCGAGCCGCGACTACCGCAAGATCAAGGGCTTCGAGTACGACCCGCTGTTCCTGGCGCTGTTCCAGTGCGCGACCATCCGCTCGCTCTCGGAGGCCTTGATCGGGCCCGCGGTCTCGAGCATGCGCGCGATGCTGTTCAACAAACCGGCGCGCATCGCGGGCGAGCTGCCGTTCCACCAGGACGTGAGCGCCAAATGGCCGATGAGCGCATCGCCCTCGCTCACGCTCTGGATCGCGCTCGACGACGCCACGGTCGAAAGCGGGTGCATGGAATTCGCGGTCGGCTCGCACAAGCACGGCCGCATCGGCGACGGCCACCTGCTCAAGGCCGAGGACGAGGCGCGCTACGCGCCGGCCGACCGGCGCCGCATGATCGAGCTCGAGGCGGGCGACGCGGTCGTGTTCCACTGCGCCCTCCTCCACCGCTCCGGCCCCAACAAGACCGACAATTCGCGGCGCGCCATGACGCTGTGCTTGATGGACGCGAACATCCGGCACACGAAGTCGGGGCGCACCTATCCGGTGATCTTCGGGCCGGGTGCCCTCGACCCCGCCGCAGTCGCAACGCTCGAGCGCATCGAGCTCGTCGAGTCCTAGACGGCCGCCAGCCCGTCGATCCAGCGGCGCCGGCCGCGGTCGAGCCGGAACCAGGCCCCCTGGTCCACCATCCGGCGCTGGCGCAGCCCGTCGACCGCGGTGAGGAGCCCGTAGCGGAGACTTTCGGACGCGCGCTGCTCGACCGGGTGCGCGCGCATCACGAGCTCGCACACGTCGGCGAGCGCGTCGAGCGAGCGGCCGCACTCGGGGTAATGGGCGTCGTTGGCGAGAAGCGTTGCGACCGGCGCCGAGAGCTCGACCGGCCCGGCCGGCGGGCGCGCGATCAGGGCCATGAGCTCGTCCAAGCTCTTGGGCCGGAACGTGTAATCGATGATGCGCGAGGAATCGTCGCTCAAGGGCAGCACATGCGCCTTGCGCTTGGGCGCGATGCGATCGATGCAGACCACCGGTTTTCCCATGACGAAGGCGTCGTAGAAGCTGGTGGAGGGCGGGGCCACCATCCAGTCGACCTCCTCGAGCCAATGGATGAAGGGCTGGTCCCAGGGTGCGATCGAGATCGGCAGACGCTGCGCCGCCGCCAGCGCTTCCCAATGGGTGCGGTCCTCGCGCGGATGGATGCGTAGCGCCACGCGATGGCGTTGCGGGTCGAGCCGGTCGATGAGATCGAAGGTGACGCGCAAATCCGACACGTTGGTGAAATAAAGATCCTCGATATCGAGGGTCGGGTCGGGCTGCAGCTGGATATGGTGGAATTTGGAGCGGCGCGCCGAGTGGACATAGGTCAAGGCCGTGCGCCCGTCGAACGGGTTGAGCATCGAGTAGCGGGTCAGGAGCCCGATGCGCACGGTCCCGTCGCCGCTCGCCGCGCGCGGCCGCGGCCGCGGCAGGCAGCGCCGGTCGAAGCGCGGATGGCCGATCACGTGGCAGCGATCCGCGAGATGGGGCGCGAACTGCTCGAAGCCGATGAGCTGCTGCTTGCCCCAGAGGCAAAAGGCCGCGACCTTCTCGACCCAGCGCCGGTCGCCGGCCATGAAGGGATCGCCCAGGAACTTCAACGCCGCGCGCTTCGGGTCCTCGGGAATGCCGCCGATGCCCTCGGTCGGCAGCACGATCATGGGCGGCATGGGAGCCGTGGGATCCGGGGCGACCGCCTGGACGAACTGCACGGTCGGCAGGACGAGCGCGTCGAACGGGCACACGCGCGGCAGGAACCGGCTCGACGGCCGGTTGCCGTAGACGAGCTCGATGCCGCGCGCCGCCAGCACGCGCTTCAGATTGGCGGCGACGACCGAATCGCGCGCCACCTCGTCGATGTGGAAATAAACTCTTTTAACCATCTCGATGCGGCCCGTTTCCGTTTCTTGTTGCGCGGTCCTGCGCGCTACCAGGTGCTGCGGCCGCCATCCATGACCAGGTTGGCGCCGGTCATGTAGGACGAAGCGTCGGACAGCAGGAACACGACGGCCGCCTTGTATTCGTCCGCGCGCGCCATGCGGCCGAGCGGGATCAGGTCCGCGAGGCGCGCGACGAAGGCGTCGTCCTGGCCGTTATGGACGCCGCCCGGCGAGAGCGCGTTGACGCGCACCCCCGCCTCGGCCCAATAGGTCGCGAGATAGCGGTTGAGGCCCAGGAGCCCGGCCTTGAACACCGAATAGGTCACGGGCTTGACCGGCTGCGCCTCGGGCGCGAGGCCGGGCTGGCGATAGAGGCGCTGGTCGGGCGCGATCACGGCGAGGTCGGACGCGATGTTGAGGATGACGCCCGAGCGCCGGCGCGCCATCTCGCCGCCGAACGCCTGCGCGCACACGAAAGCGCCCGTGAGCCCGACCGCGAGGTCCGCGTTCCAGAGCGCGAGCGGGAAGGTCTCGAGCCGGCTCGAATTCTGGACCGCGCCGTCGGTGTCGACCTTGGGATCGTTGGCGGCGTTGTTGACGAGCCCGTCGATGCGGCCGTAACGCGCGAGCACCGTAGCGAGCGCGGCGCGCACCGCGGCCGGGTCGGTGATGTCGCAGCCGAGGCCGAGTGCCTCGGCGCCGGTCTTCGAGATCGCCGCCGCTGCCGCCTCGGCTGCCGCGCGCCTGATGTCGAGCAGCACCGGAACGCCGCCCGCTTCCGCGATCGCCTCGGCGTGGCGCGGGCCCAAGAAGCCGCCGCCGCCGGTGATCGCGATCACCTTGCCGTCGAGGCGGAAGCGCGCGCCGACGCCGCCGTCCTTGGAGCTCGTGCTCATAGGGTCACCGCCTTCCCGGTCTCGAGGGATTGCTTCGCCGCCAGGCAGACTCTGAGCGTCGCGGCCCCGGCCGAAACGGGGATCTGCGGCCGCTCCGCGCCGCCGAGGCAGGCGATGAAATGGGCCATCTGGGCCCGGAACATGTCGTTGCGCTGCCAGCCGGGGAAGCTCCGCTCTGTCTCGTTCCCGGCCGCATCCACGATCGTCACCTGGTTCCGGTGATAATCCCACGCGATCGTGCCGCGCGTGCCGGCGATGCGACAAAACCGCCGCGGCACGCGTTGGACGAAGTCGACATGGACCTGGACCGGCACCGGCCGGCCGCTCGCGCCGCATTGCATCAGGATCGAGGCCGTGTCCTCGACGTCCATCTCGAGATCGGAAAGCTTGCCGCCGACCGCGAACAGCACCCTCGGCAGGCCGAACAACCACGTGGCGTAATCGATGTCGTGGCTCAGGCACAGGATGGCACCCCCACCCTGGTCACGCCGCGCCGCATGGCTCGTGCGGTAATCTTCGTAGGGGTGCATGCCCGGCAGCCATTCGCCGAAATGGACCTCCGCGGCGATCGGATCGCCGATGGCACCCTCCTGCAACAGCTCGCGCATCAGGCGCAGGGCGGGATGGAAGCGCAGCTGATAGCCCACATGGGTCACGAGCCCGCTCCGCGCGACCAGCGATTCGAGCCGCTCGACCCCGTCGAGCGAGGCGCCCAAGGGTTTCTCGATGAAGAGATTGTGCCCGCGCTCGGCCGCGGCGAGCGCGGTTTCCACATGCATCGAGATCGGATTGGTCACCAGCACGGCATCGAGCTCGCGCTCAAGGGCGCGCTCGAAGGACGGCTCGTCGATGAGCCCGTAATGGGCGACCGGATCGCGGCCCTGGATCGCCGTCATGTCGTCGTTGATGACGATGTCGAGGCCGCGTTTCCTATGGACGTAGATCGTGGCCTCGTCGCCGAGGAGCGAGCGCAGCACGCGCACATGGCGCTGGCCGATCGAGCCCAGGCCGCAAACGAGGAACTTCATGACGGGTGACGCTTTCCGGCCGAGCCGTTCGCCTCGGCGTCGCCCTCGGCGATGGCGCGTTCGGCGTCCGCGACCTCGTCCGGATAGTCGATGTCGACGCTCCGCTCCTCGATCACGAAGGGCAGGATGCGCGTCCCCGTGGTCGATTGCTTCTCCATCACGGTGCGCGTCCAGGCGATGTCGACATAGCCGTTCTGCCAATAGACCAGCGGCAGGCGCTGGCGCGGAAGGTTGTAGGGCTCGGTCGTGCCCGGGAGCGCGGCCACCGGCGCCAAGCAGCCATCGGCGCCGATGAGCCACATTTTGTAGGGCGTTTGCTCGGCGAGCGAGACCGAGCGGAGCGAATCCGCCTCGGGATGGGCGAGGAACGTCTCGATCGCGCGGTCGATGGTCGCGGGGCGCCGGGTCGGATTGGTGGGCCGAAGATTGACGACGGCGTCGGGCCGATAGCGCTCTTGCGCGCCGAGCCAGTCGAGCGCGTGGCGATGAAACTCGATGTCGAGGGAGTCGTCGCGCGCGAGCTCGGCGGGCCGCAAGAACGGCACCTCGGCACCCGCCGCCTTGGCGACCGCCGCGATCTCGGCGTCGTCGGTCGTGACGATCACGCGCGAAACCAGGCGCGAGGCGCGCGCCTGCTCGATCGAATGGACGATGAGCGGCCGCCCCGCGAGCGGGAGCAGGTTCTTGCGCGGGATCGACTTCGACCCGCCGCGCGCGGGAATGAGGGCGAGAATCTCGGCCATCGCCTATCCGACCGCGAGGCCCATGAGCCGCTCGACCAGCTCGCGCGCGGCCCCCTCGCCGCCCGCCGCTTTAAGCACGTAACGCGCCGCCTTACGCACACGCTCATGGGCGTCGGCGACCGCGACCGGATGCCCGACCGTCCCCATGGCCTTGAGATCGTTGAGGTCGTTCCCGACATAGACCACGCTCGCGAGCGCGATGCCCGCGGCAATGCAATGGGCCTCGAGCGCCTGCGCCTTGTCGGCGACCGCCTGGAGCACCGGCACGCCGAGCTTTCGCGCGCGCGCCGCCACCACCGGATTGCGCTCGGTCGAGAGAATGAGCGTCGGAATGCGCGCCGCGCGCAACGCGTCGAAGCCGAGCCCGTCGGCGCGGCTGCAAAGGACCGCCTCGCGTCCGTCCTCGAGCACAAGCACGCGGTTGTCGGTGAGCACGCCGTCGAAATCGAACACGATGAGCGCCACGCGCGCCGGATCGAGACGCGGACGCGCGGCGGACTTAGCGCGTTTGGCCATGAAGCAATTCCCCCACCTTTCGATTGAAGGCACCGAGCCGCGCGCGCATGCCGTCGCGCGTGACGCGGAAGCGGCGCCGCAGCTCGTCGGGCCGGTCGAGCGCCGCCTCGATGGCAACGCGGAGGCGACCCGCGAGATCGGGTGCGAGCGCGTCGATCGCCAGGTCGCCCAAGCCGACATCGTCGAGAAAGCGGCCGAGCCGGTCCTGGGTCACGAGCGGGATCATCGGCACGCCGAGGCCGATCGAGGGCGACATGGCGTGGACGCGCATCGCGATCACGAGCTGGGCACGGGCGTAGCGGCCGTAGAAGCGCTTCGCGTCCGCCATGCGCGCGAGGCCGGTCGAGATCATGCGCTGGTGCGCGAGCTGCGGGCGGCAGCACGCGATGAAGTCGGCGATCATGCGATGATCGTCGAAATAATGGGGCGCCAAGACGAGATTTGCGCCGCGCGCATCGAGCACGGGCTCGAGCGCCTGGGCAATCCCGCGCAGCACTTCCATGCGCCGCTCGGGTGTGCCGTAGCGCTCGGCCGAATCCTCGTCGTTGAGGGCGAGCACGATGTTGGGTCGCCCGGGATCGAGCGCAAGATCGTCCGCCGCGGCCGCCGCGTCGTCGGCTTCGACGAACACCGCGGGATCGGGGATTACGTGGAGCCGATCGCTCGCGATGCCGAGCGCGCCTTCGAGCCATTCGCGCGTGCCGTCGTTGCGCAACGCGAGCAGCATGTCTTGGCGCCCGAGCGCGTGGTCGAACGCCCAACGCAGCTTGTCCGCGTGATGGAACCGCTGGCCCGCCCAATGTCGGTAGGAAATCCCGTAGAAGATCAATGGTTTACGGATCTCCGGCCAAAGCGCTGGCGGAAGGTCGAAGCGCATGCCCGCGTGCTCGAGATAGGCGCGCCCGTTGATCGTGACCGCACCGCCCACGATCATGCCGTCCGAGCGGTTGATCGCGCCTACGAAATCCCGATCGAATTTCTTGAGCCCGAAGGTGTAATCGTCCCACGGCACGCGCGACCACGAGACCGGTGCCGCCAGATCCTCGCCCAGCACGCGCTCGGCACCGTCGGCGAGCGCCCCATTGCCCACGTTGGTGCTGTGGCTGTTCACCAAATGCAGAAGGCGGAGCGTCGCGGTCATGGGAATGGGTGCGCGCCTCAGCCGACCCGGCGCAGCTTCTTGAGGATCGGGATCTCGCTGTCGTAAACGCGCTTCTTGCCGTCGCCGCGCACCACTTCCCAAGTGCGGATGTATTTCGCCATCAGCTCCATGCCACGCGGCTCGAGGCTCGCCGCCTGATCGGTGCCCCACATCGCGCGGTCGAGGGTGATGTGGCGCTCGACCATGCAGGCGTCGTAGGCAGACGCCGCCATGACCGATGGGATCACGTCCGGCTCGTGGCCGCTGTAGCCGACCGGCTTCCCGTAACGCGCGCGCAAGCTCGCAATCACCGAGAGGTTGAGCTCCTCGTGCTTCGAGGGATAGGTCGAGTTGGTGTGGAGAAGGATGAGCGGCGTGCCCTCGAGGATCGCGACCGCGCGGTCGATCTGGTCGAGCGTGCTCATGCCGGTCGAGAGGACGATCGGACGCTTCGTGGCCTTGATGTGCTTGAGGAGCCCGTCGTCGGTCAGGCAGGCCGACGCGATCTTGTAGCATACGGGGTCGAAGCGCTCGAGAAAGTCGACGCTGCCCTCGTCCCAGGGCGAGCAGAACCAATCGATGCCGTGCGCGCGGCAATACGCATCGATTTCCTTGTATTGCGCCGCGCCGAACTCGAGGCCGCGTTTCAGGTCGCCATTGGTGCTGCCGAACGGCGATTCGCGCTCGCGCGCCAGATCCTCGGGCGTGTAGACCACGTCGACCGTGCGTTTCTGGAACTTGACCGCGTCGAAGCCGAATTCGACCGCTCGGTCGATGAGCTTCTTCGCGATCGCGAGGTCGCCATTGTGGTTGATGCCGATCTCGCCCACGATGTAGCAGGGCTGGCCGGGACCGACGGACTTCTTGCCGATGCGGACGGGCTGGGCGGTCATGGTCGTTCTCCTCTGGGGGCGCGCGCTCGGGCGCGCAATGATCGCTGGAATTCTTCGGATTTC
>Ga0335072_10011993_pt1 | contig 12379 bp, 10 predicted proteins | sample Lox_Sample_21_FD_206725 | JGI IMG/M metagenome (GOLD analysis project Ga0335072, IMG submission 206725) | Soil microbial communities from Loxahatchee National Wildlife Refuge, Florida, United States - Lox_Sample_2.1 | ecosystem: Environmental > Terrestrial > Soil > Wetlands | place: USA...
GAGCCGTCGACGCAGCCGCAGGACGTCGCGGCGCTCGCCGACGCCGGGATCACCGCCTACCACGCCGTCAAGAAGGCGATCCCGCTGCTGTACCCCGGCACGACCTGCGTCGTCATCGGCGCGGGCGGCCTCGGGCACATCGGCGTGCAGTGCCTGGCGGCGCTGACCGCGACGCGGATCATCGTCGCGGACAGGAACCCCGACGCGCTCAAGCTCGCCGAGCAGATCGGCGCCGACGTCACCGTCGTCGCCGACGGCGGGCACGTCGACGCAGTCAAGGACCTGACCGGCGGCGCCGGGGCGGACGTCGTGCTGGACTTCGTCGCCGAGCAGGGGGCCGAGATGGACGGGTGGAACATGACCGCGCCCGCCGGGTCGTACTTCGTCATCGGGTACGGCGGCACGGTGCACATCCCGACGCTGGACATCATCTCCACCGAGCGGAACATCATCGGCAACATCGTCGGCACCTACAACGACCTCGCCGAGCTGATGGCGCTCGCGCAAGCCGGCAAGGTCACCCTGCACACCAAGACGTATCCGCTGGCTGCCGCGCCTGACGCCCTCGCCGACCTGGACGCCGGCCGCGTCCGCGGCCGGGCGATTCTCGTCCCGTAGTCACCACGAGCCCGTTCTGAAAAATACTTAGGAGCACTGATGGCGAAGGAATTGCGCTTCGGGGCCGAGGCACGCGGCCTGCTGCTCGCGGGCGTGGACCAGCTGGCCGAGGCGGTGAAATCGACGCTGGGGCCGAAGGGCCGCAACGTCATCCTCGAGAAGATCACGGGGTCGCCGGTGGTGACCAACGACGGGGTCACGATCGCCCGCGAGATCTACCTCAAGGACCAGTTCGAGAACATGGGCGCGCAGCTGGTCAAGGAAGCCGCGATCAAGACCAACGACGTGGTCGGCGACGGCACCACCACGGCTACCGTGCTCGCCCAGGCGATCGTGCGCGAAGGCATGCACGCGATCGACGCCGGCGCAAACCCCGTGCTGGTCAAGCGCGGTATCGACCTCGCGGTCGGGCGGCTCGTCGAGTACCTGCAGTCGGTCGCGCACGAGGTGAGTTCCGAGGAGGACTTCCGGCGGGTCGCGGCGATCTCGGCCAACGACGACGACGCGGTCGGCGCGGTGATCGCGAAAGCGCTGCACACGGTCGGCGACACGGGCATCGTGACCGTCGAGGACTGCCCCGCCCCCGGCATGGGGGTCGACTTCGTCGAGGGATTCCAGTTCGACAACGGCTACCTGTCGCCGTACCTGGTGACCTCGCCCGCGTCGCTCGAGGCGATCGTCGACGACCCGTACATCCTGCTGTGCAGCGAGAAGATCAGCAAGGTCCAGCAGCTCATGCCGCTGCTCGACAAGATCATGCGGGCGCCGCGGCCGCTGGTGATCATCGCGGAGACCGTCGAGGGCACCGCGCTGTCCATGCTGGTGCACAACCACGTCAACGGCATCTTCCAGTGCGTGGCGGTCCGCGCGCCCGGGTTCGGCGACCGGCGGCTGCACAAGCTCGAGGACATCGCGGCGCTGACCGGCGGCGCGGTGTACTCCCGGCACGCCGGGTTCTCCCTGGAGACGATGACCATCGAGCAGCTCGGGCGGGCGCGGCAGGTGCGGGTGGACGCGGACAACACCGCGATCATCGGCGGCGGCGGGTCGGCCGAGGCCGTGGAGTTCCGGCTGGCTCAGCTGCGAGCGGAGCTCGAGCGGGCCACGTTCGGCATCGACGAGGACGTGCTGACCGAGCGCATCGGGGCGCTGTCCGGCCGGGTCGCCGTTATCCGGGTCGGGGCGGCCACTCCCGCGGAGCTGAAGGAACTCCGGCACCGGGTGGAGGACGCGCTGGCCGCGACGCGGGCCGCGATGGCGGAGGGGATCGTCGCGGGCGGCGGCGCGGCGCTGCTGCACGCGATGCCTGCCCTGGACGACGGCGTGGCCGGCGACTCCGACGTGACCGGCGACTACAAGATCGGGATCGGGATCGTGCGGCAGGCGCTGTCCGAACCGGCGACGCTCATCGCGTCGAACGCGGGCTACCCGGCCGCCGATGTGGTCGGGCGGACCGCGGCGCTCGGGCCCGATGACGGGTTCGACGCGCTCAGCGGGCGGCACGGCAACATGATCACGATGGGCATCGTGGACCCGCTGCGCGTCGTCCGCTCTGCGCTGCAGAACGGCGCTTCGGTGGCCGGACTGCTGCTCACCACCAACACGCTGGTGGCCGAGGAGCAGACGCCGTGGGGCGGCTCGGCCGCCTTGATGACCGAGTACGGGTCGCTGGACGAGGGCCTGCACCAGCCGTCGCCTGACGCATCCACGCCGCAGTCACTGGGGCTCGGACCGTCGGTTGGTTGACACCGTACTAGCCGCTCAGCAGGCCCTGGCGGGCGAACGCCGGGGCCTGCGGGCTCTCTTGCCCTTTCTCGGCCCCGCGTTCATCGCGGCCGTCGCCTACGTCGATCCGGGGAACTTCGCGACGAACATGGCGGGCGGCGCGCAGTTCGGCTACACGCTGGGCTGGGTGGTGCTGACCGCGAACCTGTTCGCGATGCTCATCCAGACGCTGTCGGCGAAGCTGGGCATCGCGACCGGGCAGTCGCTGCCCGAGGTGTGCCGGGCCCGGCTGTCACGGCGGTCCGTCGTGGCGCTGTGGCTGCAGGCGGAGGCCGTCGCGATGGCCACCGACCTGGCGGAGTTCACCGGGGCGGCGCTGGGGTTGCACTTGCTGTTCGGGCTGTCGATGGGAGTCTCGGCGCTGCTGGCGGCGGTGGCCACGTTCGGGGTGCTTGCCATGGAGGTGGGCGGGTTCCGGCGGCTCGAGGCGGTGATTACCGGGCTGGTCGGCGTCGTGGTGCTGGCGTTCGGTATCGAGCTGCTGGCTGCTAAGCCGCCGCCTTCGGCGGTCGCCGCCGGGGCGCTCGAGCCGCACCTGCCCGGCGGCGCCGCGCTGCTGGCCGTCTCCATCGTCGGGGCGACCGTGATGCCGCACGTGATCTACCTGCACTCGTCGCTGACGTCATCCCGGGTCGTGGGGACCGGGGCCGGGGACCGGCGGCGCATCTTTCGCTTCGAGGTCGTGGACGTGCTCGTCGCGATGGGCGTCGCCGGGCTGATCAACCTGGCGATGCTGGCCACCGCGGCGGCGGTGTTCAACGGACGGGGACTGACGTCCGCGGGGAGCGACCTCGGGGTGGTCTTCGCCGGGCTGAACTCGTACGTCGGCGCGCACGCGGGGACGGTGTTCGGCGTCGCGCTGCTGGTGTCGGGGATCGCCTCGTCCTGCGTCGGCACCATGTCCGGGCAGATCGTGATGGACGGCTTCCTGAACCGCCGCGTGCCGGTGTTCCTGCGCCGGTTCATCACCATGGTGCCGGCCCTGGTGCTGATCTTTGTCGGGTTCAGCGCCACGCGCGCGCTGGTGCTGAGCCAGGTGTTCCTGTCGTTCGGGATCCCGTTCGCGCTGATCCCGCTGGTCGTGTTCACGTCGAACAAGTCGCTGATGGGTGCCTTGGTGAACCGGCGGCTGACAGTGGTGCTGGCCGTGGCGATCACCGCGGTCATCGTCGCCCTGAACGTGTACCTGCTGACGACCGGTTAGTCCACAGTCTGCGGGCTCGGCACGGTGAGCGGTTCGCCAGTCTGCAGCACGCGGATGGCGCACCCTGGTGCGGTGCGCCCGGCGGCGTCGAGGAAATGGCTGGGATTGGTGTCGCTCTTGGTGAGCAGGCGGTCGCCCAGCCAGCCGCTCGTGTAGGCGTAGTGCTGAGGCACGGTGACGTGGGGCCGGAGAACGGCCGTTAGGTCGGCAGCCTCCTCGGCGTTCATGACGACCTGCTTGTTCAGCTGCGGCCGGATCTGCAGGCCGTTGACGGGCAGCAGCGCCGCGTCGAAGCGCGGGAACCGGTCGGGCAGTGTGCGCAGTTCGGGTATGAGCATCGTGTCGCCAGCGAAGTAGACGCCGCGGCTGCCGCCGCTGATGACGAAGGTGATCTCGTAGACGCCGTGTTTGCCGGGCGCGGCGGTGACTGTCAGGTCTTTGACGGCCATGGCCTGCCAGGGGTCGAGCGCACGGACGCTGGTGAACCCGGCGGCCCGCGCTTTGGCCGCGACGGGGCCGGCCACGACCATCGGCACGTCCTTGTCGCGGTAGGCGGCGAAGGCCGCCAGGTCGCAGTGGTCATAGTGCTGGTGGGAGATGAGCACGGCGTCGAGCGGTGGGAGATCGGCGACGCGCATGGCGACCGGCTCCCCGGGGTGGTAGAAGGCTCGCTCGGAGAACCATGGATCGGTGAGGACAGTCAGCTCGCCGATCTGGATGAGGTGACAGCTGTGGGCAATCCGGGTGATGGTCAGCGGCTCGGTCATGGCAGCTCCTTAAGTAGACGACCGTCTAGTCATAGTAAGCAGACGGGTGTATGGTTAGTCAAGTGAGCGGACAGCAGAATGGCGGCAGGCGACCCCGTAACCGGCGCGGCGAAGGCGACAAGCTGAGGGATGAGCTCGTCGAGGCGGCGCGGCGGCTGCTCGCCGCCGCGCAGAACGAAAGCGACGTGAGCATCCGCGCGGTCACCCGGGAGGCTGGCGCCGCACCGCAAAGCTTTTACCTGCAGTTCGCGAGCCTGGATGAACTCCTCTACGCCGTTTACGCGCTCGAATCCGAGGATGTTCGCCAGCTCCTGGCGGATGCCGCCAGCCAGGCCCGCGACCCCCAGGCCCGGCTGATGGCCGTCTGCACTGCCTACTGCCGGTTCGCGCAGGAGCAACCGGGCCGCTACCGAGCGCTGACCGGAGTACGCGGCCAGGCAAGCCACCAGGGATGGGATGGCCGGCCGCTGCCCGGTGCCCCCGCGTTCGCCGTGCTCCTCGACACGGTCACCGAGGCGCTGGCCGCCGCGGGGTCGTCAGCCGACCCGTTCCTCGCCGCCTCCACCCTGTGGGCATCCCTGCACGGGCTTGTCAGCCTCAGGGCCAACCGCCCGGCGTTCCCATGGCCGCCGCTGGCCGACATGATCGCCAGCATCGCGGGACAGTTGCCCCGCACACCGGTCACCCCTTCGAACCGCTGAGGAACCAGCCGGGCTGTCCGTGCTCCGATCCGGACATCCGCGCGGTTTGTTCCTGTTTTCTGTCGCTATAGCGACAGAAAACAGGAACAAAGCATCGAATCTGCAAACGCTCGTTCAGTCCCTAGACTGACTAGCGAAGAAGCGGCAAGCATATGACCAGCGGTTTGCTGGCGACATAGCCACGACTGCCCCCGCCCACCCGGCCAAGCCTTTCCGCCTCGTCCAAGTATCCGCTGTCAGCCTGCGGCGCACGCTATGAGGCACCTTTTGGAATGGGCACGCGCATGCGTCACGTCGGCAACGACTAGCTAAATATCGTGTGCAACCTGACCTGGTTGTTGTGTCATTGGCGGTATGAGTATTGCGGGCAGCCACTGGTACACGTCGTCGGGACTCTGGGGTCCCGCATCCGGAGCGATCGTGGCCCTCTTCGTAGGGGGTCTAACTGTGTGGGTCACAATCCGGACTGGATTCCCCCGACGTCGGCTCCTGTATGCCATCCTTGCGGATACCCCTCTGATCCACAACGCTTCCATGTCCGGTCTTGTGGTCAGGTACAACCGGCGTCGGGTGAGAGAACCGCGCCTAGTCACTGTCGCTTTGAGGAACGACGGGATACGCGATATAGAGCGAGAGGCTTTTGACGGGGCACCGCTGCGGTTCGAAATAGGCGAGCGCGTGCTGGAATGCACAGAAATAAAGACCAATCCCGCCGACCAACCCCGGCCTCACATAAAGTCGGAGGGGTCCGTCCTGCTGATCAACCCAATGAGGATTAGCAAGGGCGCATGCCTATATGTAGACCTGCTCGTCGACGGGCACGCTCCCGTGCTACGGCTGCCAGAGCAGACCCTCACTAACGTCAGGATCCTTCCACTGCCGAACTACGAGAAGGCATCGAACCGCTGGATAGCCGCTATGGTCGCCGCCTTTTTTTCGTTCCTGTTCGCCGCCGGTTACTCGGGTAACACGAAAGGGGCGGACGCTACAGGGCTTACCATTCTCGCGTGGACGCTCCTGGCGTTCGGCTTTGTCGCCGGTGTGATCACGACCCGCATGCAGAATCGTGTTGCATGGCAGCAAATCCCTTCACCGCCCAGCCAACGCAGATGGCACCGGCACGCCGGACGATCGACGGCTTCGTAATCCTCGCATCTCGGGTTGAGGGATTGGCCCCGGAAGCGCCGACCTAGGTCACGCCGTTGCCGGCCCTTACGGGGCGCACGACCTAGCGGGATCGAAGAAAGCCGTTGTAATGCTATAACGACGAAAACAGGAACAAGACGGCTGAGAATCTAGCCCGGATCGGTGCTCGTGCGGATGGGGATCACCTGGTCTATCGCGGATAGCTGGAGAATCCGGGTCACCGGCCGGGTTGGACCGACGAGCTCTAGCCGGCCGCCGTCCGCGCGGACTTTCCGGTGCGCCTGCACGAGCTGGTGGAGGGCGGCGGAGTCGATGAACGTGAGCCCCGAGACGTCCACCAGGAGCAGGCTGGGCTTCTTGGCGGCTTCGGCGGCCAGGACTTCCGCCAGTGCCCAGGTGGTCACGTCCGCCTCGCCGGTGAGGTACACGACGGTACGGGAACCGCCTTCGCGGTCCTCCACGCTGACAGACACCGACAGTTCGCTCACACCGCTAATCATCTCACCGTGTTAGCCGAGGTGACCGGCGATTGTTAGCGGAAGGTGCGCGAGGGTAACTTTGGCCCCGTGACCATGCCCTTTGACGGGGGTCCGGACGCCGAGGACCTGGCCGTTGACCGGCTGCGCGACATCGAGTCGGTGACGGATGCCGCGCTGTCCAGGCTCGACGAGCAGGCGCTGCTCGATGCCCTGGTCGAGCGCGTGAAGATGGTGCTGCAGGCGGACACCGCCGCCGTTCTGCTGCTGGACCGTGCCGGGCAGCTGGTCGCCACCGCTGCGAGCGGTATCGAAGAAGAGGTCCGGCAAGGCGTGCGCATCCCGCTGGGCACGGGTTTCGCCGGCCGGGTCGCGGCGACTCGCGAGCCGGTCATCCTCACCCGGGTGGACCACACCACGGTCCGGAACCCGCTGCTTGTTGACCGGGGCATCAAGTCCCTGCTCGGCGTGCCCCTGCTCGCAGGAGGCAGAGTCATCGGCGTGCTGCACGTCGGCTCGGTGGGCGACCGGACATTCGGGCAGCAGGACGTCGAGCTGCTGCAGCTGGCCGCCCACCGGGCAGCCCTCGCCCTGCACTCCCTGATGGCGCAGGACGACGGGCTGGCCGCGATAGCGCTGCAGCACAGCCTCCTGCCGACGGCGCTGCCCGCCGTGCCGGGCCTCAGCCTGGCGGCACGGTACGTGACCGGCTCCGGCGCGGTGGGCGGAGACTGGTACGACGTCTTTGTCGTGCCGGACGGGAGACTGGCCGTCGTGGTCGGCGACGTGGCGGGGTCGGGGCTGGAGGCCGCGGTCATCATGGGCCGGATGCGCAGCGCGCTGCGCGCCTACATCCTGGAGACCCCGGAAACGGCCACCGCCCTGCGCATGCTGGACCGCAAGATCCAGTACTTCGAGCCGAACGCGATGGCCACCGTGCTCTACGGCCTGTACACCCCCGGGACCGGCGAGTTCGCCGTGTCCTCGGCGGGCCACCTGCCGCCCGTCCTGGCCACGCCAGGCGGACAGGCGGGCCTGCTGCCCATCGACCCGGACCCGCCGATCGGCACCGCCGACGACCCGGAACGGCGGGGCACCACCGCCTTCATCCCGCCCGGCGCGCTCCTCTGCTGCTATACCGACGGGCTGGTCGAACGCCGCGGCCAGGCGCTCGACGAGGGCATGGACAGGCTCGCCGCGGTCCTCACCAAGACGCTGGCCGCGGGCCTCGGTGACGCGACCAAGCCGCCGGCCGAGGACGCGGCCGCCGAGATCATGCGCGCGCTGGTGGGCAACACTCCCGCCCAGGACGACATCGCCGTCCTCGTGCTCAACCGGCCCGAATCGGTCAGGAATGGAGAAGCACCGGCGGTCGTGGCCGGCTTAGCCTTCTTTTATTGGCCGGTAACGCGCCGAGCCTGTATAGGTCGAAAGGCAGGGAGAACAATGCCAGCGAAGAGTTCACAGACCGAGTCCGGCGGCTTCTCTGCTGCAGAGCGTGCCGCAATGCAGGCGCGCGCCGCGGAGCTGCGCGCTGAGGGCAAGGCGGGCGCGAAGAAGGCCGAGGGCCTGCAGGCGCTCCTCGAGTCAATCGAGAAAATGACGCCAGAGAATCGTGCGCTCGCCGAGCGCGTCCATGCCACGATAAGCGCTGCCGCCCCGGAGCTATCGGCGAAGACCTGGTACGGGATGCCCGCCTACGTCAACGACCAGGGCAAGGTCGTCGTCGCATTCAAGAACTCGGGCAAATTTGGCATGCGGTACTCGACGCTGGAATTCCAGGACGCCGCGCACCTCGACGACGGGGATGTCTGGGCCGTGTCGTTCGCGCTGCCGAAGTGGACCCCCGCGGTGGAGCAGAAGATCACCGAACTGATGAAGGCCGCGGTCTCCTGACGGGCGCGGCACCCCGGCGGCGCCAGACGGAGGCGCGGTCCGGCATGAGGCACCGTCGTCGCGGCTGCGGCGGCGGTGCCTTCGCCACGGCCCAATCCATTTTCTGGTCGGTGTCGTAGTAGAACCAGCGCCGTCGGCGCTATGTTTGCGTTTCCGGGGACGTCAGAGACGAGATTCAACATGAGCGCTGCCTCCTTGTTCGCCTGGATAGCTACCGCCCTCGTTGGCCTTCTGCTGCTGGTTATCTGGCTCATGGAGTACGACCCGCAGTTCCAGTCCGCGACCGCGACGCGGCTGCCCGTACCGGTGATCTCCACGCACGCCCTGCTGGGCATGGGCGGCCTGATCCTGTGGGGCGCCTACCTGCTGGCGGATGAGGACCGGCTCGCCTACGCGACGATCGTCGACCTGGGCATCGCCGTCGCGCTCGGCCTGACCATGGCCGCACGCTGGATCCGTGTCTACCGCACCTACCGCCGCCCCGCCAGCCACGCCCCGTCGGCCACGCAGGTCGTGACCGTCCCGCCGGAACGGCACTTTCCGGTCTCGGCCGTCGTGCTGCACGGCGTGCTCGCCATCACCACCGTCATCCTGGTGGTGCTCACCGTGCTCACCGATTAGCCGGGCGTGATCTAACACGCGGGGGTTTTGCTGTTCACGTCGCCGACAGGGACTATTCTGAACCCCACAGCGAGGTCACGGTGCCCGGCGGAACCGCGGCGCCCCGGACCGGAGGAGCCTTCTCACGTCCCCCAGCAACGCAGATCCCGCTCTAGCCGTACAGCCAGCCACCGTGACCGGCCAGCCGGTCCCGGCGCCCGAGGCGGCCGTGCGCAGCGAGTGCCTGGAACTGCCCCGGCCGGTGCGGCTGGTGCGGACCGCTGGATGGAACCTCGCGGAATCCTTCGGGCTGCCGACCGGCGCTTACATCATCGCCGCGTCGCTGGGCGGGCGCGACGCCGGCTTGTGGGCCATGCTCGCCGCCATCTGGTTCACCGCGGGCATGCGCAAGATCGTCACCAAGTCCGTGCCCGGCCTGGTGGCGATCTCGCTGATGGTGCTGACCCTGCAGACCCTGGCCGCGATCGCCACCGGGAACCTGCTGATCTTCCTGCTGCACTTCCCGCTGGCGAACCTCGGCCTGTGCTTCCTGTTCGCCCGCACCGCGCGCGGGCACAGCCCGATCGCGGAACGGCTCGCCGCCGAAGTGATCGGGCTGCGCTGCCCGGCCGTGCACCGGCTGCCCATGAACCGCTTCTTCCGGCACGTGACCGTGTTCTGGGCCGGGGTGTTCCTGGTGCTGGCGGTCAGCCTGGGCGCGCTGCTCGCGACCGTTCCCGTCGAGACGTACGTGCCGATCTGGGCGTTCACCACCATCACGCTCATCGCGGCCGGGATCGCGGCGTCCACCGTGTGGCTGCGGTCCGTCGTCCGCAAGCTCGGCATCGGGTTCCGGTTCGGGCCCGCCCCGGTGCTGGACTGATCGGGCTTTCGTTACGGCGGCAGTCATCACGGGTCCGTTCGGAATATTCATTTAGAACTGGGACCACGACCTTCCCTATCGTCACCAGGAGTTAACCGGCGGACGGCAAAGTCTCGTCATGCCAGATGACTCGGGGTCCGGCTTGTCCAGGCGACAGGTGCTCGCCGCCAGCGGCACGGGGCTGATCGCCGCCACCACCGCCGCCGGGACGGCCACCGTGCCAGCGCGTGCCGCGGGCCGCGCGGCGAGCCGAGGGCAGGACGACGGGACGCCGGAGCAGATCCACCTCACGTGGGGCGACGACCCGGCGCGCAGCGTGGTCGTCTCGTGGGCGTCGCCCGGCCGAGCGATGCGGCCCCGGGTGCGGATCGGGCAGCGGGTCATCCCGGCCGAGGAACGCGGCTACACCGACGGGCTCAACGGGCAGGCCGTGTGGACGTACCACGCGCGGGTGCACGGGCTGCGGCCCGGCGCGACCTACGGATACGCGGTCACCGCCGACAACGACGGGAACGCCGCGGACCCGTTCAGCGCGATGTTCAGCACCGCGCCCGAGGGGCGGGCGGCGTTCCGGTTCACCAGCTTCGGCGACCTCGCCACCCCGAACCCCGACTGGGTCCTGTCCTACGGCCAGGCCGCGTTCGCTGTCGGCGCGGTGGAGCAGTTCCAGCCACTGTTCCACCTGCTCAACGGGGACCTCTGCTACGCGGACCTGAACCCGGCGACGCAGCCGCAGGTGTGGCGGGACTTCGGCAACAACAACCAGGCTTCGGCGGCGAACCGGCCGTGGATGCCGGTGCCCGGCAACCACGAGATCGAGTTCGGCAACGGGCCGCAGGGGTTCTCTTCGTACCTGACCAGGTACACCCTGCCTGCGAACGGGTTCGGGCCGTTCGAGGGGCGGTGGTACTCGTTCCGGGTCGGCTCGGCGCTGTTTATCTCGCTGAGCGCGGACGACGTGGTGTACCAGGACGCGGGCGCGTTCGTGGCCGGGCCATCGGCGCTGGTGCCCCCGCCGTCGTCCGGGAATCCCCCGGTGCTGCCCGGCACCTCGTTCTATGTGCGCGGCTACTCGGGCGGCGCACAGACCCGCTGGCTGGAGGCCACCCTGGCGGCGGCCCGCAGGGACGCCTCCGTCGACTGGATCATCGTGCAGCTGCACCAGTGCGCCTGCTCGTCCTCGCGTGACGGCAACGGCTCGGACCTGGGCATCCGCGAAACGTGGCTGCCGCTGTTCGACCGGTACGAGGTGGACCTGGTGCTGTGCGGGCACGACCACGACTACGAGCGATCGTTCCCTGTTCGCGGATTCGATCCGGCGGCCGGGACGTCGGTCGCCAGCGGCACGGTGGTCGACACCCGGCGGCCGCATCCGGTGACGACGGTGGACAGCGGCGTGTTCGACACCAGTCAGGGCACCGTGCACCTGGTCCTCGGCTGCGGCGGGACCAACGCGAACCTGGATGTGTACGGCGCGTCCGCGGCTGGGCGGCTTGACCAGGCGAAGGTGTTCACCCGGCCGAACCGTCCCGTGCTGTCCGCGACACCCGGCGTCTATGACCGGCCGGCCGCCGACGCGGTGGAGGACGCGACGTGGTCGGCGCGCCGTGACACCACGACCGGGTACGGCATCGCGGTGTTCGACGTGAACCCGGGCACGGAAGCGGGCGGACAGACGTCGATCACGGTCACGCACTACCACGCGCTTGGCGCCGACCCGGTGAACCCGTCGTCCGGCGAGCCGGGCGCGCCGACCGGCGACTACACGGTCTTCGAGTCGTTCACCCTGGTCCGGCCCCGGTCCGACGGCCGGCGCTGGCACGCGAAGCAGTCCGCCTCGGCGATCAGCGGCTTAGCCGTCGCCTTGCCTCTGCCTCGACGGCCTTTGGCGCTTCCGGGTCTGCGTCTGGTTCCCGTTAGTCGTTTCTGGCTACCTCCGGGCCCGTGATGCGGGTCAGGATCGGGAACGTCGCCGCGATGATCGCCAGGGACACGATGATGCCGCCGACGGTCAGCAGGTAGTACGCCAGGCCCGGCGCGACCATCGGGCGGTTCTGCGCCTCCGTCGCGTACATCGCGGCGGCGCCGAAGCCCGTCCCGATCGCCACGACCGCGACCGTCAGCAGCGGGACCGCGCCCTCCAGCGCGACGACGCCGCGGAGCGTGGACAGCCGCGCACCGGTGAGCCGCAGCAGGCTGAACGGCCGCTTGCGCTCCGCGAGCCCCGCCGCGATGCCCGCCGCCAGCGTGCACCCGGCGATCGCCAGGCTGACCAGGATCACCACGTTGGCGAGCTGCTGGTA
>Ga0335072_10011994_pt1 | contig 12378 bp, 12 predicted proteins | sample Lox_Sample_21_FD_206725 | JGI IMG/M metagenome (GOLD analysis project Ga0335072, IMG submission 206725) | Soil microbial communities from Loxahatchee National Wildlife Refuge, Florida, United States - Lox_Sample_2.1 | ecosystem: Environmental > Terrestrial > Soil > Wetlands | place: USA...
AGCTTAAGCCGACGGATTCGTACTGCCTCCCGCGAGGCGAAAAACAAATGCGATTCTCAGCCGCAAATCAGGGCTTTTGAGGGATAGTCAAAAACAACATCAGGGAGACCAACGGCTTACGTGGCCGCTTGTAAAGACTTGTCTGCGCAATGTAAAGAGCATTATTGACGAAGGAAAGAGGTCATCGCGGCGTTGTCCGCGCGATCTCTGGAGCCTCCCAAGTGTGACCGGGATAAGCGGTCCAGAGTTTGCCGGCACCGGCAATCCATTGCATATTCTGGGAGGCGGACGCCTGCCACGAGTGCGACGCTACTGGCGCGGCAATGTGGAGACGATCTCGGCCAGGGTCGCCTTTTTCTGACCGGGAAACAGCGTACAGTGCACGGGAAGATCCAGCGGATTGCGGCGGAATGCTCCGGAGGGAGCGAATACGGTGGGAAAATTGAGTTCCTCAAATTCCGCCCTGAGCTGGTAAACAAGATCGATCGATGAGGTGAGGTAAACAAGAAGATCGAGCTGCTTCTCCTCTTTTACCGCCCTCACGATCTCCCGGTACCGCTGAGATCCTTTGAGCGTCCGCTCGTACTCGATTCCCGCCGATACCTCGATGCAGTGTTCGATTGCGAGCTCAGCAACGGCGTCGTAATCTTTGGCGAGCGGCAGGTCAATCGACAGATTCATGGATCGGAGTTCGATATCAGAGATCCACCTCCGCAGAATTCCTGCTTTTCTGAGGGCCACTTTGATTTCGCCGAGCTCCAAATAGTGCGCAGCTTGGCGGCTGTTTGGCAACGATCTGGATTCGGAGGTGATGCTGACCAGCCCTTCTCCGCAACTCTCAAGGCAGATGAGACCGGCGCGGGTAATCGTGTACGTCGCGCCGGAATACGGCATGATTTGAGGCAATCTTTGGATCAGACAGGAATCGACCAACCGCTTTAGCCGCCAGCAAAAACCCTGCCGGTTGGACTCCGTTCCCTGACTAAGGAGTTGGGAAAACAGCTGTCCATGGCTGATAAAGGCTGCATTCCGCACCGCGAGAATCATCGGAAGATCGCGTCCTGGATTGAAGTGGAGAACGCCCCGCCTCAAATGGTCGCGATTTTCGTCTTCTGCTATGAGGACTTCCTGATCTCGAAACCGTTCCATGTGACCTCCCATTTTCCGTTTGCTGTCCTCAATTCGGCGCCAGGCTCAGCCAGGACCAACGTCTCCTGAACGCCGCGTAGCGCGCTCGCGGCGATCACCGTCACGCTACCGTCGTGCCACAGGCCATCGAAATCGATGCGGCCGATGACTGTGCTTCGCGTACAAATAAGGAGCTGATCGGCCGCGACGGCAGTTCCAATGCTTTTGCCGAGCAAGAGCCGGTTCCACTCTCCCCGCCGTTCCGGTCCCGGACTTTGGTAGGACATGTTTTCAAAATTGCGTGCACCTGTTGTCTGGGTATGCGACGCGAGATTAATCCTCACCACTCCAGAAACGTGCCAGAGTCGCCGCTCACGGGAACCGCAGTGGAAGCCCGTGGTATTGAATACCGCGGCACGAACGGAAAAGCGTAACGGATCGTACGCCTGATTGCCTGGCCGCAACCACCATAACGATCCAAAACTGAGGCACCGAATCACCATCCGTTTGCTCCAATCAGACTGCCTGCGCTTTGGGTTTGCGCTGTTCTTCCAGACTGTCGTGGGCCCGGCTCAGCCGCTCTCGAAGGTTGGTAATCTGGTTGTCCTTTGCATGAAGCTGCGCCGTCTTTCGCTGCAGTTTGGTTTCAACTTCCGCAAGTTGTGCTTTCAGACCCCCGACTTCGGTGATCTCAGCCTCCTGTTTCTGGGGGTGATTCGGAACGGTCGCGGCCTGCGTTGACTGACGCTCCTCCACGTCGCCCCGGCCTTCCCGTACCTGGCTGAAGTCCAATTCTGACTGAACGGGTTTCTCGGAAAGCTCGGCAATCTGGTTTTCAAGCCGCTGCCTTTCGCCATCAAGCGCGTTGTACCGGTCGACCAGCGCATTGTGTCTGGCGATCACTTCGAGGGCCTTGGCACGCGAGCCGATGTACGCATTGAAGAGCTGCGTGACGATATCGGCGGAGATCGTGAGCCGCCGTTCCCGGTCTCTCATCAACCATCCGTTTCCGGTAAGGGAGATGCCGAAGCCCATGCCGAGCAGGATCAGGCTCCAGAAATAGACCTGGTGCAGCGTGTTCTCGAAGACTTCTTTTCGCCAGTCTCCGACCACGATGCCGTAGTTTTTGTCCTGTGGATTGATCCCGGCGAGAGTCTTCTCGATGATCCCTTTGTGCTGCTGTGCCTGCCACTGGTGCGCCATTGGATCGTAGGAGCTGCGATCGGCCTGCAGAGCATTTGCAGTTGCGGCCAATGCCAGGAAGACGAGTACGAGCAGTGCGTGACACTTCATTTCTTCCGTCTCCTTTGTCTCTTTTCTTCGAGCTCCGGTGTCGGAAAGCTCAGGTTCAGGCCGTGCGTGTCCGACGCGAGCGTTAGCAGTTTCGGGTACCCTATCGCCTGGCCTTGCGCGATGAAGTACTCAATGAGCCGCAGGATGCCGGAAACGCAGATCAGACCGCCCGCGGTCATGGCGGAAGGGAGCCAGCTGCGGCCGCTGCGCCACTGCAGGATGGTGGCGACGACGGCGATGCCGGCCCCTACAGGACAGATGACGTTGCACAGCCAGTTGACGGCGTTGAGGAATGCGCCCTCAGGCTGTGCCGCGGTCTGGCCCTGAACGGCCTGCCCTGTCGCCGGCGTCGTGCCGAGGTTTTGAGCCATACTGGCGCAGGGCGCCAGAACGGCCGCTCCGATACAGGAAGCGAGCAGGAACGCCAGCACCTGCTTACGCCCGGCGCGCACTGTTCGCATGAACGACTGAATCATGGACTTGCCTCCTTGACGGGAATCCGTCGAGGGAGAAAGTCACACGATCCGCCATTTCGGGCAAACGGCCAAGCAGGTGTCCACGTCGCCGATACAGTCGGGCTCGCGGTTCAGAAAGGAACTGGAAAGGCAAGCATCTCCCGCAGAGACAGGCATGCCCCTCACCTCAACAAGAAGAGGTATCCAATCGCCTGCCATTTGGAACAAAAGCCAGGTAGGCGGTTTTACTCTTTTCCTATCTACTGTCGCCTCGCAAATCTGCGGTTAAAGCAGAGCACCCCGAACCCGGCATGGGAACCGGGTTCGTGAGCCCCCGAAATGGGCCACGTCTTCTCGCAAAACGGATGCGATAAACCTGCGCCAAGCGCAAGAGACGCTCGGCGCTTTATCCCACAACATTCGCGACAAAAGCCAAGTACGCGCTTTTACTTTTTTCCTCTTTACTGTCGGTCTGGCGAGAGACAGCCGGCATTATGCGGGGGCGATCTCATCGGGGCAAAGCCCACACTCATGCTCATACCAGGCTTCCACGATTGCCTCCACACTGGCCGACTTCGCGATACTGATTCAGCTATTGAAGATTGGAAGCCCATTCGTAATAGCGTCTCACCCCATTCGCATACCGAAGTCCAGAAGTTGCCTTCCAATCTTGCTGGAGTTCCGTTCGAAGAATATTCCCAAGATCCAAATTTGCGATGTCCGGTGTCTGGCGTAATGCAGCCGCAACAATAACTGTGCTCGGCTGTTTGAGGACCTCTCGGCGAGTGACCTGCTCCAAGCTACTTGCCTCGCGCAGTGAACGAATTGGAAGAAGCATCCGATCTTCAGAGCGGTCTACGAGCTGCAGTGCGACGGCATCGTATATCGCATTCCTGAGTCCTTGCTTGATGAGCTCTGGTTCGGCAACTCCACCATCTCCACCCCGAATGAGTTGCGTTAAGAGCGTCAATAATGCGTCCGGAGTACCACTCCCCAAGAACTTAATCCCTCGGTTCTTCCGCCCCTTCAGTATTCCCATCTGAGAACCTTTACCTATGGGGCGATAAAGAAAGTTCCCACGCTCCTCCAAATGACCAGAAAATAAGAGCCAACGCTTCAAATTCATTGCGTATTGGTGAATCACCACCGGTGACGGCGTAGTCGCAGGCCGAGTCTTCTCAACCAAACCATCCAAGATTTCGTTTGTAACCATCGCATCTCTTTCGATACCGGCGAGTTCGCGACATACAGCGTGGCGGGACAACTGCCCGTGGATATGTCCTGCTAGGTCAACAGGCGCTACGGATTTAATGTGTGGTGACAAACGGTAACTATCCTCGGCTATCCGATCGACCATCTGCAAAGCTACGAGGTCGCTCATGACATTTACCCAGCCTCGCTCGGAGCCGCCAAGTAAATCGGCTATGCGCTTTGCCGAAATCGGCTGTTCTTGCGAAATACACTTGACCGCTTGAATGGCTGAATTCGGATCGCGTTGGAAAGTGCGAGTCCAAGGGATCTGCGGTGCCCGCCCTTCGATTAGGTAATCGCGAAAGATGTCCCAGTAAATTACGTAGTTCAATCCACTTCGGACAAGAAGTCTCCGCGAAAGGAGAAAGTTCGCTATTTCGGAGCTGAAGTGTTCTTCGACTTCTGTGACGTATGCCGGAGCATGCTCAGCGACGTATTTTAGGCAACGTATCTGATCTGTTGTCAGGCCTGCCAGATCTTCCTCAAACAGAGACTGAACGTCCAGTTCCCGTTCGAGCAATTCATACTGAGAAGCGGCTGCTTCCAGACGTTTAGCTACATGTACTAGCAGTTTCTTTAACAACCAAGGATAGCCTTGACATTGTTCTATCAGGCGTGTTCTGAGTGCTGGAACGAGTGATAGACCGATCTGCCGCTGTGCATGTGTTATCACCTTGCCGATATCCGGAGTTCCGAATTGGCGGACTCGAAAGTCTTTTCTTCTGTCGGCTAATGAGTGCCAAAGATGATAGGCAGGATGCTGCTGCGGTAATGAAACATCAGTTTTCCATGCAAAGCCGAGCACAAATGGAAATTGCTTAGCATCAAGATCGACACTAAGCTCACGGATTGCATTGAAGGTTTCGAATAGTGCCTCCTTGGTGAAGAGTTCCTCGAATTGATCGAAGATAAGTACGACAATGATTTCCCTCTGAGCTAGCTGTACTGCTGCGGCAGAGATGTCCGGGGAATCAAGAGGATGCGTCAGGCTGACGATGTCGTGATTCGGTCTGTCAAGCAAGCCCGCCTTGGCGGCATCGTTCAATGCAAGGCGAATTGCCCCGCTCACAAAGGAGGCAGATGTTGCTGAACGACTATCAACCGCCGTGAGGGAACAGTTTGTTATCCGACGCCCTTTACTCGCGAGATCCAGGAGTTTGATAACAAGCGAGCTCTTTCCCCAGCCGCTCGGACCCTGCACTGCAAAGGTCCGAGTCGCTGTATTACCAGTACGTACTTGTTCGACAAATTGAAAGATGTCTCGGATGAGGTCGTCTCTGCCCACAAAATCATTCGGACGGGCTGGACGAAGATCGTCCCACGCATCTCCCGAAACTACTCGGGCAATGGGTGAGGGTGCAGGCGTTTGATAAAGCGAAGCAGTAGAAGCGCGCACATCCTGAAAGGCGAGAGTACTAAATCGATCTGACAGTCCCGCTACAGCTGTAGCCTGAAGTTCGTTGAGTGGGCCCCCGTCTTGGGCATTGAGGACTGTATACGAGGCCGGGAGCCCCTCGCGGAGGAGTTCAATCAACCAGAATTTCCCTGAAGATGTCCAAATGAGGGTTGAATCCCCGAAGTTGTCCAAGCCGGACGAAAGCTTCGTCAGTGTCGCTTGCGGGTCAACGATCGTCCTCTGATCAAGAAGGATTGAAAGAATCTTTTCTGGCGGGAACCACATAAACTTCGCAGCCAAATGCGGCTGTTCCTTTATCTCTTCCCATTGTCCCCGCCCGTCTTTCCCTAGATCACTTGTTGCGAACAGCCAGCCGCTATCGGCGCCGCGGATAGTGACGTTTCCTAGAAGTTTCGTGATCACATCCGCCGGAAGTGCGTCCCGTTGCGCTTTACATTCGACCAGGATTTTACGGGGCTGGTCTAGGCTCTTCGCCAGCAGGTCTATCTCCATGCCAGTAACGCGCAGGCGCTTCTCCACGGCGAACCGCATAGGTCTAAGGAGGTCACCGATGAAATCTTCAAAGAACTGGCCGCGTTGATCGTTGGTCCAGTTCTCCGGCAGATGGAGGAATAAGTGCTGTCCGGGCATGCAGCAATCATATTTGTTCCGGACGGCGGGAACCCCGTCCTTTACCTCGGATAGGAAGATTAGTACCGGGAATTGGGCTTCGCGCCAGCGATCTGCAAACGGTTGCCCGGCTGTCGAAGAGCGATGGACACATGTGAACGAGGGGGTCAACTTCGTCTTCCGGCAACCGCGAACAAGGATTGCAAATAGACTTGGTCATCGATTTTCCTCCAAAATCTCGAATCACCGGGAAATCGAGTTGCGCTCACCGAACGGGATTTGGAACAAAAGCCTGGTTCGCAGTTTTACTTCTTTCCTAAATTGCTTATCGCAGGGCTGGACGCTTCCGGGCGCGCTGGATGTGACAAAAGCCTGGTACTCGCATTTTCTTCTTGCCCAAAACCTACCTCACCGGTGTCGCTGGATCTCTGATTTTGGAGCTTGGGTACAGCGCGACGGAAGAGGCTGCGAATCTTCAGAGTCGACTTGGCAATGCTTTAGAAACCTTCACTGCTCCGTGCTGAGAGCCGTGCGGGTGACGCCGTTAGCTGTAGCCGGGAGGTGATTGATCTTGTTCGATCTGGAATCGGCCGCGCCAACGGATTTTTCAAACACCAGGTAGATTTCCGTACCTGCGGGAACGCTGACAACGATATGTTCCAGCGTGAGCATCCTCATGATCTGCTCATCGCCGGCATTCCCTATATTGTTCGCCACCTGCATCCTCATCAAGTCATCTTCGCTGAAGGAACTGTTCACGCTGGGTGCCCCCACAATCATTGCCGCAGTCTCGCCAATCCCGGACAGGGAGCGGACCAACATGCTCTTGCCTCTCTGACGCCCGGTCACGGCGCCCTTTATGGCTTGGAGGGTCATATTGGCGGCCACAGCATTGATTGGGACGGTGGACCCATCGGGGTATTCGAGAGAAGAGAATTCGATATTCACGAGTCCCGAGGGATCCGCCTGAATGATTTTGCCCACGGCCCGGGCTCCGGCGGGAACGATGACCTCCCCATCGCGCTCGTAGTTGTACTCGATCACGGCAACGACAGGCGCGTGCACAGCCGTTGTAGCCATTGATTCGAGGCGCGCCGCCACATGGTAACCGGGGGCCAGGCCAAGGTTGTCAACGACCGGCACCGAGTTCTGCATCTGGGGATGAATTGCCGTCTGTTCATGCGCCGTGAAAACCAAGGAAGGAGCGTCCAGCGCATCCTCCGCCTTCTTTTGTTTCTGCTGATTTCCCGAGTTCTCACTGCCGTAAGGCGGCGGTGTCCATCGAGATTGCGCATTGGGAGCGGTGTTCGGCTCATTAAATTTCGCCACTTCGCCGAGGGTTCTGGGATTCTGGGATGGATTTGCTCCGATCCCGCCGCGAGACAGGGCCTTTGTAGCCCCAGGCGATTTTGTCCGCTCGATATCGGCGGCATCGACGGTGCCGGGTTCCGGCGCACCGTTGGGAGAGGGCTTCACCGCGTTATTGGGCAGAAGGTTTGTGCCCGGGCCGGTGGTTTGCGATTGTCCGAGATTGGGCCTGGTGGCCTGAGAAAGCAGCCTTTTCCTGACTGTCCCCTTGGTTGAAAGGAACGCGACCATCCCAATTCCAAGCAAAGCGATCGCGCCGAGAACAATCAACATCGTCGCCAGATTGCCGCCACCTGAACCGCGACTCTTCTTCAGCACAAATGGCCGCTTGCTTACCGATCCCAGCGGCGTCTCCTTCTCCTCTGGGGGAGCAACTCCGGCCTCTACCTTCTGGACTGTTTCATCCCTCTCTACCGTCTGTGCCTGACCCATGGTCCACCTCATTTCTTGAACTGATTTCTTTGTTCACTGACCGGGAGCAACGAAGGGCAACTGCAGCAGCAGTGGATGATCCACAGCGCTGGCCGTGCCCAGTTCCAATACCAGGTGGTCCGCGCTCTCCTTGAAGCCCGGCCGCGAAAACTCCACGGCGCCGTCTGCTCGCTCCCCGGGGGCGAGGCGGTGGCCCGTCATTCGGTACTCGGATACGGGCACCTGCTCCGCCAGGACCTGATCTCTCTTCTTCTTCGCGCTGAGGTTGGGGCTTCGGAGCTCGACCTGCGGCGGCAGAACCTCAATCCAGTGATCCGATTTGTTGACGACCGAGAACGCGGCCAGCATGCGCTGCCCTCTTTCCTGCACCGTTCCGAGTGCCCCAAGGATGGGCGTAGGGGAGTCAGCTCGATCGGAATCGTCTGGATTCCCGCGGTTGGTGGTAGACCAATGAGGGCTGGCGATCCTCGCCTGCTGCTTGAGTGCCATGTCGATTGCCGACGGCCTTGTCGGCGGGTCGGGAACAGATGTGGAGCTCCCACCAACGTCGTCTGTCGATCCGATCAGGAAACTCTGCCTCGGCTCATAGTTCACAACGAAATCGACTGGAGTGTTGGTGCTCCTGCCTTCCGACAGCAGGCGCAAACTGATCTCCTGGCCCGATTGAAGAGAAATGATCAGATTGCTCGTCGCCGCCCCCGCCGTCATGGGCTTAATGAAAACCAGCCCTGGATCGTCAGCTGAATGCTCAACCTTGAAAAGGGTTGGCGCTCCCACAGCGACGGACCTCACGGCATCGGGGAGGCGAATCGTCGTGGTGAAGAAAGGGTGGAGATGGACGTCAGTCACGGTGCTCGCGGAAATTGGCAGATCGACGATTGCTGGATCCACCTGCTGCGGGCCCCCTTCATTCGGGCTTGTCTGCTGCGCACAGGACGAGCCCACCGCTGCCGCGAAAAAGATGAGACTTGCGATAACAAATCGCTGATATTTCATATCAGTTTCCTCCGTTCGGCCCATAATCCCCCCGGTCCGCTTGGCTTTGAAGATCCCTCTGGTAGCGGCGACGAACGGATTCCACGTAGGCCAGCACATCGGGATTGCTGTAAGAGAAACCTCGTTGAAGAATGTGCCGGGAACCGCAGTAGTACGCCGCCACTGCGAGCCGCATGTCGCCGTGGAATTCGCGGAGCAGATCGGCCAGATACCGAACCCCGCCGCTCAGGTTTTCCAAGATGTCGTACCGGTTGCGAACGCCGTACATGGCGGCGGTGGCCGGCATCAGTTGCATCAGACCCTCGGCATCTTTCACTGACTGCGCAAGGGGGTTCCAGTCCGACTCCTGCTCGATGATGGCGTCAACGAGCGCGCGCGGGACGCCATAATGGTCCGCATAGGCGTTTGCGTAGTACATCGCTGCCTGATCCTGTGCGTGCGCGGCGGGGTGCATAACGACGGCGAAAAACACTGCCGCAAAAACGTAGAGAAGCGATCCTCTGGTCATTGGCCGATCTCGCTTTCCACAAGGGCCTTCACATCCTCACCCGGAAAGTTCTGTGGGATCTGTTCGGCGCACTTCGCGGCCATGCGGACAATGGACTCGAATGCTTCTTTCATGAGTAGGCGCTTCCGGTCGCCCTCGGTTTTGGCGATCAGGGGTAACATGATCTCTTTGTGTGCGGGCAGGACCCGGTCGATTCCTAGTAGTTCCATGGCCATCGCAACGTCGTTCATCTCGGAGATCGAGGGCGGCTTCTCGAGCGTGTATGCCCGCAGACTCTTAGCAAGTCCGGCGATGAACCGGTGGGTCGCCGCCCCCACCTGGGGCGTACGCCTCGCCACGATCGCGGCTTCCCGTTCCGCGTTGGGATGCTCAACAACCAGATAAAAGCATCGCCGGCGAAGCGGATCACCGAGCCTGCGCTCCTGATTCGAGGTGAGAAACACCAAAGGAACGGAAGTCGCGCGCACGGTGCCCATCCTCGGAATCGACAATGTCCAAACGGAAAGCAGTTCAAGGAGCATGGCCTCGAAGGCGTAATCAACCTTATCGATTTCGTCGATGAGCAGGACGCAGGGATCTTCCTGCTCGATTGCTTCGAGCAGCGGACCAGCCATGAAGTAGGCCCGATTCGTGATTTCGCGCTTGATCTGCGCCCAGTCCGGAGCCTGGGTGCTTCTGCTCATCAGCAGGACGTACAGCTCTTGTAGACTTTTGTCGTACTGCCCGATGGCCTTTTCTTCGTTGATTCCCTGGTAGCACTGCAGGCGCAGCAGCGGTACACCAGATGCGCGCGCAACCGACTGTGCGAGCTCCGTTTTCCCTGCGCCGGCCGGACCTTCCAGCAATATGGGACGGTGGACGCTTCCGGCCAGGAAGACGGCGGTCGCTACTTTGATGTCGGTGAAGTAGCCTGCGCTTTCAAGTCTGGCTAGCGTTTCCGTGGGTGAAGCAAACATCCGGCCCGTCCTCCCGAACGCGTCTAGCGTGGGAAGAGCGTAGGAGGGGTTCGATTTTCCGTCAAATCACTACCAGCAGACCATTCGATCTCACTGCACTGGGTAAACGTGATTGTCGGGTCCCATCCAACCTTTTTCTGTCCACTGAAAAGGGAAGTTGCCGGTGTAGGTTTCAATTGTGCCTGGAGCCCGGTTTCCCAATTGCACGAGATCCTTCACCGTTGCTTGGTAGTAAAGGATATACGTCTCGGAGCCGTTGACTTTTTCCGTCTCACCGTTTGTCTTTTTCAGAGCTACAAGGTCGCGTAAATGCGGCGACCGAGAGATATTCTTCCAGACCCCAATTGCATCTTGTTCGGTTGGTGGTGGTGGTGTCCGTTTGCAGCCGGTCATCTGACATGCGCCAACACCGAATGCCGCGAGTATTGCTAACAAGGGAATGAGTCTCTTCATTGCGGGGGAGGTCCTTTGCGAGATTTCATTCTTTCGAGCAGGGGTTTCATCTGTTCGAGCGTGCTTTCGAAAGCGTCCCGCGCCTCGGCCATCCCTCGTTCCGGTCCGTAGCGAATGACCAGGTGCACGATCAGAGTGCGAGCCAAAGCAAGATCCGTCAACAGCGGCAGGAAGGGTTCAGGCGCTGACTTCTCCAGTTCCTGAACGAAGGCAAGAATCTTCTCTGTATATTCGTCGCTGCGCGCCTTACCCAGTTCGGTGATCCATTCGGATTCCATGTCGAACTCGTTGCTCATCACCGCAGCCTCGCAGCGCGTTTATTGATCCCTTTGTACCACCGTTCACCGCCGACTCAACAGCGGAACTCACACGCGCCGCTTCGCGAGCTTAAGGCCTGCGCCACACGTTGTGTCTCGATGACTAATGCGCTCACTCAGCTAACCCTGGGGTTGACCTGTTCGGCAGGCACCTGCTTCGTCCGACAAACCGGAGGGAAGGGCACCAGTCGGCGTCCATTTGACCGAAAACCGAATTCGACCCAAGATTTCCACACTTCGCCGGGCTCGCCAGCCCGGACAACGCATCCTGGGAGGAATTTGACGTTATGGGATCAGTGGTCGCCATAAGGGAAATTGAGCAGGTCGATTCTCTTCTGACCGCCGAAGAGGTCGCCCTAAAGCTAAAGGTCAGCAAGGATTGGGTATGGGATCACTCCTCGCGGAGATTGCCTTACCTGCCGGTCATCCGCATGAGCGATGGCGCCCTGCGGTACCGGGCGAGCGGGATCGAAGAGTTCCTGAAGGAGCGGGAACGGGCCTCCTGTCTGCGGCGGAAACGCCGGTAAAATGGGGGTGGCCACTTGTTCCCTCCACACAGAAATTGAGGAACAAATGGGAATCTCGTACCAGAAAGGATGGGTCCGGCCACGAGGGAAGAAATGGCATGGCTGTTTCCGCCGCACCGAGCTTGACCCTGAAACCAATACACCCAAACTCGTCACCCACTCGTTCGTTCTGGGCTTCAGATCTGAATTATCGAAGTCGCAGGCGCGAGAGAAGCTGGAGGACGAGATTGCCAAACTGGGCGGACGATCGACGGGGACTCCATCCGTTGTCAACGGCGCGGTCACCTTCGAATGGTTCGTCAAAAACCGCTACCTGCCGCTCAAAGAGGGGGACTGGAGAGAAGAGACTGCCAAGATCAAGAAGTATCTGATCCAGGCGGATCTCGTCGATGTATTCGGGGATTATCGCCTTGAAAACTTCGACAAAGTAATTCTGCAGACCCATCTCAACAGGCTGGCCAAAATCCATTCCCGAGACCGAGTGCTTCAGATCCGTTCCTATATGCGTGCCATCTTTGCGGAAGCCGTCGACCAGGACTTCATTCCGAAAGATCCCGCGCGCAAGGTCAGGCCTCCCGCAAACCTGCGCGAGGTCGATAAGACGACGTTGAGCTGGGATCAGCTTCGCGCCGCTCTCGAAAAGCTCGGAGACATCAGTCTTCGGGACT
>Ga0335072_10011995_pt1 | contig 12378 bp, 14 predicted proteins | sample Lox_Sample_21_FD_206725 | JGI IMG/M metagenome (GOLD analysis project Ga0335072, IMG submission 206725) | Soil microbial communities from Loxahatchee National Wildlife Refuge, Florida, United States - Lox_Sample_2.1 | ecosystem: Environmental > Terrestrial > Soil > Wetlands | place: USA...
ATGATATCTATATCCATGTCATCCACAGAGTTGACGGTGTCCGTTTCTGGATCCTGGCAGACTGCAGCAATCAATTCCGCAGGTTAGAGTGGAGTGCAGGAGCACATAACCCATTGGAATGCTCGATCCGCAATCTCTCTTACTCCTTTCTCTTGAGTCCGGATCTTTGCATATATCTCGTCGTATGCCTTCTCGAGATCTATAAGAAGTTTGCCTAGGCGATCTCGTATAACCTCTTTGAGGGGCGGCAAATTTAATAACTGATCAATCTGCAACGACGCCCATTGGAACCTAAATTTGTGATTTTGGGCGTGAGAGATCATTAACTATAGAGATTATTGGGTATCTTACATTCCATTACTCTTCTCAACGAGCGTCTTGCGAATATCCCAACGAAGATCAGCGGAAATCCTCTTCCGCCACTTTTCAGGGCTCTTCTCGATCTTGTTTTCCACAAACGTAGATATATCGCTCTGGTTGTCTGTCGCTTGAATTCTCACATTTGGTTCACTATCGAATCGATCCTTAATGTCCTGATCAGGACGGCTTGATATGAAAATCTTGATGGGCTTTGATGATTGTTCGAGAAGTCCGTCAAGTACCTCTATAAGCCGTCCTCGAGTTCGTCTATCGCACTCATCTAAGGCATCTGGAACTATAGTGGTCTGAGGGTGAACGTTGACTAACTCGGGAAGTATCTTTTCGCTCTCTTCGATGTTTATCTCATTTGAAGCAAATCCTGTAATTTCTTTCTCGGCATGAAGCTGGACAAGCGAAGGCTGTATTGCATCGCAACTTTGTGATGTTGAAAGTTGCTTAACGAGACTGTTTAATATCAGCACTGGGTTCCGGCGGTCCGACTGGTTGCGATCGCAGTAGAAATATGCTAGCGATTCATCATTCTGAGCATTCCGAAGAGTACCACGCAAACTGTCAACAACGGTAGAAACAAGCTTCGTCTTCCCAGCTCCAGCTAATATATCTTTGTTAACTCCAAAAGCCATTCTTGTGAAGGCGGACACTTACGAATCCCATGCAACCACAATATCATCGACGCACTAGATCCTCGCCATTCACGATATCTCTCATGTCGTAGCAGCCACTCTCCAGTGTTACTAACACGTCCTTGACGTGCAGTATAATGATTATCTTCGTATGGAATGCTAGAAACCCAGGCCAGAATCTTGGTCCGCCTAGAATCGTTCAACCTATCCCACAGCTTCGTAACTTGAAGATCTGTACGGATTATCGGTGCTGTTAGATCCCCTAATAGCCCCTCAAGCTCAGTAATCTTTGCATGTGCCACTCGATTATGCGTGTGGTCGCAGTTGTTGGCTTCAACGTCAACTTGCGCCTGCAACTTTTCACACACTTGTCCACAAATTCGGCGACTTTACCGGGTTCTAGCATGAAGCGAAGGATTCTAACGCCGGTGCTGCTGTCGTATAGCACATTTGCGCTGGTGAGGAATCGCAACATAGCGACATACAGGTTTACCAACGCCGTCTCAAGATTCAAGAATGCTTGCCCTGCCTGCCTGTCATCCAGGTACAGCATCTCATATATCTTGCACCGATTAATGAGGTTCGCCATCGTATCAAGCCCAACAAGTAAGGCTCCCATCTGTTGGCTCTCAGCGACAACTGTCTTGACGGAGGATTAGTTCCACTTTGCAGCAATCAGCAATTCTATCATACCTCGAGCAAGAATCTAACGCCTGCCCATGGCAACGCAGCGTGAACTGGGTCGAAGTTCACTGCAACATCGCCGATTTCTTTGAATTTGTTGAGCCAGATGATGACCTTTTGGGCTACGTCACGGAGGATTATCTGCCGTCCGTTGATATTGAATTTCCATCTGTTTTCCTCGCACTCTTCGCGTTTCTTTTCGACAACGGCGATTAGTTGCTGCAGGATATCTGGCGCAGAATTTTTTTTTTTTGCAAGGATGGCCATAGTTTTGATATTGCCGCCTTTTCCTCATCGGACAGCTTTTGCAGAGCTTCAGTCCAGAGATCTCTGACTGTGGCCGTTTTAACTTGTGGGAAGAAGTAGCTGACCCCGAACTTTGAAGCTCCGTAGAGGTTGAATTAGATGAGTGTACTTCCCGCTTAGGAGGAATGGGGGATGCGCCGATCTGTAGATTTGGCTGATTTGGACCTATTGGGTCTGTTTCCTGATCGGATGGAGCATACCTTGTTTCAGTTTGCAGACTTGTTTCGCTCAAAGCGGTATGGTTTCGGAAGACAAGACGCTTAAGTCGGTCTCGTGTTCTTTCGCTTCTAGGCATCGCGGCTCGGCTGAGGTAGAGGAATGCTTGCCAAAGAGCATAAGGTCAAGCTGGTGCCGGGTTCGAATTTGGCAATGTTGGGACTAAGGCTGGATCCGGCATTGAATACATACAGCGGTGAGAGTTCAGCAGTCGCAGAGCTGTCCCCAGAGACTCGTCTTTCAACTTCAGGAAAGCCTATATCGGCACCTGATGTCGTTGGTTATTGATGCACGCCACGTTAGAGAAGAAGTAGGGGGATTTCGAAGATTCGCTAGGCACCTGTCGATTTCTTTGATAGCTACCGCAGGCTGTGAGTTTGTGGCTGTGCAGAGTTGCATACCCAGAGCCGCAGGACAAAGCGAAAAGCAGGGAAGAGGGGATTGACTTATGAATATACGCATCTTAAAACATCTATCCAGACCAATGACCATAAAATGCATCACGAGTGGTGATGCATGGACCAGAACCTTAGCCTTGGCAAATAGAGTATTAGTCGGCAAATCAACGGCAACTATTGGCCAGTTGCACTAAATCGTTATTTCGTGAGAGGGATTTCACACAAGTGACATGATTGGCCGATCAAAAAGCAATAGCGGCAACGGTCGCCTAGTCTACTTCGCTTGTGCGATCATCTTAATTCCCCTCTGTTCTGCTTGTCTTCTCTCTTTCCTTATACCTCTGTGGACCTCAGCCTGAACATGACGGAAAGGTCTGCAGGTCAAGCGCCGAGGCAAAGGATCTCATTCACAGACATCGAACGACAAGGACTGCGCAAGCACCATCAAAAATATCCCGCCACCTCCCCGCCGGCACTAACCTCGTGGTTTGAGCTGCAGTTTGGAAGAAAAATCAGTGTTTCCTCCGTTCACGATATCCTATCCGATAAGTATGCATATCTCGATAATACAAAGGCGACAGGTGCTACGCGGAAGCAAAGAAGGCCCCAATGGCAAGATCTAGAAGATGCTCTGTTCAGGTGGTGGCAGGAAGAGCAACCTCGTCGCGTGACGGGCAAGGAATTGAAAGATAAAGCCAATGAGCTTTGGAAATTAATTCCAGCTTACCAGAGAGAAAAGGCGCCTTCATTCTCGGACGGCTGGTTGACAAATTGGAGGAATAGGCATGGGCTTGCACAGACAAGAGAGTCGGAAACCGCATTGATCAACCCCGGCGGTCAGTTTTTGGAGACCGGTCGAAACCAACATCGAACAGAACGGCAGTGTATGCAGCAACACCATATCGCGCTAGCATTTCACTTCTCTCTTGAACAATCCACTTCCGGGTATACTGTTTCAAAGCCAAACATGATGCCTTCTATCCATCGTAACCAAGCTTTACCATGGTTCAGCCCAAACTTATGGAAGGACCTCCTAGTGCTGTCCTTGGAATTCTCTGGTGAAACGACACGAGATATTTTTATTCCGGCTGAAAGAGTGCTGGGCGTTTTGGATCTCATCCTTTCACTTGCTGAATCAAGCTCCAACTTAAAAAGCTCTTGGGTTGCAGGAATGTCTCATTATCGAGATAAAACAGGGAAAAATTCCCAGCCTGCGGTAATTCCAACGGAGATTAGAAATGTGATTGACCTCCTAAAAACTGCTGAGCTGTTTAAGCTACCAAGTTCCGTTTGTGAGACACAACCAACGTTCTATGAAGAATGGTTCCTAGACTACATCTCTCCTGACATCCTTCGGTCGCAATCTCCCGGACTTTTCGGACTCCCCGAAGACGACGGCACTCATCCCACGACTCTTGTTCAGGACAGCACGGAGGCGCTAAGGTTATTTCGGCGTCAAAGGTCACAATCTCATACAATGTTTACCACAAAATTTGGCCGAGGCGGCAGGATTAATATTTGGTCGCGAACTTATACCAATATAAGCGGTACAAAACAACCTAGTTCGATAGAGCAATGCTATACCAACATTACAATTACGGCCCCAGGAGACGTGCGCCTAGTTCCCCAAACCGTTTTCAGCCTTGCACGAGAAATATCACAACATGGAAGCACTTTGTTTACGCCCGTTATATCATTCCGAAGAACTAGGCCAGATAGCGACGAAATCTTTCGAATTGCTAGGAACGGAACCTCGGAAGCTCTTCAGAGAGCGCTCTTCAGTGGCGAGGCATCGCTGAGTGACTGTGATACCGAAGGGAGATCATTAATTAATGTATGTCAATAGTATCCATTCACTATTGTGTGCCGAACTTAGAGATTTCTTAGTACGCTTTGTGCGGCCTGAATACATCAACTCTCAAGTACCTTCTCACAAAAATTGAGGATCCTAATATTTATGAAGTTAATGTCGCTGGCTACCAACTGTAAATCTAGTTTCTCTCCTTGGAAGCTTTATGCATCTTCTCAAAGCCTCTTCTTCGTAACCCGATCAGTTCTAACGCGAACATAGTCATTTGGTTGCATTAATTCCTCAATTTGAATACATGATCGGTCCATCCGAAAGACTCCGGAAACTAACTTGTATGAACTTACTGCTCGATTGTGGAGCCGATCTATCCCTTCCCTCCTATGCGGATTATGATTTCGGTAGCTTAATTGAGCAGGGGATTGCAGACGGGTTCACAGTGGGTGTGATGTGCCTCCACTATGCATCTTCTTCGCTAATAATAGCAGGACCTCGTGAAGTTGATGTTTGATAAGGGAGAGCCATTCGTGAACGCTAATGCAACACTGGAGGGGAGAAAGAGAATACGTCCCGTGCTCTTGGCAGCCTGTGACATGTGGTTTAGTATCATTTGTCCTTTAGATCTGAATGAAAAGATACATCTGCTGCTTGAGCGCGGAGCTGATGTCAGCATGCGTGATGGATTTGGGAGGAATTGCCTTCATCTGATCTTTCAATCATTATTTTTTGAGCATATTTTTTTTTGTCCTGGTTGGGTAGAGATCAAGGATGCTCTGATGTGCTTAGTAACCGCTGGGGCAGATGTCGATGCCTGCGATATATCTGGAAGGAGCGTTTCGGAAGCCGCCTGTGAAGCCGCCTGTGAGTGGCTTTGGATAGAAGTTCTCGCAGAGTGTGGTTACGACCCAGATCCATTTATTCAATATCTTGACTATTACTGCCAGAATTCTGGGCTTGGAGCATTCGCTGCTATAGTTCCTGAGATACGGTCTACTAGGCTTTCTTTTGCAGAGTACAAAAAACGGCGCAAGTCATTACTAATATGTACTCCGGAGGAGAGGGTTGAAGATTATATAGCCTATTTCAAGAGGGCAAGCGAATGGAAAGAGCTGATTGAGGAAGAGGATGATGACAATTACGATTGCGAGGTAGACATTTATAGTACAGAATATGGAGCAGAATGGTGGCTTTGAAGTCCATTTAAAAATACTATATGACAACTTTAATAGTTCAAAGAACGAGAAATTTAATAACTGTATTCTTAGACTATAGAAGAGCTAGCGAGATACAGTGGAATTGTCTCTTGGTAAATCATCAATTGATCGTTAGAGGCAGCTATTTGCAGCTTGTTTCCAAAAACAGTGATATCCAGATACAAATCAGTAACTTAGAATGGTGTCCCTGTGTCCAGCTACTTCATATGACATCTCTGGCGATGCCACGCTAGACGCCACGATTTACCTTTAGTATTCACACGATATGTGTTAATACTACAAATTTCTTGTCCGAAATTATAGAGCATCTTCTACGATTTTCCCAGGATTTTTATGCTTAGTGTCAGCAATTGACCTAAAATTTAGATTTAATCAGAAAAATCGCTGCTTTCAATAAATTCAATTAGATCCAGAATGGCCTAGTCGATTAATAAGTAGTGATAATAATGCCGGAAGGCTGTGGTAACACACGCACTTTGCAGATCGGCCTACTGATGCGGTCTGGGGTGGCAACTACTGCTGAACCTAGATAAAAAGCGTATTAGAAAGCACCTCACGCATTAAGTGTCTTACTTCACTAATAACATATCATATATAGTCTTATATGGCGACCGATTAAATATATTGAATGAATTATAAGAAAGAGGGCTTTACTCGTAAGCTGATAAGTCCTGCATTTCGGTGCGATTGCCGTATTAAGTAATTAATAAATATACCTTATACGCCTTCCACCTGAAATCTTGGTGGCATCAATCCAGGTCTTGAATCTGCTTCGGCCTCAGACCTCCAAGCTCCCCATCAATATGCCTCTTAGCCCTCTGCTTATTACTTGCTGTCATCCAGAGCAAAAGCAGAATTGAAGTGGTGGGAGTCGTGCTCGAAGTGGCAAGATTATGCCCGTTGCCAATATAATAATCTGGAGAATCGCACGGTAGGAATAACCAGGTGGAGATCAAGCCGCCTATATTGCCAAATATGACATTCGTGCTGACGGCCGCAGAGCGCGCAGTGTCAGAGACAACATTAGCGGCGACTTGGGCGTTGCAGAGCGTGCCGAAGGAGAAGGCGCCCATCGCAACGAGGAAGGTGGCGCCGTAGCGAACGGAGCTGGTCGTGCTGTCGGAGGATATGATGTAGCTGGCCATCATAAGCGGTGCATTGATGATGAAGAGGTGGATACGGCGGCCAAAGAGCCAACTGAGTGATAGCATGGGAACGATGACGGAGGCGCCAGCGACGTACAGAGGGCAGTATAGAGTTGCTGAGCGACGGTGCTGGCTGTGGGGTAGATAATTTAACAATTGTGGGGGCAAGAACGCGAGGCTTTTGGCGACGATGTTGTTAAGGAGCAGTATAAAAGCTATAGCAAGAGCGACAGGGCTAAAGATGCCCCGGAGGACTTTTGTGGTGTCAATCCTGTCCAAGACCTCAGTGGCTCCGACACGCTTTGATCTGGAACGAGCGATGGCGAGATCGTTTTCTCCCTGAGAGAGCCAGCGAGCAGATGCAGGGCGATCGGTTAGGGTGAGGAAGGAGATGAGAGAAAGAGCACAGGTGATACTCTTGCTAGCAAAGATCATGCGCCATGAATGGAGGCCGCCGAAGTGGGGGAGCTTAAGAATGCTGGAAGCTAAAAGATCCCCAATGCCTCTGCAAGTGGAGCCACGACTTTGTAGAGTGACAAACGGAAGGCCAATTCACTTCTTCGATACCACCGAGACAGCTAATATGCGATTCCTGGCATCATACCTGCTTCGAACATACCGAGAAGAAAAGGGACGCCGGAAGCGTTTGAGGGGTTGGTCACGAAAGCTGTGCTGATAGAGCAGATACTGAAGCCAAGCGAGATGGGCATACCAACCCCGGCCGATCCATTTAGAGGCCATGTTGGAAAGGATCTCGAAGAGGATATAGAAGATGTAGAAGACAAAGAGAACTTTGTTGTATTCATAACCTACCAAGCCGAGATCAGCCTCGAAACCAGTCAGCTTTGCGTTACCTACAACGAGTCAATAATTGTGAGACTAAGATCATTCGTCCCACACAGATGGGTAGTATATGAAACTTACCGATATTTGCACGATCAATGAAGCAGAAGAGGTAAAGGAAGAAGACGGCTAGAAGGATGTATAAATCGATCTTCAAGTGAAGCCTAGTTTTCAGGGCTGGGTCCAAAACCACAAGCAAGCGACCGTACCTTCAACGGCTGTAAGTGACTGGCCGAGCAAAAGGAGTAAAATTTTGTTGTTACTTGTCAGTCGCAACATAGCCTCGCTCTGCTGCTCTATGAGGGGTTTCGACGGCTTCCTCACTTATTTCCTACTTATTGTTGAGGACAGCAGCTTTCTCCACATCGGAGGAGTGCTGCATAAAGGACCCTAGGGATCCATCGCTTTTCTCGATTTTGCGGTCTTCGATGGGGATGTTTGCTTCCGGGTCGGGTCTGCGTGAACAAGTCAAAGATCAGCGAAACCACGAAATATAGATTTCTCTCTCGGAGGTGCTCCGATTATCGCCTGATAGGCTGTATTGGGAAGACAGGGACCACCCCAAATTTGCGGAGGAGTTCAGGGGGGCCGACTGAGGTTACAGTACCTTTCCGTGAGTTCCCCAGGTCAGGGGTTTGTCGGGTGAGGTTGCCCTCCGGGTAATAATGCCGATGGACGGGTGTCGTATTGGTCGTCATCTAAAATTTTGGTATACCAAGCAGCTCGGCAGATGGCCTGGCAGTTATCTCTCAGGGAGCTCTGTTGACTCCAGGCCTACGGATCTAGAATGGCTCAGGCTAGCGAGTCATGCCCTATTGGACCGTGCACGAGCCCCCGCATCACTTCCGTGACTTCGTATACCTCTCTGCATGTGAAAGCTTCCTCAAACTTGAAATTCTTTCTGCAAAGGTGTTTGGCTTATTACCAACCCAAGTTCTTTACGAACCAACAACTTATAGTGTTAGTATGAATTTGTAATAAAAATTTTGAAATTTCAGCCGTAAGCCCCTTAAAATTTAGCAATTATCCCTAAGTATTTTGCGACATAACATTTCCAAGCACTTCCGAAAATGATCTTAGTAGATATCCGTTAGGCGCCTGGAAAACTTCCAAGCCTCCGAAACGTGAAAAAATGATCCGCAAGTATACTAAACAAGGTATAAGCCTAATTTTCTTTTATCTAGGCTTGATTTGGCTATGAGTAAAAAGTCATTAACAGTTTATTCGTGCAAAGTCTCAAAACTTGGGTAAGGCTACCTAGTAATATAAAAGCAAAAATAATATAAATGTCGGCAGCGTTATGGTAGAGGGCTTACATTCTTTCATGAATCCCTTGGCAATGCCAACGCCCTAGCGCGATGATACTGATCAGGAGTCCTTACAGAGCTTGGGGAGGTTCACTTTAGAGGAACTGTTGATGAATATCAAAGCTTGACAATACACAAAATTGATTCGCCACACTACTGATTGAGACCTGCCTTAACGCACCTCACTATCCTATAATGCATTAATCGAGCAACAACCTAACGCTCTCAAAACCGAGGGATTTCAATTGGTCCTGTACATAATTTATAACATTGACAAACGTTGACGCCCCACCCTGGCATGCTCCGCACTCTAAATGTTGTGCCAGTCCGGCCAGGGTCGAAAAATACCTTTCCTTCTTCCGCTTATTGATTGGCGAGACATCAGGCACGAAAGCTAAGGGGCAATGAAAAATTTTCGGAGAGTGGGCGGCTGAGGAGATATGGGCTTGCAAGGCTCTTGAGTTGCAGAACGGTTTTCTGCTAGGAGGGCAACGAGGACATCGTAGATTCTGGAGCAAGGTTGGTTCTGGAAGTCTTTCTAGGTTGATATCGGATATATTACTGGCCGTAGGCGTCAGGATGGGGCTCACGAGAGACCACTCGCCACCACTTCCGCTGATGGCAGGCCCTAATGGCACTCCACCGGGAACTGACCAATCGCTGCTACTTTCGCTGCGAGCAGACCGCAATGTCACTTCATCGAGGAGTGACCACTCACTGGCCGTGTCATCGTCAATATTAGCACTGAAATCGTTTCTGATCAAGTCTAATTGTGCTGGACTGGCCAAGATCGAAGCGGATCTAGTGTGGGGGAGTTGACTAGTGTTGTTAGTTGTAACGCGTGCGGAGAGTAATGGAGGAGTACCTAGCAGATTCTTGCACCCCTGAACTGGCCAACATTGCCCCGATGTCCGTAATGTGGTAACTCTGGTCATGGGCTAAAACAAGTTCGTGCATCTTTGCCTGAGTCATTCCTGAACGACATCTACCACTCTCTAGGTGGTTCAATAGGCCGGCCGGGGTGATGAACTTCTTCGTACATGCTGTGTTGATTGAACAAGGGATGCGGCGCAGAGCTTTGTGCTTCAACTTCTTATGTTTTCGAAGAGCTTCCTTTGTAGGAAATTCCTCGTCACACTTCTTACATTTATGTAGGACACTCAGATCTTTCACACGGGGCAGATGAGCCGGCTTTTCCCCAAAATGACGTTTCAACAGTTTGCGGGCTCGAAACACTCTGTCGCAGTCGCAGCAATGGTTGTCCAAAGATTTCTGGCTGTTATAATCCCGGTCGCAGTCGCAGCAGTGATACTGCGCTGTGTGTTGGACCACCCGCACGTGTACTATATGGGTACGATTTGATATAAAGTAAAGATCACACTCGCTGCAATATAGGTGGCCCGTCTCCTTCTTATGACTCTGGAGGTGCTCTAACCAGTCAAACCGCTTGTGACACAAAACGCAAGAGGGATGAATCGTCTCTGTGTGCCTCTTTCGTGCCGATTTTTCGGAGAAGCTAAGGTCACAGGTGCCACAATATAGGTGGCCTGTCTCTTTCTGGTGACTCTGGAGGTGCTCGAAGCCATCAAACTGTTTTTTGCACCGACCGCAACGCGGATGCGTGGACTTTGCGTGACTATTGAGAGCAGATCTTTTGGTGAAACGCCGGTGGCATATGGTGCAGCAATATTGTTGTTTAGTAGCGCTGTTGGACATATTAACTTCAGTAGCAGAAACCTGTCAAGGAGTATGTCGTTTCTAGACTAGACCTGCAGGCAAACCTCAGATGTCCTTAATAATCGGAACGCAGTGCATGAGTTGACTTCAAGAGCTTCCCTAGCTTTCGGGAACTCAAAGGCTTTGACGTTCGGGCTCAAAAAGCGGTAAGTGGTCAGCAATCATACGACCAAATTACCCCACGGCAAAAGTCCGCCTTTGCCCAATTGCGTTCCTTTGTGTTCCCTGGCCTTTCACATGATCCACACCTTTTGGCGTAAATGCAGCGAACAATTCTTATATTGAGCCATTCAAATGTCCGTGCTTGTGAAAGTCATTTTGAGGTTACTTGTAATTCTTTCGCGAACTAGTTTCGGCGAGGATATGCTCCGGCCGATACAATGTATGATATAGACGTCAAGAATAAAAGCAACTAATCTGGCTTGTCAAAGAGAATTAAAGGTAGCAAGTATGCAGCCGCTTTATCATTCATTGTGACAGATCCCGGAAGCGCATAATCGGGGAAAGAAAAAAAATGTAGGAGGTAGGTATTTACGAGCGTCAATGTGAAAATGAGGGCTGCCTGTAAAGAGTCACGTGCGTTAGAGGAGTGCGGGGTAATTTGAGATCCCTCAATAGGTCGCTGGTCGTCATATGTACAGCACATGCACTTCGAAGCATCAAGCTGTCGTTATACGCTGAAACAGAAATGTCGGAAAAAGAAGCTTCAGTAACTGATGTTGACCCTAATGGTGATGTTCTTCTGGAGCTTTCTGGCCCACAAGGTGAAACGCATCTACGGGTTTCCTCCAAAGTTTTAAGTTTGTCCTCCATGGTGTTCGCCAAGATGCTTACATCTCAATTTAAGGAAGGTCTCCGCAGTAGCTCATCTTTAGGAACTCTGCATAGAATCCCCCTACCGGATGAGGACGTAGAGGCATTCACCCTCCTCTGCAATGTCATCCACTTTCGAAAGGATCTGGTACCTCGGAAACCTACGGTGACATGCCTTGAAAACCTAGCTATCATCTGCGACAAATGGGACTTTACAAGTGCTATTGCTGCTTCGAGCGAGTTATGGCTCCAGAACTGGATAAGATCAACTGGTAATCGAGATCTTAGTAAGCTTTTGTTCGTGGCTTATGTCCTAGACACGCCAGACGCCTTTTCAAGAATTTCTTGGGAAATTTTAATAGCTCAGGTTGGACTATTTGTCAATCTTTCAGGACTCAGTGAACATGAATTAATGCCTTATAGCTTGCCAGGTATGTCTAGTTAATCATAAGCAAATGCTGCAGATGTTCGTTGACGACATCCAGTGGAATTTACGGCAAGAAAAGCTCAAATTGATCTAGCAATAATAAGAGCAATTGAGACGCCAATATCCATGATTGATGGTTGTACTGCCTTCTCAATTACCGCTGGAGATTACATCAAAAAACTGCGACATCGTGATTTGTGGCCTATAGCAATACAATGTCAAGCTAAGAGCATCTCAATAATTTTCCGACTAGTTTTGGACATGCCAGAAATAGGACCCATCCGCTGCGGGAGCGTTCATTGTCGTACTTGCTTATCAATTGGTTCGAGGGATATGTTAAGGCAAGAAATAGGAAAGATCTCAGGTATTAAGAGAGGACTTTGTCTCGATTGTGTCAAAGCCCTTCGAGTGCAGGGAGAGAATGCCGATTATGTATCCCTAAGTTGTGAGATTTATCCCTGCATTAGCTGTCAATAG
>Ga0335072_10011996_pt1 | contig 12377 bp, 8 predicted proteins | sample Lox_Sample_21_FD_206725 | JGI IMG/M metagenome (GOLD analysis project Ga0335072, IMG submission 206725) | Soil microbial communities from Loxahatchee National Wildlife Refuge, Florida, United States - Lox_Sample_2.1 | ecosystem: Environmental > Terrestrial > Soil > Wetlands | place: USA: Florida...
TTACTACCAAATTACCCGCCATGCCATCCATCGACGACGAGCTGGCACAGATCGAGCGTGACATTCGCACGCTCAAGATTGAATACGAGCAGTATTTCGGCGGAGGCCGCCCGCGGCCGCCGGCCGACACGCAGTGGCGCGTCGATGCGATGATGCGGCGCTACAACGAACGGGCGGGCGAATTGAGCGTGGGGCAACGCTTCCGCTTCAACAACATCCAGCAAACCTATGCGAAGTATCAAGACATGTGGCGCAAGAAAATGACGCAGAAGGAAACCGGAGCCGTGCAGCACCACTATGGCGCGGCGGCGAAGGCCATCGAAGCGGAACGATTGCGCCAGGCTGCAGCGCAGGCAGCCGCAAATCCCCAGGAAAATGCGGCAGGCGCATCGGAGGCGGCGGGAGAATCGGCAGCAGCCGCAGCAAAGAAAGCCGCAGCTTTTGCGCTTTCGGTTTCTGATCCCGAACAGGAACGAGAAAAAGTGAACAATCTCTACCAGCATTTGATCGATGCGCGCGCGGAAACCGGAGAGAGTTCGGGCGCGCCGAGCCTGAAAGATTTCGAACGGTTTGTGCGCCAGAAAACGAAGGAATTGAAAGACAAGGGCGGCAAGGCGGTGGAGTACACGGTCAGCATCGAAGCCGGCCGCGTGAAGCTGAAGGCGAAGGTTTCCGGCTCCTAGGTTTCGTCTCTCCCTTTTCCACCCGAAATCTCAGATTCAATGCGGCGCCTCGCGGCTAACGCTCCCTCCGCAAGACTACTTCCGGAGTCACCCATGAACGCTCCATCTTTGCCGGAAAAAAGCTCTTGCAGATTGGGATTTCGATGACAATCCTTGCGCTGAGGGTTCCGCCGGACGCGGAGAAAGGTGGGGGCGCAAGAGGAGTGGTTAAGCGGCATGGCAGCAGAATGTCGACAAATTCAAGAGGTCGATGAGCGCCTGCCCCGAATCGAAGGGCTACTCGGTGAAGTGAGGGCTATTCCTCGCGAGAGTCACGGCGGCGATTGCGGGAGCCGCGCTTCTTCAAGCGCTGGGTGAAGCGAATCGGTGTGCCGATGAAATCGAATTCCTCGCGCAGCCGGTTTTCAAGGAAGCGCCGATAGCTGAAGTGCAGCGGGCGCGTCTGATTGGTGAAGAGAACGAACGTCGGAGGGGACGCGGTCGCCTGCGTGATATAGAAAATTTTGACTTCGCGACTCGCAGGAGACGTGCCGCGATCGAGGTCCACTTTCTTGAGCCAGCGATTGAGCTCGCCGGTGGAAATGCGGCGCTTGCGCGCTTCGGCGACGCGGTCGATGGTGGCGTAGAGCTTGTCGACTCGCTGGCCGGTCAAAGCCGATAGAAACACGATGGGGGCGTAACTCAGGAATTTGAGCTTTTCGCGGATGATTTTCTCGTAATCGACAAGGAGTTTCGCCGGGTCGGCCATGGCGTGCTTCCCTGCCGCTTTTTTCTTGCGCGCCGCTTTTTCTCCCGCCGCTTCAAGCGCGAGGTCCCATTTGTTCATGGCGATGATGACGGAGCGTCCGGATTGCTCGGCGTAGGAGGCAATAGTGGCGTCGTGCGAAGTCACGCCGATGGACGCATCGACGACGAGGATGGCGACGTCGGCGCGTTCGAGATGCTGGCGGGCCATGATGACGCTCAATTTTTCGGCGATGAGCTTCGTCTTGCCTTTGCGGCGGATGCCGGCCGTGTCGAGAAATCGGTAGGATTTACCGCCGTGGACTACGACGGTATCGACCATGTCGCGGGTAGTGCCGGCTTCCTCGGAAACGATGGAACGCTCGGCGCCAGCAAGACGGTTGAGCAGAGTGGATTTTCCGACGTTGGGGCGGCCGATGATGGAGATGTTGACGTCGACTTTCTCTTGCGATTGCTCACCGCGGGGGAATTCGCTGGTGATCGCGTCGAGAAGCGTATCGACGCCAAGGCCGTGCTCGGCGGAGATGGGGAAGACTTCCTTGCCCAACTCGAAAAACTGCGCGGCGAGATCGGATTGCTTGGGCGTGTCGGCCTTATTGACGGCAATGATGGGAGGTTTCCCGGCGCGACGGAGCATCTGCGCGAGATCGGTGTCGAGCGGGACGACTCCGGCGCGGCCATCGACGACGAGGACGACGCGCGTGGCCCCATCGATAGCGACCCGCGCCTGGCGCATGATTTCGCCGGGAATTCCGGCTTTGTCCTCGGGAACGATGCCGCCGGTGTCGACGACTTCGAACGAGCGCCCCTCCCACTGGCCGGTGCCGTAGATGCGGTCGCGCGTAATGCCCGGCTCGTTGGTGACAATGGAGCGGCGCGTGCCGGTGAGGCGGTTGAAAAGCGTCGATTTGCCCACATTGGGGCGGCCGACGATGACGATGGATGGAAGTTTTTCGGTCATGAAGTAAGCAGGCCGCGAAACACGGTTATCTACTGTACCATCCGCAGGCCTAAAAACGGGCCGAACGGCTTGCTATATAATCCGGGCCATGTCATTCGCCAGACGCGCGGGAAGAATTGTGATGCTTGTGCTGATCGCGGCACTCGCTGCGATCCTGTACGACTGGTATGCCAACGTGCACCCACGGCGATCGAGCAACGCGGCGCTCGAAGGAAATTCACCAGCGGGCGAGACGGTGTGGGTGACGGCCAACGGATTGAAGCTGAAAACGCGCGTCTACCGAAGTGAGCACATCGGCGAGCATCCGGTGCTGGTCGTCGTCCTGCATGGCGACTCGCCGTTTCACGCACCGTCGTATCAGTATATTTTTGCGCGAAGAGCGGCGACAGAGATCGACAACGTTGTGGTGGCGGCGGTGCTGCGGCCGGGGTACACCGACGATGTGGGCGACACTTCCGACGGCATCCGCGGGCACACGACCGGCGACAATTACACGCCGCAGGACGTGGATGCGATTGCAGGAGCGGCGGCACAATTGAAGGCCAAATACGGCGCGAGCGCGGTGATTGTCGCGGGACATTCAGGAGGAGCAACGATTTCGGCGGACATAATCGGGCGGGCTCCCGGAGTGGCGGATGGAGCGCTGCTGGTTTCCTGCCCCTGCAACGTTCCCGCATTCCGAAAGCACATGGCCCAAAAACAGCTCAATCCAATGTGGCTCGAGCCAGTGGACAGCCTCTCGCCGCTCGATTTAGTTCCAGACGTGGCGGTCACGACGCGGGTACGGATGGTGGTGGGAGCAAGGGATTCAGTGGCTCCGCCAGAATTGACCAAGGGGTATGCGGCGGCGCTGCGCGCGAGACACGTCGACGTGGTCGTAACAGAAGTGCCGGGGCAGGATCATGAGATTTTTCTCGAACCGGTGGTATTCGAGCAGTTGGGATTGTTGGTGAAGGATGTGGAAGCGCAGCCGGGTCATTGAATTTCACGCGGGAGATGGCATGCGCGGCGTTCACAACCGCGCCGGGGAGAGCAAGAAAGATTCGCATTCACGGATTGTGTTAGTTTAGATCTTTCGTACGTTCCCAACAGCGGACGCCGTGCCGGCTATGCCCAAGAAAACAGAAACGCAAAAACAGGAAGAACTGACGATCGAGGAGATTTTCGGCCCTGGGGGGGCGCTCGAAAAGCAGTTACCGAATTACGAGCCGCGCGCTTCGCAGATCGAAATGGCGCGGATTGCGGATGAAGCATTTTCGAAGCACCAGCACGCCGTGATCGAAGCGGGCACGGGAACCGGAAAGACGCTGGCGTACTTGATTCCGGCGATTCGCAGCGGGCGGCGCGTGGTGATCTCGACAGCGACGAAATCCCTGCAAGAGCAGCTCTTCCAGAAAGACATTCCCTTCCTTCAGAAACATTTTGCGCCAAACCTGAAAGCTGCGCTGATGAAAGGCCGGGCGAATTTCTTGTGCCGGCAGAAGGTGCACCAGATGGAAGGACAGCCGGTGCTGAAAGGGCTCGATGAGATCGACTGGTTCACGCAGATTCGCGATTGGGAGAAGGTGACGCAGACGGGCGACCGGAACGAGCTGACGTTTCTGCCCGACGATGCGGAGATGTGGAACCGGATCGACGCGCGAAGCGATCTCTGCACCGGGCAGAAATGCCCGGAATTCGCGCGCTGCTTCATCACCGCCATGAAACAGAGGGCTGAAGAAGCGGACCTTGTGATTGTGAACCATCATCTGTTCTTCGCGGACCTGGCGATCCGGCAGGACGATTTCGGCTCGATTCTGCCGGAATATTCAGCGGTGGTTTTCGACGAAGCGCATGAAATCGAGGATGTGGCGAGCGATTATTTCGGGCGGCAGATTTCCAGCTACCGGTTCGAGGAGTTGGCGCGCGACATCGAAAACACGCTGCGCGTGCTGCACATCGAAGCAACACCGCTGCGCAAACATCTGGCGCGGCTGCGGGAGCGCGGGCGGGCGTTTTTCGAGAAATTTCCGGAACGCGAGGGACGGTATCCGTTCGAGCCGGCCGAGCGTCGTTCATTTCTCGAGCGCAATCGGGAGGCGTACGAGGAGCTGACGTCTGCCGTAAAGCGCGCGGAAACGGAGCTGGCGGCGCTCAAACAGAAGCCGGAAGAGATCCTGACGCTGGCGCGGCGCGCGGCGGAAACTCGGCGCGAATTTGCCTTCTTGATGGAGAGCGAAGAGAAGAGTTACGTCTACTGGTATGAGAGGCGCGGGCGAGGAGTGTTTCTGGCGGCGACGCCCATCGATGTGAGCCAGATTTTGCGCGAGCGGCTGTTCGACCCATTCGACACGATAATTTTGACATCGGCGACACTGGCTGTTGGCGGAAGTTTCGACTACTTGAAACAAAGGCTCGGCGTGAGGCCTGCGAAGGAAACGGTCCTGCCGCAGGAGTTCGATTATGCGGAGCAGGCAATGCTCTACATTCCGCCGAATTTGCCGGATGTGCGGGCTCCGGGATTCAGCGAGCAGGCAGGACGCGAAATCGCGGAGCTTCTCGAAATCTCGAAAGGGCGCGCGTTTTGCCTGTTCACCAGCTACGCGCAGATGCGCGAGCTATACGAGCGGGTATCGGCGCGGGTGAAATTTCCGCTGCTGCTGCAGGGCACAGCGCCACGATCAGTCTTGCTGGAACGGTTTCGTTCGACGCCGAATGCGGTTCTATTTGCAACGGCGAGTTTCTGGCAGGGAGTGGATGTGCCGGGCGCGCAACTTTCCTGCGTGATCATCGACCGGCTGCCGTTTGCCGTGCCGAGCGATCCGATCGTGGCGGCGCGCGTGAGGGCGCTGCAAGAGGACGGGAGAAACCCGTTCGCGGAATTTCAGGTGCCGGAGGCGGTGCTGGCGCTGAAGCAGGGATTCGGAAGGCTGATCCGGTCGAAGACGGATCGCGGGATTCTGGCCATTCTCGACAACCGCATCCGGCGAATGCAGTATGGTAGAATTTTTATAGAGTCCCTGCCCGGCTACGCGACCACGCAGGACCTCGCCGAAGTTTCGCGCTTCATGGAAAATCATTCAAACTAGGCGAAGCGAGGCCCGGCTGTGCGCCGGGATTCCAAGGAACGGCATGTACGAAGTCAGCGTAGACGACCAATTCGCCGCAGCCCATCAGCTCCGCAACTACCACGGCAAATGCGAGGACCTGCACGGCCACAATTACAAGGTCCGGGTGACCCTTTCCGGCGAGCGCGTGGATGCGACCGGGCTGCTGTACGATTTCGTGCTAATGAAGAAAGCGATTCAGGGTGTGATTCGCGGGCTGGATCACAAGTATTTGAACGAACTGCCGCCCTTCGACGCGCTGAACCCTTCCGCGGAAAATATTGCGCGGTACTTGCACGACCAGATTTCGAAGCAATTGCCGCCGGCCGCGAACGGCGCGCAGGTAGCCAGCGTGACCGTGTGGGAATCGGATTTCACGGCAGCGACGTACCGGCCCTGAACAGCGGGGGCCCGGCGCGCGCTTGACGCCGGAGGGCAGCGGCATTACATTGCGCGGGCGTTTCGCAGACGGAGTATAGCTCCGGCGCGGCAGGTGCGCGATAATGAACGGCCGCGTCATACTTGAAGCGTAGGAGAAACCTACATGAAGAGAGTCCTTTATGGATGTTGGGCGCTGGCGCTTGTATTGGCGCTTGCGACAGTGGCAGCAGCGCAGAACGACCAACTGGGCGGCAAGGTGCTGGACAAGGACGGCAATCCGTACCCTGACGTGACGGTCCAGATCAAAAACACGGCTACGGGGCAGTCGTACACAACCAAGACGGACAAGGGCGGCAATTACGTACAGCTCGGCATATCCGCGGGACTTTACGACGTGACCTTCACGAATGAAAAAGACAACCTTAACTACACCGTGCGAGTTCAAATCTCCGCGGATCAAGAAAACCCGCTGAACGTCAGCGTGAAAGATCTGCTGGCAAGAAACGCCATCGCAAATCCCGAAGCGGAAAAGAAGCACGCGGAGGAAGAAAACAAGTTCAAGGCGATGAAGGAGCACTTCCAAAACGGAATAAACGCAATGAATGACGCGGCACCGTTGCGGGAGCAGCTAAAGACCGCGGCTGCGGATCAGAAGGGCGCCATTCAGGACAAACTGAACGCCGACTACACCACGGCAATCAATGAATTCGAGCAAGCCGAACAGAGCGCGGGTCAAAAAGAAGTGAAGAACCATGCCCTCGTTCTGGCGCATCTTGGCGAAGCGTACGAGTACGCCGGGAAGTACGACGATGCGGCAGCGACGTTTCAGAAGGCCATCGACCTGCAGCCGCAAGCCGCATTTTATACGCATGTGAGCACGAACATGGCGAATTCCGCGGTCGCGCAGACCGATCCGAAAGTGCGCGACCAGAAGCTCGCCGATGCCGGGGCAAACTGCGACAAGGCGGTGGCGCTCGATCCCTCGCTGGCGGCGATGTGCTGGAAAAATATCGGAATTATTCTGAGCAACAAGGGATTGTTGCCGCAAGCGGTGGCACCGCTGCAAAAGGCAGCGCAGGCGAGCCCGAAGGATGCGCAAACCTGGTACCTTCTGGGAAGCGCGCTGGCGGCGACTATTGAAACCAAACAAGAAGGCGACAAGCTGATCTACAACATTCCGCCCGGAACACTGGACGCGTATGAAAACTGCGTGTCCAACAGCCCGAATTCTCCTCTTGCAGCACAGTGCCAGGCAGCGCTCGACGGTCTGAAACAATTGGCGGGCGGCGAAGACGTCACGGTGAAGAATCGAAAGCACAAATAGCAGATTTGGAAGCAACCGTCCGGCGAGGACAGTCGCAAAAAAACTGTCAAGGATTTACTGAATTTCCACAAGGGCTTAACCTGAGAGGCTTTTAATTTCTCGACCCGTTTCTACGACAGTGTTATCCTCTCGCGTATCCCGAAGGGGTTTTTTGTGAACGAAATTGGTGTGAACTCGCCTGCCGCCCAGCGAAGACGGAGCGAGAGAATTTCTGGTTCTGTCCCTGTTTCCATTCACGGCACCGACCTGCTGGGCCAGTCGTTCAGCGAACGAACCACGACGATCAATTTCAATTTGCATGGCTGCCGCTACACATCTCGACACCAACTGCCGAAGAACAGTTGGATTACCGTGGAGGCCCCTTCAGAGACCGGCGGGCAGGCCGTTCGGGCTCGCGTCGTGTGGATTCAGAAGCCGCATTCGATCCGCGACTATTTCCAAGTTGCCGTCGAGATGGAAAGCCCGGCAAATATCTGGGGAATCGAAGCTCCGCCGGCGGATTGGCATGTTGGATCCGGGACGAAGTATGAACCGGCACAGACAATCATCGAAATCGACGTGCTGGGAGAAAGCAGGCGGGAATCGCGGCCTCTTCCGGCTAATCTTGCAAACTACATTCGAGAACTGGTGGCCCATATGGCAAATGAGTTTCCTGCGGAATTCCCGTCGAGCGAACTGGTCGAACCTTCCACAATTTCTCCAATGGAAACGGGCGAGATTCACAGAACCGTTGCGGACTCCGCGCCCAGCGAGCAAGTGAGCGAGGCGCCGCTGCTGCGCAGCGTTTCTCTGGAAATCGAGCGGCGCGCCAAAGAGGCCGTGGAGTCAGCGGCGGCCGAAGCGCAAACGGCACTCGAAGAATCTTCCCGGACGATGGCGGAGAAAATCGGAAGATTTCACGAGGAGCAACTGGAACGGACGGCGAGAATCCTGGAGAAGAGAGAGGCAGAAGTCTCCACGCGCGAAAGCGAATCGGTCGCCTCGATTCGAGCCGAGATGGATGAACAACTGGCCGGCGTTCGTACCCTGTTCGGCGAGCTCGATGCGACCGTGCGGGATTTGCGCGCGGAAAAGGAATCGGCGCAGGAGGCCTCGAGCCGGATGGCTCAAGCGCGTTTGCAGTGGGAGGCCGCCGAGGCGTCACGTTCGACGCAGCAACCGAGCGAGGACTCGCGCGAAGCCGCAGCCGTGGGAGAGGCTTCGCTGGAAGATTGGCGGCGGCGGCTGGAATCGGAAATGAGACTCGCACAAGAACAGTGGAACGAGCTGCTGCAATCGTCGCTCGATGCAGGCGTGCACCGGCTGATTACCCAAGTTTCCGGTCGTTCACAGGAAGTTTTGGGAGAATCGGAGCGGCGCGTCTCCGAACGGTTCTCCGAACTTCAGGATTCGCTGCTGCAGGCAGCAGCCGAAGCCCGCCAAACGCTTGCCCAGACGAAAACAGCGCTTGAGGAAGAGACGGCGCGCGCGGGATTTTCGCTGGCTGAGATCGAACATTCCGCCGCGAGGATGCAGGAATACTCGGCGCAGCTCGAAGCCGCCAGCCACGATTCATTGAACGGGCTGCACCGACGGCTGGAAAAAATCCTGGAAGACCAGACAGCGGAAATGAGCCGTCGCGCGGAAGGCTTGGCTGCGGGGCTCCTCGAGCGCACCGGTCCGGCGCTGGATTTGCTGTCGAACGAGACTCTTTCGCGAACAAGGGTGGACGTCGAACGCATCCTTGCTCCTCATTACGAGCGAGCTGCGGAGCTGACGCGCGAGCTCCAGACGCGTGAGTTGCAGGCGGAAGACAGTTTGCGGCTGCACCGCGAGCGGCTGCGGCAAATCTCCGAGCAGAGCCAACGGGAATCGGCCGCGCAGATGAGTTCGACGGTCGCGAGTCTACGCTCGGATTTTGAAGGCGCGCGCAAGCAAGCTCTCACGAAGTGGTCCGAGGAGCTGGATGCGAGCGGTGTCCGCGCGTCGCACGCCGCAGCGGAATCGATCGAACGCGCTTCGGAATGGTTTCAGCAGGAAACGCGTGGAAGGCTGCAGGTCCAGGTGGAGCAGACACTGGCAGCTACCGCGGCGGCGATGGAAGAGAAGCAGTCCCAGCTCGCAAGCCGATTCGAAACCCAGCTGGAAGAACAATCGTCGGCGAAGACAGAGCAGATCGAGCAGCGGCTGGATCAATTTGCGGGCGAGCTGACGGGCAGGTCGCGGACACAGATCGAACAGGCCGCGAGAACCGCGGCCGAATCCTTCGGGCAGGTTGTGCAGGACATTTCCTCGCGCGAGATGGACCAGTTCGCACAACGCAGCCATGCAGCGCTCGAAGAGCGGATCGTCGAACTCGAGCATTCGGCGCAAAGGCTGCTGCGCACGCTGGAGACCACCGTGGCAACGTCGCTCGAAGGCTTTCATTCGCGCCTCGCGGACCAACTGGAACAGGGGATCGCGCGGGGCCGCAACGATCTTGCCGAGGAGTTCGCAAAGGCACTGGAGGCCCACCGGAATGAACGAGCGGCGCATCAGGAAGCGTGGGCGCAATCGCTGGAATCGATCAGCGGCGCGGCGGCCGGGCGTTTCGAAGAGCGGCTGCAGACGAGCAGTGATTCGTTTGTGGTGTCTTCGGTGCGGCGTCTGAGCGAGCACGGCCAGAATACCGTCGAGTCGCTCCTGCGTTCCGCCGAGCAATCCATTCGCGATTCCTTCTCGAGAGTTTTCGACGGGCTGGCGACGGCGCTGCGCGAGAGGTCCACGAATGCGGCAGCTGTCAGCGGTTTTGCGCAGCCCCCTCGAGACACCTCCGAACCGCCATTGCCGCGGAACGACGCTTCGGGCCTCACGGCCGGGGCTTGAAGGCACCGGTCTTTTCACCTCGATTGGAGTTCGATCATGGATTGGTCGGGTCGGAGTGTTCGTGTCATCGTTAGTGCCCGAAGGTCTCGGTTCCCGGCCCGCGTCCTGCTCACGTCGCCAAACCCCGAGATCACAGGCACTTATGGGGACGCATCAGAAACGGTGGTCACGATTGGGCAAAAAACCTCTGCCATTTTCTCGAATTGCATGAGGGCACCGGCCTCATTAGAGATAGCCGACTGCCCGTCCGTTTGGTCCTCTGATCGCTCCCAAGGTGCAAGACCACGCAGTCGAGAAGCTCTCGACTTCCCGGATCACTTTGTGCCCAGTTTCACGAAACTGTACTTCGCGGTCAAATCAAAGCGAGGAGCGCTGGCCTTCTGTCCGTTTTGCAACTCCTTCCAACCATAGAGAAATTCTGCACCCAAATTGATCGATCCGAAGGGATTCCAGATCAGGTTGGCGCCCGTGTAGGTGCCGTGATTGTAGGTCGTCGATGGGGCTAAGCCGGTATTGCTCACGTCAGCGTAGGAATACACGGCGTTGGACCGCAAGTTCTTCAACCAATAGTGCTGGTAGTCTACCTCGATTCCGATGGCTGGAGTTGCTTCCAAGTGAGGATTGGTGGGGGAAACTGGCTCCGCATCAATTCCCAAGCCGGACGTGTCCTGAACATATCGGGAAATTCCGTGACCCGTCGCCATTGCAAAAATCAAGTTGTCATTCCCAAACGAATTCACGCTGAAAGAAGTGTTCACACCCCAACCAAACACAGAATCGACTCTGCCGTTCGGAAGAAATGCGCCGATGGAGCGAAACAGCCCCGCAACCTGGAAGTGCCCGCGGTCGAATTCTCGCCGCAAGCGGATTGTCCCGTCGGGACTTGGCGAGTTCGGCTGGGCGATGAATTGAGGAGTTTGAAAAAAGACATCCGAACTTGGCTTTTCAACGGAAAGAGAAAAGGTTGTTCGAGGCCCAAGGGAGAATGCATATCGGAATTGTGGATTCAGCAGAAAAACCATTCCGTTCGGTCCGCGCAAGTCCAAAGTGTCGGTGATTGCGTCCGGGTCCATGAAATTCGTCCACGTCTGGCCGACCAGGAAATTCTTTGCCTGCGCATAGGCGTGGCGCAGCCGCGGCGTGGTTGCATTCGTTCCAAACAAGTCGCCTTCCAAATAGAAGCGCACCTCGCCCAACGTGCTGCTGGGAATGCGGAAATCCAGGTTCAATCGTGTCGCCCGAATGGACACGTTCGCATTGTTAATTCCCGATACTTGCGGGATTGGAAAGGATGAGGGAATGAACAAATCGGGGTTTCCAGCGGGTTTCAAATCGTAGATGAAGTCGCTTTTGAAGAACCCCCCAATCTTCAATATCGATTGAGTGCCGGGCAGCTTAAAGAATCCATTGTAATTCGGGTCCAGTGGCACGTTGTCAAAGCGAGGCGTTGCGACGGTGTCCTCATTAAACTCCTGGTAGTCTGTTGTCGCTTCCCCGACGTACTCGGATGGCGTGCTTTCCATCGGAGGCTGCTCGGCTTCAATGGTTCCCTCTTGCTTGACTGAAGGGATTGCAGGCGGAGTCGCCGGCTGGGTCGGCGGCGTTTCGGCTTTATTCGCTCTTAATTGATCGATTTCCGCCTGCATCTGCTTCATTTGCGCCTGCATCTCTCCGACGAGTTTCCGCAAATCTTCGTTGTCCTTTCCGGCGTCCTGGGATTGCGCCAGGGTCCTCACGGGAACTAAGACAAAGCTCAATAGGATACTGGCGGTAAGACATAGTCCTTTTGCCCTCATTTCAAGCCTCCTAATGATGTGTTCGTGCCCAGTGGATTGACGCGAGCCGACCCCAGGCAAGGTTCCGAAGTGCGGATTGTCTGCACGGCCGCAAAGTCGGAGTGGCAAAACGAACAGCCACGAGGTGACTCCTGTCCTGACCAAATTCCCCCCAACAAAGCCGAGCGAATGGCGAGTCAGAAGGACCCGAGCGGACCGGCCGTGAGCAAATTATCACTTTCCCGCAAACAATTGATGCGCATCCACAGGGCAAACTATCCTTTGTCAAAAGTTACAGGCGAACCTGATTCTTAAGGTCAACCTGCGCTAGAGGTGCAGCAGAGAAACAGCCTAAGGACAAGCAAGACAGCAAACCGTTGTGACCGTTGCGGGCCACATCAGTGAGAGAAGAAGATGTTCGACCATTGTGGTTGGGTCGAATGGGGGAACACGTGGGTATTTGACCGAAGACCCGATAAACGGTGCCGGCTCAGATGTTCCGGGCAGGAATGCAACTCGAGAGAAAGGCTGGGGGCTTGTTTCGGCGCGAAAGTCGGGCACGACATTGGGGAGAAAACC
>Ga0335072_10011998_pt1 | contig 12375 bp, 12 predicted proteins | sample Lox_Sample_21_FD_206725 | JGI IMG/M metagenome (GOLD analysis project Ga0335072, IMG submission 206725) | Soil microbial communities from Loxahatchee National Wildlife Refuge, Florida, United States - Lox_Sample_2.1 | ecosystem: Environmental > Terrestrial > Soil > Wetlands | place: USA...
GAGCAGCCCGCCGCGCACGTCGAAGCTGATGTGCAGGGTAGAGGCGTAGGCCTCGCTCATCCTGACGCCGCGCAGCGGGATGTACGAGCCGTGGTAGATGACGTCGGTCATGCTCGGCTGGAACCAGAGCGTCAGGAACGTTCCGGTCAGCAGCAGGATGATGAACGAGTACAGGATGATCTCGCCGAGCAGGAACGACCAGTGGTCGGGAAAGACTTTCCGCAGCAGGACCCGCACCCCGCGGGCACCGTGCAGCCGGTCGTCCAGCCAGGCGCCCGTTCCCTCGAGCGCCCGCTCTACGCTCATGACCGCTCCCAGAAGCTCGGGCCCACTGGCTGGTTGAAGTCGCTCAGGGCGATGAGGTAACCCTCCGAGTCGACGCCGATCGGCAACTGCGGGAGCGGCCGGGTGGCCGGCCCGAAGATCACCCTGGCGCCCTCGGTCGCGTCAAAGGTTGACTGGTGGCAAGGGCACAGGATGCGGTGCGTGGTCTGCTCGTACAGCGCTGCCGGGCAGCCCAGGTGCGTGCAGATCTTGGAATACGCCACGATGTTGTCCACCGTCCAGTTCGGGACCACCGTGTTGCGCACCGTGGGCCCGCCAGGCTTAGCGGGAGGACCGAAGACTAGCTCGCCGGGGCGGAACTTGATGAGCGTGACGGCGGCCTTCGCCATGGCGTCGTCGTTATTGAGGTATCCCTCAGGCCCGACGCTGATGATGGAACCGGGGGAGTTGAACTCAGCCGAGGTAATCGGCCGTCCCGTGCCGTACACGAGCAGCCGCAATCCCTTGCGCCAGACGGTGTAGTCCAGGCTCGTGCCGGGCAGCGGTCCGAGGTCGCGGAGCAGGAAGATCGGCGCTACCGCGAGCGGGACCGTCGCTGCGATCAGCGACCGCCGGATGATAGGCCGCTTGACGAACTGGCTAGCCTCCGCGCCCTCGGTGAAGGTCTCCTTGAACGCTGCGCGCTCTTGTGGAGTCGAGGCCATCGGGTGCCGCTGCTCGGTGAGTTCGACCGTTGGCATCAGGTGCCGCACCCACAGCGTCGCGCCGATGCCTAGCAGCAGGAACATCACTGCCATCGAGCAACCGAGCGCCAGGTTGGAATGTAGCGCGTTAGTGATCGAGCCCACGCCGATGGTGCCGTAGAACACCAGGAAGGCAAGTCCGGCCAGCCCGGCGGTAACGAAGCAGGCCGCGACGATCTTCTCGACCGTCTTTGCCTTGCGCGGGTCGTCCGGTTCTGCTGGCAGTTCCCTGACAACTTCGCCGCGTTCCGCGCCCCCGCTGGGCGCTAGCAGCGTCCTCGCCGCTGCAGGCGGCGGCGTGCCGATAACCCGGCGCGGGCCGCCATGGCCAGAAGGCTCAGCGGCACTGGCGCCGGACGGTCCTGACGAGGTAGCCCCGTGGCGTTCTGCGCCAGTCAGGTACTCGGGCCAGGAGCCCTCGCCTGGCTGTCCGGTGCCGGGCTGTCCTGGGGAGTTGGTGTCACTCATGAGCCTTCCCGTGCTTCGCAGTGATCCAGAGTGCCGCCAGCACCATGAAGAAAAGCAGGCCGAGGAACGCCACCAGCCCCTCAGTCACAGGTCCGACCCGTCCCAGGCTGAATCCGCCCGGGTTGGGCTCAGCGCGGACCTCCGTGACGTAGGCGATGATGTCCCGCTTCTCCTGCGGGGTAACCGTGAGGTCGTTGAAGACCGGCATTGCCTCGGGACCGGTCAGCATCGCCTCATAGATCTGGGTGGGTGTCGACGGGACCAGGGCCGGCGCGAACTTGCCGTTCGTTAGCGCGCCTCCGGCCCCGACGAAGTTGTGGCAGGCCGCGCAGTTGGCCTCGAACAGCGACTGACCGAGGCCGAGATTGGCCCCCGCGGTGCTGACCTGGGCCGCCGACGGGATCGGCGGGCCGCCGCCAAGCGACTGTATGTAGGCCGCGAGCGCCCTGGTCTGGGCCGGGTTGAGACGCGGGGGCTTCCGCTCGTTCTCGGCGCCGAGCGCGGCGGCCGGCATACGGCCCGTGCTGACCTGGAAGTCAACTGCCGCGGCACCCACGCCGATGAGGCTGGGGGCCTGATTGGCAACTCCCTCGGCGTACTGGCCGTGGCAGGTCGCGCAGTCCTCGACGAACAGGTTCCTGCCCTCGGCAATCTGTGCCGAGTTAACGGTCGCCGGCGAGGACGCCGAGGCAGCGCCACTGGTGATGACGGCGTAGGCGGTGCCGATCAGGACGAGTACGAAGGCGACGACGATGAATCCGGCGGCCGGGTGCCGGCGCCTCGCGGTGATCCAGCTCACAGCTAAACCCCAGTTCCGGCTCAGTGAATCAGGTAGATGGTGGTGAACAAACCGATCCAGACTACGTCGACAAAGTGCCAGTAATAGGACACAACGATCGCGCTGGTCTGCTGCTCGAGCGTGAACCTCTTAGCCGCATATGTCCTGCCGAGCAGGAACAGGAACGCTACCAGGCCACCGGCAACGTGCAGTCCGTGGAATCCCTCGGTCAGGTAGAAGACCGATCCGTAGTTGCTGGACGAGACGGTGACGTGCTGGTCATGGATGAGGGACAGCCACTCCCAGCCCTGGCCGAGGTCGAAGTACAAGCCCATGAAAAAGGTCAGCACGTACCACTCGCGCAGTCCCCACCTGGGCACGTTCCAGATAGCGCCGCCGCGCCTGATCTGGTGGCGCTCGACGGCGAACACGCCCATCTGGCAGGTGACGCTGGACAGCAGCAGCACGATCGTGTTGATCGTGGCCAGCCGCAGGTCCAGGTGCGCCTGAGGCCACGCTTTGCCCAGGCCCTTGTCGACCGAACGGATGGTGTAGTACATCGCGAACAGGGCCGCGAAGAACATCAGCTCGGAGGAGAGCCAGATGATCGTGCCCACGCTCACGAGGTTGGGCCGACTGGTAATCCCGCGCGGGGCTACCTCAGTAGATGCTGTCACCACGGGGCAATTATTACGACACCGCGTAGGCGTGCGTAGCCCGACCCCCCGGTCGGTAGCATCCTGTGACATGAAGGTTGTCGTCTATAGCCATGATGCCGATACCCGAGGCCGGGTGCGGCTTGCCATCGGCCGCCGTCCGGCCGCCGACGTGCCGGAGGCCGAGGTCATCGACGTGGCCACCGAGCCGATGCTGTTCCGGCTGCTCGACGCCGGCGGCGTCGATGTGATGATCTTGGATGGCGAAGCTCAGCCAGCTGGCGGGATGGGGGTCTGCCGCCAGGCGAAGGATGAGATCTATCACTGCCCGCCGGTGCTGCTGATCATCGGCCGGCCCGACGACGGCTGGCTCGCCACCTGGTCGCGGGCCGACGCCGTCGTCAGTCATCCGATCGACCCGGTTGACCTGGCGAGGGAACTGGCCGCCCTGATGCGCCAGCGTGCCGCTGGCGGCGAAGTCGTCCAGGCCTAGCCAGCTCGCCGGCAACCACCCCATTAGCCCGGCTTGCTGCACGACAATGGGAAACGGGCCGGCCCGTCTCGCGCCCTCCTGTGAGCCAGCACAGCCCGTCACCCCAGAACAGCCCGCCAGCCAGACCAGAGCGAGGTGGCCGTAGTGGATCCGCGTACAACGTGGCCAGCCCTGATCGGCGCGCTGATCAGGGGCGAGCAGCTGACGGCTGACGAGACGGCCTGGGCTATGAACGAGATCATGGACGGCGCGGCGACGCCCGCCCAGATCGCCGGGTTCGGCGTCGCGCTGCGCATCAAAGGGGAGACTGCCGGCGAGGTCACCGGCTTGGCGCAGTCGATGCTCGACCACGCCACGCCCATCTCCATCCCCGGCCGGACCGTCGACCTGGTCGGGACCGGGGGAGACGGTGCCCGCACGGTGAATATCTCCACCATGGGAACGATCGCCGCGGCGGCGGCCGGCGCGCGCATGGTTAAGCACGGCAACCGAGCGGCGTCGTCAGCCAGCGGGACCGCCGACGTTCTTGAGGCGCTCGGCGTCGTCATCGACCTCCCGGCGCCGGCGACGGAGCAGCTGGTGGCAGAGATCGGCGCCGGGTTCCTGTTCGCTCCGCTGTATCACCCGGCGCTCAGGCACGTGATCGTCCCCCGGCGCGAGCTGGGCGTGCCGACGGTTTTCAACGTGCTCGGGCCGGTGGCCAACCCGGCGCGGCCAGCCTCCCAGGCGCTCGGCGTGGCCGACCCGCGGATGGGGCCGATCCTGGCCGGCGTGCTAGCGGCTCGTGGCTGCACAGCGCTGGTGTTCCACGGCGACGACGGCCTCGATGAGCTCACCACGACCGCTCCGTCCACCGTCTGGATAGTCCATGACGGCACGGTCAGCCAGACGTCCTTCGACCCGGCCGATCTCGGCATTCCCCGGTCGGCGCCTGCCGACCTGCTAGGCGGCGACCCGGCCCACAACGCTGACGTTGTGCGGGCGTTCCTGTCCGGAAGTCCCGGCGCGATCCGGGAGACAGCGCTGCTGAACGCGGGCGCGGCGCTGGCCGCTGAGGCCGGCGTGGCCGGCCCGGACGGCCTCCGGCTGGCTCTCGCCGACGGCTACTCCAGGGCGGCGGATGCTGTCGATTCCGGTGCGGCGGCGGACCTGCTGGACCGCTGGGTGAGCGCCAGCAAGCGGCTGGCAGCGAGTTAACCGCTGTCAGGACTCGCTGTAGCCGAGGGCGAAGGCGGCCTCGAGGTCGTGCCGGGAGTACGTCCTGAACGCGATATGAGTCTCGGTATGCGTCACGCCGTCGACCTTGTTCAGGGTGCCGGGAATGACGTCGCCGAGTTCCTCGTGCGCGCGAACCCTGACGATGGCGACCAGGTCGAACTCGCCGGTGACTGAGTACACCTCAGTCACGGCTGGGATCTGCGCGATGGCCTCGGCAGTCTCGGGAATGCTGGCCACATCGGCCTTGATGAGAACTATTGCGGTGACCACAGCTTCCTCCTGCACCTGGCGGGATCCCGCGCCCGGGCCGCGGCAGTAGCGTACGCCGGGCGGGCAGCCTTTGCTGTCCGGGTCACCGGACGGCGCCGGTCCGGTCCCGGCGCTCGCGTCCAAGGCTGGCTGGTGCGACCCTAGGCTTAGCTCGCGACGCTGATCAGGCGGGGCCTGGCCGGAGGTCGCCGGCCGGCGGCGACATCGAGCAGCCCCGCTAGCACGTCGGCTGTCGCCTTGGCGTCCGGCAGCGCGCGATGGCAGGGCGCGGTCGTGGCGGCGAAGTACTCTGCCAGCGTGCCGAGCCGGCAGTCAGGCACGTCAGCCGGGCTCAGCAGGAGCCTTGCGAGGACGGCGGTGTCTAGTACGGCTGCCCGCGGCCAGGCGATCCCGGCCGCCGCGCAGGCGGCCGTGAGGAAGCCGATATCGAACGGCGCGTTGTGCGCTACCAGAACGCAGTCGCTGGCGAATGCCAGGAAGGCCCGCACCGTTGTTGCTGCCTGCGGCGCCCGGCCCACCATGGCCTCGGTGATCCCGGTCAGCTCGCTGATATCGGCGGGTATCGGGCGGGCCGGCCTGACCAGCGACGAGAACTCGCCGGTCAGCTGCCCGCCGGTCACCCGCACGGCCCCGATCTCGGTGATCTCGGCCTCCTCGTGCAGCCAGCCGGTGGTTTCGACGTCGACAACCACCAGGCTGAGGTCTGCTAGCGCGCTGATCACGATTTCACGCTAGGACCCGGTGCCGACAGTCCGGTACAGGCGCGCCGAGGATGTCCTGCACGAGGCCGCTGCCGGGCCCCGGCTGACAAGGACACGACGCGAGAGTGCGCGAAGCGGTTGAATCCACCTTCCTGCCAAGACTAAGGTCATGCAGCGAGCCGCATCGCTCAGCAGCCGCCATCCGGCGGCGGCGATCGGCCGCGCAGCCGAATCTCCGCGAGCCGGCCACTGCGTCGGCTGGAGAGCCGGGGACCCACCAGGCAGTGCGCGCAGCTGCGACGCCGCCAGGGGTGAATCGGCCCGGACCCAAACCGGGCCGTAGGGCAGACTTCCACAGCCCGAACCCGTCAGCTGACCCGGTAGGCCGACAGTGGAAGAAGGAGCGTGTCGCACAGGTGCATACGCCGCCGTCGGTTCGAAAGATCGTCAGGCAACGTGTCGCGGCTGTCACCGTCACGGTCTTCGCCGCCGGACTGCTCCTGGGCGTGACGGGCAGCGCTGGCGCGGCACCGGCACCGACGGTGAGCCAGGTTCAGGCCAAGCTGAAGTCGCTGCAGACCAAAACGGACCAGCTCGACCAGCAGTACGGTCAGGTCAAGCAGGAGTGGCTGGCGACCAAGCAGCGGCTGAGCCTGATCGACAAGGAGATTGCGGCTGACTACGTCCGGTTCTCCGGGCTGCGCAAGGAGATAGGCCTGATCGCAGTCCAGGACTATGAGGACGGCAACCTCAACTCCTCGATCGCCTTGTTCACTTCAGGTAACCCGCAGCGGATCCTGGACCAGTCGTCGATTCTGCAGCAGCTGTCCAATACGAACAACGCTCAGATCCAGCAGTTCCTGGCCGCTACCCGTCAGCTCACCGCCACTCAGCTGGCCGAGCAGCGGACCAAGGCGGGCATCGCCCAGCTGAGGAGCAGCCTGCTCAAGCGCAAGGCCGCGCTGAACAAGCTGGTGGCTAAAGAGGATGCCTGGCTGAACCAGCTCCAGCCGGCGCAGCAGGTCGGGGTAATCGCGGGCGGCGGGACGACGACCGCCAAGGACCCGATAGCGACCACTACGCAGGCGGGCAAGGCGGTGGCTTACGTCTACCAGCAGCTCGGCTGCCCCTACGTTTACGGCGGCACAGGTCCGTGCGGCGACGGCTTCGATTGCTCCGGGCTCATGATGGCAGCCTGGGCAGCGGCAGGCGTGTCGATCCCGCGGGATAGCTATGACCAGGAGGCTGACCTTCCGCAGGTCTCCCTGAACAACCTTCAGCCTGGTGACATTCTCGGGTTCGCGGGCAACAGCCACGTCGGCATGTACGTGGGCGACAACAAGCTGATCGACGCACCGCATACCGGCGCCGATGTCGAGCTCGTCTCGCTCAGCGGCTGGTATTCGGAGGAACTCGACGAAGCCGTAAGGCCGTAGCGGGTTCGCGGGCCAGTCATAGCGGACTAGCCACCGCGGGCATAGCGTCCCGCGGTGGCTGAGGGCGCCAGGTATGATCGCGTGTTCCATGAACTCTGGCCCCAACTGGATGAACCGCAACCAGACGAGTACAGCCAGATGAGCAAGGTGCTGATCGTCAGCAACGACTTCCCGCCGCGCCGCGGCGGGATTCAGTCGTTCGTGCACGCGCTGGCGCTCCGGCTGCCCGCCGACGGAGTCGTGGTCTACGCCCCTGCCTGGGCGGGGGCGGCCGAGTTCGACGCGCGCCAGCCGTTCCCGGTTATCAGGCACTCGCGGTCGCTGATGCTTCCATCGCCGTCGGTTGGCGCGCGAGCGTGCGCTCTGCTCGCCGAGCACGGCTGCGACACCGTGCTGTTCGGGGCGGCAGCGCCGCTCGGGCTGCTAGCGCCGCGGCTACGGCGGGCTGGCGCTGAGCGCATCATCGGGATCACGCACGGGCATGAGGCTGGCTGGGCCGCGCTGCCGGGAGCCAGGTCGCTACTGCGCCGGATCGGCGATGAGGTCGATGTGCTGACGTACCTGGCTGAGTACTTCAGGATCAGGCTCGCCGGGGCACTGTCCGCTGATGCGGCCGGCCGGATGGTGAAGCTGGCTCCTGGCGTCGACCCGGCCTCCTTCTCACCCGGCGCCGGCGGTACGCGGATCCGGCGTGAGCTCGGCATAGCGCCGGAGCGGCCGGTAGTTGTCTGCGTGTCCAGGATGGTGCCGCGCAAGGGCCAGGACACCCTGATCAGGGCGTGGCCGGCGGTCCGGGCGGCGGCGGCCGGAGACCCAGTGCTGCTGCTGGTCGGCGACGGGCCGTACCGGTCCCGGCTGGACCGGCTTGCCAGCGAGGCCCATGTCGCGGGCTCTGTCATCTTCACCGGCCCGGTGAACTGGAATGACCTGCCCGCCTACTACGACGCGGGCAACATCTTCGCCATGCCGTGCCGGACCCGGCGGGCCGGCCTGGACGTCGAGGGCCTGGGCATCGTGTACCTGGAAGCGTCCGCGACCGGCTTGCCCGTCATCGGGGGTGACTCTGGCGGCGCTCCTGACGCGATCCTGGACGGTGAGACCGGCTATGTGGTCCCGGGCCGGAGTGAAGAGGCGCTGGCCCAGCGGCTGATCGAGTTGCTGGCCGATCCGGCCCGCGCCGCGGCCATGGGCGAGAAGGGCCAGGCCTGGATTGACCGCGAATGGACGTGGGACCTGGTGGCGCAGCGGCTGCAGCGCATCCTGGCCGGCGGTGTTGCTGAACACCGGTCCCGTTTGCTGGACTGATTTGCCACATTTGTCCATCGCGCCACTGGAGGGCGCGGCACGCCGCGAGTCCGTCCGCTACGACGTGTAAAGCGCTTCGATGTCGGCGGCGAAGTCCCTGGCTACCAGGGCTCGCTTCACCTTGAGCGAAGGCGTGATGTAGTCGTTGTCGGTCGTGAAGTCCACCGGCAGGACCGTGAACTTGCGGATGGACTCAGCTCTGGAAACCGCCTTGTTGGCGTCGTCGACGGCGGCCTGGATCTCGGCGAGCAGATCTGGATCCGTAGCCAGGTCGGCTACCGTAGCGTCGGCCGGCTTGCCGTGCTGGCGCTTCCAGTGGTCGAGTGCCTCCGGGTCGAGCGTGATCAGGCACGCTATGAACGGCCGTTTGTCGCCGACCACCATGCACTGGCTGATCAACGGGTGCGCCCGCAGCCGGTCCTCGAGCACGGCCGGCGCCACGTTCTTGCCGCCGGCCGTGACGATGAGCTCCTTCTTCCGGCCGGTTACGCGCAGGAAGCCCTCATCGTCGAGCGAGCCCAGGTCGCCGGTGTGCAGCCAGCCCTCGGTATCCAGCGTCTCGGCGGTCGCCGCGTCGTTCTGCCAGTACCTGGTGAAGATGATTCCGCCGCGCAGCAGTATCTCGCCGTCGTCGGCGATTTTTGCGCTGACGCCGGGCAGCGGCTGGCCGACGGTACCGACTTTGTTCCTGCGCGGCTTGTTAACTGTGGCTGCGGCCGACGTCTCGGTCATGCCGTACCCCTCAAGCACGGTGATCCCGACGCCGCGGAAGAAATGGCCGAGCCGCTCGCCTAGCGGCGCGCCGCCAGAGACCGCGTACTTAACGCGGCCGCCGACGGCGGCTCGCAGCTTGCCGTAAACGAGGTGATCGAACAGCGCGTGCCGGAGTCGCAGCGCCAGGCCCGGCCGGCCGGCCTCAGATGCCTCGCTGTACTCGACCGCGGTTCGCGCGGCCGCGGCGAAGATCTTGCTCTTAGCCGGGCTCGCCGAGGCCTGCTGCTGGGCGGTGTTGTAGACCTTCTCGAATACCCGCGGTACGGCGAGCAGGAACGTGGGCTGGAACTCACGCAGCCCGTCGGCGACGGTCGCGGTGTCTTCCCAGTGCCCCAGGATGGCGCCCGACTCCAGGCAACCGATCTCGATGATGCGGGCGAACACGTGCGCGAGCGGCATGAACAGCAGGGTCCCGTCGCCCGTGGTCTCGAACAGTTCCGGCAGCGCACCATGCACGGCATTACGAACCGCGGACAGCAGGTTCCGGTGGCTGAGCTCGCATCCCTTGGGCCGTCCGGTGGTACCGGAGGTGTAGATGATCGTTGCAAGGTCGCTGGCGTGCCGCCGCGCCCGGTGCTCGCGCAGCTGTTCATCGGTGACGCTGGCGCCAGTGCCGGCAAGCTCGTCCAGGCCGGAGATCCGCCAGAGCTGGCCCAGGTCAGGCAGGCGATCCTTGAGACCGGAGATGATCTCGGCGTGCTTGTCCGTCTCCGCGATAGCCGCCTTGGCGCCGGAGTCGCTGAGGATCCACTCCACCTGCTCGGCAGAGGATGTCTCGTAAACCGGAACGGTCACCGCTCCGGCGGTCCAGATCGCGTAGTCCGCGAGGGTCCACTCGTACCGTGTCCCGGACATCAGCGCTACCCGGTCACCGGGCTCGATGCCCGCTGCGATCAGGCCCTTGGCCAGCGCGGATACCTGAGTACTGAACTGTCCTGCGGTGACGTCCTGCCATTGACCGGCAGGCGAGCGCCTGCGGAGCATGACGTCGTCGGGATTAGCAGCAGCGCGGCTGAAGACCGCATCGGCCAGTCCGGTGTCTTCCGGAATCTCGATGAGGGCAGGGATACCAAATTCGAGCACGGACCCTCCACCTACCTCGTTCCCATCCTGATCTTTCTGGACGTTACCGCGTTGGCCGACGGTGCTGTCCGGCGCGGGCCGGCTAGGCCTGGCTGCCGGACTTGCCTACTGTAGGTGGATGCGGGTGCATGTGGTAAGCGATGTGCATGGCCGGGCCGACGCGCTTCGCGTAGCGGGCCAGGGTGCTGATGCCCTGATCTGCCTCGGTGACTTGCTGCTGTTCATCGACTACGCCGACCATAGCCAGGGCATATTTCCCGACCTGTTCGGTGCCGAGCAGGCGAGGCGGCTGGTCGAACTGCGCGGCGCGGGCCGGTTCGACGAGGCACGGGAGATGTCGAGCGCGCTGTGGGCCGCCCTCGGCGGTGACCCGCGCAAGCACATCGAGGCGGCGGTCTCCCGCCAGTACGCCGAGCTGTTCTCCGCCATGCCGGTGCCGTCCTACCTGACCTACGGCAACGTGGATCTGCCCACGTTGTGGTCTGAGCACGTCCGGCCGGGTCAGCGCATCCTGGATGGTGAGCGCGTCGAGCTTGACGGCTGGACGTTCGGCTTCGTCGGCGGAGGGCTGCGGACCAGCTACCGGACGCCTAACGAGCTCGACGACGACGTGTTCGCAGCCAAGGTTGACGCGATCGGCCAGGTGGATGTGCTGTGCTCGCATATCCCGCCAGCGGTACCAGAGCTGCTCTATGACACGGTGGCCCGCCGGATGGAGCGGGGGAGCGAGGCACTGCTGACGGCGATCGAGGAGACGAGCCCGCGCTACCTGCTTTTCGGCCACGTGCACCAGCCGCTGCAAAGCCGCGTGCGCATCCGTGACACTGAGTGCATTAACGTGGGCCACTTCCGGGCCAGGGGCACGCCGTACGTGCTCCAGTGGAGCTAGCTGGACGGCGCTGGCCGCCCGGTGCTAGCTGAGCAAGTGTTCGCTGAACGGGGACTGCCCGGTCGGGTCCGAGGCGGGTCTGGAGGTACGCTCCGAGTCATGGCAGACAGGACTTCGTCGACCATCACCGTGGCGGCAGCCCGCCCTACGGTCATGGGCGTGATCGCCGACTTCGGTGCCTATCCGCAGTGGGCTACCGGTATCCGGTCTGCCGAGGTCCTGGCAACCGGGTCGGACGGCCGCCCTGAGCGAGTCCGGTTCGGCTTGGACGCAAGCGTGATTAAGGACACTTACGTGCTCTCCTACGACTGGGACGGCGATGCGGCGGTCCGATGGCAGCTAGCCGAGCCTGGCTCGGTGGTGACCGAGATGTCGGGGGAATACCAGCTAGTAGAGGACGCGCAGGGCACCCAGGTCAGATACGAGCTAGCCGTCGGGACCAGAGTGCCGCTCGGACTGCTCAAGCGCCGCGCCGAGCGGACGATTATCGAGACCGCGCTCAAGGGCTTGAAGACCCGTGCGGAGTCGGTGCAAGGCGCAGGCCGCGGCTGACAACCGGTCGCCTGGCAATGCAGCGGCCGGTCCAGGGGTGACCGGCTCGCCCCCGGCGGGGATGATCGGGGGACGATCAGGAAGTGGTGACATCGATGACTGAGAGACCCGGGCCGCGAGACCCAGCAGAGCGGCACGCAGCGGACCGGCCAGGTAAGGGCGTCGACGTGTTCGGCGACCTGCAGCGCTGGTTCATCCGCCAGAGTGCCAAAAACATGCGCAGGGAAATCGGCGGGCAGGTACAGCGGACGTTCGGCGGCGGCGGCCGAACGAGCTCGGACGTCTGGGACACCGCTACAAACGAGATACCGCCAGAGGTCGGCGAGTCGCCGGAGTGCCAGTGGTGTCCGATCTGCCGGGCGGCCCGCCGGATGCGAGACTCCGGTCCGGGCATCGGCGGCCAGCTTTCCGGCGCCGGCGATGTCGTCGCTTCCGCGGTGCAAGACGCCATCAGCGCACTCGACTCCCTGCTGTCCAAGGCCGGCGGTACCGGCCCGAGCAAAGACAGCCCTATCAGAGACAGCGAGCCGGGGAACGGCCCAGTCGGGGACAGCTGGCGCACGGATAGCGCACCACGGGAGAGCACGCCTGCGGGCACCGAAGGCGCCTCGGCCTCGTCAGGCGCCTCGGCCTCGTCAGGCGCTTCAGCCACGTCAGGCGCCTCAGCCACGTCAGGCACCTCGGGCACAGCAGCCGACTCGGCTGCCGCTTCCTGGCCCGGCGG
>Ga0335072_10011999_pt1 | contig 12374 bp, 14 predicted proteins | sample Lox_Sample_21_FD_206725 | JGI IMG/M metagenome (GOLD analysis project Ga0335072, IMG submission 206725) | Soil microbial communities from Loxahatchee National Wildlife Refuge, Florida, United States - Lox_Sample_2.1 | ecosystem: Environmental > Terrestrial > Soil > Wetlands | place: USA...
ACCATCGCGCCTTTGAGCGACGATCTCATCCTCAAGCTGCCCGCAGTGGCCGCTTGACCTATCCGGCCAACCTCGCCGGAGAGCGCGATCAATGCCGCGCTCCTACACCACGCCATGGGGCACGATCAGGGAGGACGGCATATTCCGGCGCACCGCAACCGCTCAGAACCAATATGAGCGGCAGCATCCAAATGACTTGCATGTGTCTCACCCCGCTTCATTCGTCGCGTGGCGAGGTCAAAGTCTATTGAGCGCTATGTTTCGAAATCCCTGCCAGTCCGGCGCATTTGATCCAATTCACGAGCGCGTTGCCGACGATGGTTGCTTCACCTGGGTCAAGGAAGTGGAGGCGCCGAGCCGCCAATGGCTATCCGCCCAAGTAATCCACGTCATCGCCATCCTCGCCTGTCTCTTCCTCGATCTCCGCTGCCCTCTTGTCCGTCCGCCATGTAAACATGCCATGGTCGGTGCGCACGTTGATTTCATCCCAGCCGTTATCAATCAGCGCGTCTTCCACGCTCTGAAGCACCTCGCGTATACCGAGCATCTCCTTCATCTCAGGCATGGGCTTTCTCCTAGGCGATCTCCAGATAACACCTGATCTCTTCGGCCTTCGCATCAGCCTGCTTCCAGAGCCTAGCCAGGTTGATGGCGTCATTTCCCCTGCCGGATGTTATCAAAGATAACCCGCGCGGCGGCGGTTCCGAGCGCGCCGGCTCTCTCGCAGGGCACCGAAGCGCATCTCCCCCCTTGCCATTCGGTCCGCGCGGCGCCCTTCGTGCCAGCGGATTTCATTCCGCTGAGCGACGCCAAGCGGCGCCGTATCCGCCGTGCCCGGTGGTGATGCGGCATTCAGTCCGCTCACTACCGCACCGAGGGCATGGAACCGGGGCCATGTGAATGCAAGAGCTCGCGGCGCCGCGCTCCGCTATCAGCTTTGCCAGGTCGATATCGAAGAAAGCGTCGACCTGCTTCTCGGCAGGCGCATCCATTCGGTAAAGACCGGAGCAGTCTAAGCATGTGCCAAACATGCCATAGCCGCGTTCATGCAGCTTGCCGAGGGTGTCTAGGACGATTTGAGATGCGTCGGGTGATGCAGGCATGAGATGCCTCCTTGCTGCCCCCACCGACAATCATCAATGCAGCATTTCGCACTGGCTTGGTCAAGCTCTCGCGGTCCCGCCGAATTCTCGCTAGGTTGCGCCCAAGGGAACGATAATCAATGCGGAGGCTTTGAATGGCGTTCGATCCCAAGACCTATCAAGACGGCTTTACCGCCGGTTGGCTCGCTGCGTTCCGCGCGATCACGGAGGCGACGGCGGATATGCGTTCCGCGTCGCTTCCACTTGCGATAGCTGCCAACGCTCCCGCGCGTCGGCGTGGTCGGCCACCAAAAGCGGCGACAGCGCCGCAGCCTGTGAAGCGCCGCAGAGGAAGGCCGCCAAAGGCGCTGGCGAAATAGACCCACACGATGGCTTACCCCATAACCACCGCGCCCGGGCTAGCAGGTGTATGGCCGCCTCAGTCTGCCGGCGTCAACGTTCTGATTGGAGGTAGCACCAATGAACAATCTCGAGGCACCTGCAGCCGTCGAATATCGCCGCATGGCAGCGCAATGCCGCGACATGGCCACGCGCACGTCTAAGCCGGGTAATTTGCTGAGGCGAGCCGAAGCGTTTGAAGCAAGCGCTACAGCGATCGAGCAGGAACCAGAGGCCTCATCCTTTGACGGTCAATCGCGCTGAACCGCTAGAGACCGCGCCCTTATCTCGCCGCTGGTGCCAGCGAGCGCATCCGCTGGGATACGCTATCGCTTCCATGACGGCCTGGCGTGCGGTGAGCCAACCAGTGTAGAGGCCGTCTTGATAGCTCTTCGGATCAGTAGACTGCTCTGCCACCGTTCCGTTTGGGTTACAGTCTCTCGGACACGGTTGGAAAAGCCATGACGCCAGTAGAGGCTATTCGACGAAAGCTGCGCAGCCTTGGTGCTGTACTCAAAGATTCAGCCGCAACCGAGCATGAACGAGCGAATGCAAAAGCGCTCAAAGCAACCCTGGAAAGGAAGCTGCGACAGGAGGGTATCCCGACAGGGGATTGGACCGATGTTGCGTTTCGGTTCGGCCGGACGATACGAGAGATAAAAACTACAACCTCGTCTCCGCCTCCAACCGGTGACACGTCTAACACTGCATATCGACTTGGCCGGGCACTCCGCCAAGGTCTCAAGAAGTGGCGGCTGACCTAAGAGCGATGTCAGCGAAACCGACGGAAGGTGCCGCGGCAGAGAGATGAAGCGCTGCAGAGGGCGGCCGCTAAAGGCAGAGGCAAAATAGGTGTGCTCGGATCGAGTAGGTAGGAAAACAACCCGATGGAACTGTCCGTTTCTAAGCGTGCAAAGGCGATGGCTGACGGATTGATCCGGACCGGCCGCGCATCGGAGTATGGAGCGACAAATGGCCACCTCCAACTTCGTGCGAAGCGCGGCGGTTTCTATTGGATTACCGCAGACGGAGATAGCCTCATGCGCGGGGACACTCTGGACGGCGCGGAGGAGCTTCAGCCGAATTTCGCCCAGGCGATGGTTCACGCCGGTAGAGGGTGAAGTCGCGAAATGCACGATCCGTGCAGAATGCGTTGGAAGCGAACCATCCAGGGGCTAGCGAGTCGGCAGATCGCGTCAGTGTCGAGGCGTCCCCGCGACCAGCCTCTTAAGCTGGATCGCAAGCGCTGCTTCCCGTTGCTGCGCGTCGTCAAGCAAGGCCCTGGTCTCAGCGAGAAGCCTCTTGATCCGGAAGGGTTTCATCAGAAAGCGGCACCCCGCCTGCTCAAGCTTGAGCGCGGTGTCGGGATGACCGCAGGTAAGCAACACCGGAATACTACGATCTAAAGCGCGGCTCGCGAGATCGATGCCGGAAAGCTTCGGCAAAACCGCAGCGATAATCGCTGCGTCCGGGCGGTCACGAGCGATTATGCCAAGCGCATCCTCAGCAGTGGGTGCGCTCGTCACCCGGCAGGCCCCATCCGCTTCCAGGCCCATCTGCATCACCGCGGAGACGCCCGGGTCAAGCTCTACAACAAGATGGAGTGCGCCCCTCTGGGTGGACATAGGGACAGGATTGGATTGACCGGTGGTGCTGGGCTTTCAGAGGATGAAGGCCATGACCAAGCATCGCTCACACAGCGCCGCGTTCAAGCGGCAGGTTGCCCAAGAGTTCATCGCCGGCGAGACGCTGCATGGATTATCGAAGCGCCACGACATCTCCCGTCAGCTGATCCGCATCTGGGTCGGCAAGTACGAGGCCGGCGCCCTTGATGACGACGTCCAGGCCGCGGATCTGCTGCAGGAGTATGAGGCCAAGATCGCGGCGCTCGAGCGCATGGTCGGTCGGCAAGCTCTGGAGATCGAGTTCCTAAAGGGGGCGCTGAAAAGCGTACCGCGGCGGAGAAGCGAGGCTACATCCGTCATTGTCGGCCCGACGGTCTCTCCGTCGCGCAACGATGTCGGCTGATGGGGCTGGCCCGATCCACCTTCTACGACGCGCCGACCACGCTGCTCGATGACAGCGAGATTGTCGACCGCATGCGGACGATCTGCGACGAGTTCGAGGCTTACAGCTATCGACGCGTCGGCGCCGAGCTCCGCCATCAAGGCGTCGTCGTCAACCACAAGAAGATCCGCCGATTGATGCGCGAGCACGATCTCCAGCCCAAGCGCAGGCGTCGCTATGTCGCCACGACTGATAGCGGTCACGACAGCCCGATCTTTCCCGATCGCGCTCGCGATCTAGTCGTCGATGGCCCGAACCAGCTCTGGGTGGCCGATATCACCTATATCGCGATCACCGGCAGCTTCGTCTATCTGGCCGCGATTCTCGACGCCTGGTCACGTCTCGTCGTTGGGTATGCAATCAGCCGCTCGATCGATGCCCGGCTGGCTCAGGCGGCGCTCAAAGCCGCTATCCGGGTGCGCAGACCGCCCGAGGGTTGCGTGCATCATTCCGATCGCGGATCGCAATACGCCTCCGAGCTCTACCGTCGGCCGCTTGCCGACCACGGCCTCGTTGGCTCGATGGGCCGCCGCGGCAATCCATACGACAACGCCAAAGCCGAGAGCTTCATGAAAACCTTGAAGGTTGAAGCAGTGTACTTGATGGCCTACGAAACCTTCGAAGACGTCACCGCCGATCTTCCGCGCTTCATCGACGCGGTCTACAACGCACGCAGGCTCCACTCAGCTCTCGGTTACCTGAGCCCGGTACAGTTCGAGGATCAACACGCCCGGCAGACGGTCAAACCCGCAGCCTCAAACCGTCCACCCAGAGGGGCGCACTCCATCCACGGGTGCAAAGCCAAACAAATCCGCGCTACACTCTGTCGGCATCGGGGCGCTCCTTGGCACTGAGATAAATCGTTGCTGCACAACAATTTTCTCAGAGTCCGCGCCCCGATGCACCTGTCCAGTTTGAGAAATGCGGGCTAGGACTTTCGAGAGTTCCGACTGGGCCCCATCCGGCGGATGAATCGCCAGCCGCGCCCAGCCGCGTTGGCCGGTGAGCGTCTTCGTCGCGGGACAGGCCGTTTCCCATGGCTTTCTGTCCCGAGGGGCTGGCGTGGCAATGCGCCCCCCTCGGGACAGAGTCCAGCGGCGTGCAATCCGCCACGGTGCCCAGGGTTCACCGACGACCGAGCGAGTCGCGGAGCACGCTACTTCGATCCACTCTCACCCTCTCAGCGACGATGGCTCGGTGCCCTGGAATTAGTGCCGGCTCTCGAGACGCCGCCGCTCTCGAAGGTACACGACGTGCCAGTACTGAAAGCCTTCCCAGTCACGCCAAATCAGCTTCTCCTCGCACTTATCGAGCGCCAGTTCGGCAAGTGCGCTGGTCTTCGAGGGCGTATGGCGATAATACCATTCCCAAAAAAAGTCGATGACATCGGCGGCAGGCATCGAAGTCACCTCCTTCTGGTTGGATTGTCCTCTCCCGGGCGTGTGCCTACTCAGGCTTGATCACCTCGCCGAAAAGTCGCCATATCTTGCCATCGAACTTAGCCAGCTGCATTTCCCGGATCGGGAAGAACTGCGTCGGTTCGGTGCTGATCGTAACGCCCGGCAACAGCATTGGTGCATCCATGTTCAGATGGGCCGCTTGCTTCATCGCATTCGCCCGCGTGAGATCGTTCCCGCATTGCTTCAGAACTTGAACCATGGTCTGCGCGACGGTGTAGCCGTAGACGTTGAAGGCATCGGTCATGTCACCCTCCGGATAGTACTTCTTCATCCAGGCTGCCCAGGCCAGATAGGCCTTGTCACGCTGCCATTGCGGATCGGTCGGATCTTTGAGGTAGAGAGCGGTGACGATGCCGACCGATCGCTCGAGGCCGGCCGGCTTGAGCGTTGCCGAGACCGACGCCGAGACCGAATTCATCAGGTGCAAGGGCTTCCAACCAAGGTCTGCGGTTTTGCGAATCGCCTGCGCCGCGAACTTGGGGATCGAGAAGTTGACGAAAACATTGGCGCCCGACGCCTGCAGCGTGACGATCTGCGAATCGATCGTCGGGTCGGTGGTCTCGTAGCTGACCTCCTTGACGATGAGACTGGCTGCTTTGGCGCCGAGCCCGTCTTTCAGGCCTTTGAGGTAGTCCTTGCCGTAATCATCATTCTGATAGAGGACGCCGATCTTGGCATTGGGAACGTGCTCCAGGATGTATTTCGCGAAGATGTGGCCCTCGGTCTGATAGGTTGGCTGCCAGCCCATTGTCCAAGGGAAGTGTGCGGGATCGCCCCACTTGGTGGCGCCGGTGGCGACGAAGAGCTGCGGCACTTTCTTTTGGTTGAGATATTTCTGGACGGAGGTCTGCGTCGGCGTGCCCAGCCCGTTGAACAGCAGCAGCACATGGTCCTCCTCGACGAGGCGGCGCGTCTGCTCGACCGTCTTGGGCGGACTATAGCCGTCGTCGAGGCTGATGAGCTTGATCTTGCGCCCGTTCACGCCGCCCTGTTCGTTGATCATCTTGAAATATGCGGCTTCTGCCTTGCCGATCGTCCCGTAGGACGAGGCCGGGCCGCTATAGGGCATCGTCTGACCGATTGTGATCTCGTTATCGGTTACGCCCGGCCCGTATTGCTGTGCATCTACCGGATTGGCGAGCAAGACCGCGAGGCCGAGTGCCATAGCGGCGCCGAACACATGGTTCCGCATCGTTTCCTCCCTGTTGTCTCGGTCGGTAGCCGCTCCCGAGTTCGGGATGCGCCGGTAGCGCGCCGATTGCCGCGGAACGCTCTGCAAGTGCTTGTTTCTCGAGCTATCGACTCGCATTGATGGTCGTACCGACCATCGACCGGATCAACGGAGCCGGGCCGTGGTTCTTTAGCCATCGCCGCCTCAGTCGGGACGACGAATGCCTTCAAACATTGGCATGCAAGGCGTAATGTTGCAAGGTTACGTCTCGCTTAAGATGGAGAAAAGGATTCCCTCGAATTGAGGAGAGACCGCTGTCTCCACTTGGTCGGAATTTGGAAGGCGTCTTATCAATGACTTACGAATCTGCGGCAAAGGCGGCGTTCGACTTATCGAACATTGTGCGGAGACGCGTGTTCAGATTCCCGAACGCTCTCCGAGGTCGTAAGGCAGAGTTTGCGCCGGTATCTCCCGAGCAGGCTAGGCATGTCAGGGCGTCCTCGACTGGGCGCTGGGGTCGGGTGTGGGGACTGCCTTTGACTGCGCGTGTACCGCTCGTGTCAGGGGCTCTGATCCTTGTCGTCGCGGTGGCGGTTTCACGCTTCATGATGTCTTCCGTGGCTCATGAGCAAGAGCTTGGTGTGCGCCAGATCGCTGCCGTTTATCTCGATGGTATTTCCACCACGGTTTACCCGCACATTGTTGCGCGGAATCTCGCCAACACCACCGAAGCGTTGCGCCGCAGCATGTGGTTTCATCAAGGCATGCGCGAGCAGCGTGCCATCGTGCGCCTTCCGGACGGCACCCTGTTCGCTGACGTGTCGGGCCCGAACGGTGATGCCAGCGCTGACGATCCGATTCATGATGCCAAGCTCGGTCAAGAGCTCGATGCGGGGGACGGTTTCGTCTTCGACGCGAATACCGGCCTGGGCTGGGCGTCGCGCGCCATCGTACGCAAAGGCAACCACATCGCCGACCTCTACGTCGCGGTGGAGCTCAAACCGCTGATTGCGGAGCGGCAAGCCCTGCAGCGCAAGCTGCTACTCGCGACGGTGCTCGCCGGGTTGGGAGCTGCCGTCGTCGGGTTCCTGGTCGTGCGCCACATGGTGTTGCCGGTCCGGCTGCTGACCGAGCGCTTGCGTCGCGCCCAGGCCGGCGATTTCGACCGCGTCTCACCCGCCATGCTCCCGCCTGCCTCGAGCGAATATGGCCGTCTTCTCAGAGGTTATAACGATCTCGTCGATGCCATTGGGGAGCGGGAAGCGCTCGCTTCCAGGCTGGCGCAGCGCGAGCGCGAAAGCGTTCTCGGGCGGCTCGCCGCGACCGTGGCGCATGAAGTGCGCAATCCACTCGGCGGGATGTCCACGGCGCTCGACACCGTGCGCAAGTTTGGCGATGACCCGGATATTCGAGCAAAGGGCCTCGACCTGATCGAGCGCGGCCTCTGGAGCATACGGGAGGTCGTCAGCTCCGTGCTGGCGTTTCATCGGATGCCTCCGGACAGCCGTCGCTTGACCGCAGGCGATTTGGACGATCTGCGGAGATTGATCGAACCAGAGCTGGCGCGACGGCAGCTTGGGCTCGTGTGGGATTGCGATATCCGACCAAGCGTTGATGTGGCTGCGACAGAGACCCGGCAGATTGCTCTGAACTTGCTCCTGAATGCCTGCGAGGCTTCGCTACCTGGCGACGAAGTCAGCTTTCGCGCGTGGATCGAAGATGACTGCAATCATGCCGACCCGGCCCAACTTAGTCTGCAGGTCGTGGATGAAGGGCCGGGGCTGCCTGATGCCGTTTCCGCCGCGCTAACGGAGGTAGGTATCACAGATCCGCAAGATCCTCCGCGTGGGCTCGGTATCAGCGTCGTCCGTGATCTTGTCCGCGGATTGGGCGGACGCATCGTCGCGACTTCGGCCTCCGGTGACCACGGTTCGCGCATCACCATCACTTTGCCCATCAGCGGTCGGACCAGGCAGAAGGCGACGAAATGAGCTCGTCTCTTGCGCCGCAGACCGACCTTTCGCTCGTTGGGCGTCGGCCCTTGATCGGGATCGTTGAGGACGATCCGATCATGGGAGAATCGCTGGTGCAGCGACTTGAGTTAGAGGGGTATCGCACGACCTGGTGGCGGTCGGGCAACGATGCTTTGGCCGAGGTCCGAGAAGCGGCGTGTCGGGTCTTGGTCTGTGACATTCGCCTGCCAGATATTGATGGCGAACAATTGTTTCGGCAGGTTCTCCCCGATCTTGGCGGGACGCCGGTGATTTTCATTACCGCATTCGGCGAGGTGGAGCAGGCCGTGCGTCTGATGAGGGCGGGGGCAGATGACTATGTAACCAAGCCATTCGAAGTGGAGGCGCTTCTTCATAAGATCGCTGCTCTCTGTAAGCGGGAACTCGCCGCGGGCGACGATATGCGCGGCCGAGAGGCGCTAGGTTGCTCTGTCGCGATGCGCGGCGTTGAAGCGGAACTCCAACGAGTCAAAGACTTGGCGACGCCCGTGCTTCTGCTGGGTGAGACCGGCGTCGGCAAGGAGGTTGCGGCCCGACAGCTACACGACACGTCCGCGCGCCGCAACCTGCCGTTCATCGTTGTTAGCTGTGCGACTATTCCAGTCGATCGCGCTGAAAGCGAAATGTTCGGCTACCAACGCGGAATTGTCGCTGGATCCCGCGGCGCGCGTGCTGGGTTAGTAGAACAAGCAGGAGCCGGCACTCTGTTTCTCGACGAAGTATCAGCGCTTCCAAACGCGTTGCAGGGCAAGTTCCTACGATTGCTGGAAGATGGAACCTATCGCAGGCTGGGTAGTACGCAGGAGATGGTAACGAACGCGCGTGTTGTCTCGTCGAGCAATGCCGATCTTTCCGCGCTTGTGGCGGAGGGGCGCTTTCGGGCGGATCTCTACTATCGACTGAACGCGATCGAGGTGCGTATCCCGCCTCTACGAGCACGACCGGAAGACATTACTCCTTTAGCTGAGCATTTCATTACGGAGTTTGCACGGCGCACGGGCCAACGAATCCCGTCGTTAACGGCCGCTGCGGGGTCAGCTCTGTGCGAGCATGCGTGGCCGGGAAATATTCGCGAGCTACGTAACCGGCTGGAGCGTGCGCTCGGCCTTTCGGCCGGCTCGGCCCAGCTGTCAGCGGCCGCTGTCTTCCCTGAAGAAACGCTTCTCGAACATCCGAGAAATCGCGTTACCAGTCTTGCAGAAGCGCGGCAGCGTGCAGAACGGCTGCATATTGAGGAAGCAATCCGGCAGACCGGCGGCGAAATCGGCAAAGCCGCCGCATTGCTCGGGGTTTCTCGCACAACGCTCTGGGAAAAGATGCGACGGCTCGGTCTGTAGCGATACGCAGGATGAGATCAGGGAAGCGAAGTTCGGTGAAGCTGACACAGGTCGCCCCATTGATCTGTAGCAGCATCGTGTTCGGAGCGTCGCGGCGGTGACGACCGATTAGAGGGGTATCTTGGCATGACGTGACATCTTTGGCGGAGTTAATCTCAGGAGCGCCTAATGATCGAAAATGATTATCTCGGCTTTCAGGTAAACGTCATCTGTCTTCTGCTGGCGCTGATCGGCGCGACGGTGATTGCTAAACACCCGGATTGGTTCGGTGCGCTCCCAGGCGGCGCCGTCCACAGCTCGACCTCAGTTTCGCCACGGACGAATTGATCGTACCACCATCGATTCCGCTAGACAAATACGCGTCTGTAAGGAATGGCTTTCGAGTTTGGAGACGCATCCATGGTACGGCAGGAACGGAAGGTCGTGCGGCTCGCCGATTGCCAACGACGCAAACTCGCCGATTGGGCGGGTGGTCAAGTCTCCGACTCCACACCCGTCTTATCCGCAGGAACCGCCCGAGGACAATAGGTCTTCCGTTATACCGAACTTTATGTCGCCGCGCCGTGAGACGTCTCGCAAATCGCCGATCCTCCAATCCGGAGTCTTGGCTTACCGTTCGACGAAAGATGGTGAACCCTGGTGGTGAGCAAGAAGCGATCGAAGCATTGGGGCATCCCCAAAGGGAAGGTGAAGGCGCATTTATCCTTTGGAGAGAATGCGGCCAAGGAAGCATTGAGGAAGCCGGCGTGAAAGGCAGAATCTCGCCGACCTCGGTGGGCGTGTTCCGCCTAACAAACGGACTTCCGATAGATCGGCCAGGCGAGCGATCGAGGTCTGGGTCTATCTTCTTGAAGTCACCGAGGTCCGCTCTAAATGGCCCGAAAAGGGCAGCGGCAAATTCGATGGGTTCCATCCCGAGCGACTGCGGCGCTGCTTCGCGCGCCGCTTCTCTTCTATCTGTGCGAGAAGTTGTCACGACGCGCGCAGAGCGCGCGCTGAGTCGGCCCGATCCGGTCTGCTTGGGCGGACGCCGCTGTGCGGAGATCTGAACAGGCGGCTCGCATACTGTTAGAAAAGGCAAACACGATTTCTTTTGCGGATTTGTAAGTCATTGAAAACTGGCTTCTGTCGGCGGTCGACGCCGCGGATGTATTGCCGCGAAAGAAAGGCCCCGCTCAGCGCATACGTCAAGCGGGGCAGTTGTAGGGTGTTAGGGTACTAGCATGCCACCGCCCTAGGGACGGCAAGAGTACGAGAACACGTTGCCGCTCGCTCGGCAAGTCCGCAAGCGGAGAGATCGACATCGCTTAACAGCCTTGTCTCAACGGCTCGTCTGAGCCGCAAAAAAGGCTCCGCACGCTTACGAAACCGCACGGAGCCTAGGGTCAAAACTCAATAAATCATCCCGGCGCGGGTCGTGTCCCGCCGAATGGTGTAGGAGCTGTGGGTAAGTAGCCCGACGCAGCGACCGCAAGAGTCTGGCGGCGGCGGGCTACTTATCCACAGCGGTGGTCATCGTCGGTCTTCGGTAGGGTTGGGTTGCCACACACAACCGAACCGAGGACGCAAACGATGACCGACGACATGATGAACCTTCGCGTGCTGCTGGAGAAGAGCTCCGACGCCGATCTGCTGCGCGAGATGATCGGCTTTGCGGCGCAGCGCTTGATGGACCTGGAGGTGGCATCGCTGACCGGCGCCGGCCACGGCGAGCGCAGCGCGGATCGCCTCAACCACCGCAACGGCTACCGTGATCGGGACTGGGAGACGCGCGCCGGCACGGTGGAGCTGCGCATCCCGAAGCTGCGCAAGGGCAGTTACTACCCGTGCTTTCTCGAGCCGCGACGCATGGCGGAGAAGGCGCTGACGGCGGTGATCCAGGAAGCCTATGTCCAGGGGGTGTCGACGCGATCGGTCGACGATCTGGTCAAGGCGATGGGGATGAGCGGGATCTCGAAGAGCCAGGTGTCGCGCCTGTGCGCCGAGATCGACGACAAGATCGCCACCTTCCTCAATCGACCGCTGGAGGGGGATTGGCCCTATATCTGGCTGGACGCGACCTATCTGAAAGTCCGCCAGGACGGCCGCATCGTCTCGGTGGCGGCGATCATCGCGGTTGGGGTCAACGGCGCCGGCCGACGCGAGGTGCTCGGCCTGGCGATCGGCGCATCCGAGGCCGAGACCTTCTGGACGGACTTCCTGCGCAAGCTGGCGCGGCGTGGCCTGCGCGGGGTCAAGCTGGTCATCTCGGACGCCCACGAAGGCATCAAGGCGGCCGTGGCCAAGGTTCTCCATGCAAGCTGGCAACGCTGCCGCATCCACTTCATGCGCAACGTCCTGGCCCATGCCGGAAAGCAGGGCCGGCGCGTCGTCTCCGCCTTCATCGGCACCGCCTTCGCCCAGGACGACGCCGGCGCCGCCAGAACCCAATGGCGCCAAGTTGCTGACCAGCTCCGCCCCCGGGTGCCGAAGCTCGCCGCGCTGATGGATGAGGCCGAGACCGATGTCCTCGCCTACATGACCTTCCCCGCCGCCCATCGGCCGAAGCTGCACTCGACCAACCCGATCGAGCGCCTGAACGGCGAGATCAAGCGACGCACTGACGTCGTCGGCATCTTCCCCAACGAGGAGGCCATCATCCGCCTCGTGGGCGCTATCTTGCTCGAGCAGAACGATGAGTGGACCGTTCAACGTGCCCGCTACATGAGCCTGGAAACCATCGCTCCCCTGAGCGATGATCCTCTCGTCATGCTGTCCGCTGTACCGGCAGCGTGACACGCCGGCAAGCCCTGCCGGAGATCAAGACGGCCTCCGCCGCTCTTACACCAATTCCCGGGACACGATCC
>Ga0335072_10012000_pt1 | contig 12374 bp, 10 predicted proteins | sample Lox_Sample_21_FD_206725 | JGI IMG/M metagenome (GOLD analysis project Ga0335072, IMG submission 206725) | Soil microbial communities from Loxahatchee National Wildlife Refuge, Florida, United States - Lox_Sample_2.1 | ecosystem: Environmental > Terrestrial > Soil > Wetlands | place: USA...
TGGATGAATTCTTCCGGAGTAGGATGAACATCCTTCAGGATCACGAGTTTGTTTGTATAAACGATTTCCCGAATCTCTTCTCTGGTTATAACATCGAGGTTTTTGGGATCGACGCCGGTTACTTGCGCACCGAGGCCCTCACCTTTCACGTTAAGTGTCATCGGCTTCTCTTTCTTACGATTTAATTCATTTGCTGTTTGGTCGATCAATGACCGATGGTCTAAGTCGACTCGGCCGCGAAGGCTCCTGCAGATAGTCAGGTATGGTTATCTGCTGCATGATGGCGAGGGCTGGGGCGCGTTCAGCCCGAGTAAAGAGCGCCGTTTTGTGAAGTAGGCGAAACGGTGACTATAGGTCCCTCCTATTCGCCCCCGGTGATTCATTGCTATGGGGCTTCCAGATATTAGGAAGCAGAGGAACGGTGGCGCCGATGTCGCCGGATGCGAGTCGAACCATCCCCGCAGCGCGGGTCTCGACCGTCGAGGCAGCGCCACTAGAACCGAGAACGCCGGCTCCTTGGCCGCTTGCCGCGCAAGCACCGGGTTCAGCGTCGGCGGAAGCATCCATCGTGTCGCCCATGGCCGCTTCCAAAAACTCGTCGCGGTACCCACGCACCCCGGCCGTGGCCTTGCGACGCCGTTTGCGCCGGTCCCAGGCCGCGGAGGCGACCGCCGCAACGACGGTGTCTTCGGCCCTGTCAGCTGCCGTTTCGGGCGCTTTGGCGCCGGCCTTCGGGCCAAAGCCGGCCCCAGGGGGCGCCAAGCCCGGCACGGCGTACTCGAAGCCTGCCACGCCGGTGGGGCTGCCCGCCGAGGCGGATGCCGCTGGCGCAACGTTGCTGATTTGTGGCCCGCCGGTGGCGGCGGATGCGGCCGGCGCAGGTGCGGCAACCAGGTTTGGCTCAACCTGCTGAGTCGGGCGCGACATCGATTCGGACGTCGGCTCAGCCGCCGGCTCGTCAGCCGCCCAGTCGAAGTCGAAGAAATCATCGAGCAAAACCAACGCACTCAGGGCGCTCAACGCGGGAAGAAAAAACGGAAGCAGCAGCAGCGCGTAGGACGCGTAATACGGGTACCAGAGAACGTCATACAGAAATAAAGCGATGACGGCGAGAAAAAGTGTGACGGCGGGGCTGAAGCCGAGACGCTGGAAAAATTCTTGAAAATACTTGAACGGATCGGATATGAAATCTAAGAGATCTTTGATGAGTTGAGCAATTGAATTCCATATGCTCTGCGGACTGCTTTGCGCGTTCACATCGGGCGCGAAGAGGATGGGTGGTGCCGACTGTGTCGACGGTGCGGCGAGGAGAGCAGCCTCACTGACCGCCTGGTATGCGGCCATAGTGTCGGCGGCTTGGACCCACATGCGGGCGTAATCCGATTCGTTAAGGGCGATCGGAATGGTGTTGATGCCGAAGAAATTGGTCGCGAGCAGGACGCCGTGGGTGACGTGGTTGGCGGCCAGTTCTGCGAGGGTGGGCATGGTGGCGAGGGCGCTGCTGTAGGCAGCGGCAGCGGTTTGGTGCAGTGTGGCAGTGATTGCGCTATCGATCGAGGTTTGCTCGAGCCAGGCCAAGTAAGGGCCATGCGCGGCCACGTACTGGGCGGCGCTGGTTCCCTGCCAGCTGCCGGCCTCTACCTCCGCCAACAGCTGCGCCAACTCCGCGGCTATGCGGCTGTAATGAGTGCTGAGCTCTTGCCATTGCGCTGCGGCAGCCAGCAGCGACCCCGGACCAAGCCCGGAGCTCAACAGAGCAGAGTGCACCTCCGGGGGTACAGCCATCCATATCGGCGCTGTCACAGTGCACCTCCTGCGGACGTCGAGCGCACAACCGTATGGACCTACGTCGCGTCACCTCGCTCAGGTTGTAGTCGCACGAAACTGGCAAAAAGTTCCCACCCGATCAGCAAATGTTTATCCAGGCCGGATACGGGCAATGTGTTCCACCGGCTCCGTTTACTCTTTGTACTACAACAGAAGTCGTCGGGCCGCCGGCAGAGCCCAAGATTAGTCGGCTCGAATGCGCAAAAAGTTCCCCGAACTTCAGCAAAGTCGTACCCATGCTCACTACGCGTCGTTGGCTCCGGCGAGACGCGGCATCCACCGCGTCACCGCTGGCGCACGCGGGCCAACACATTTGCCGCCACCAGGCAGATAGAAGTGTTTGCTCTCTATAAGCTCTGCACTAGTACAGTCGGAGCCATGCCAGTCATGGACGCCCGTCATCTCGACGGGATATCCGAAACCGCCCTTCTGACACTGCATCAGCGAGCCACCGAGGCTGCCCGGCCGGACGCCATCATCTACGACCCAAGGGCGATCGCTCTGCACCGAAGCCTCGACTATGACTACAGGCACTTCGGCCGCACACATCAGGCAACTGCCTGGCGCGCACTGGCATTCGATAACGCCTCTCGGAATTATCTGCGCACGCACCCACGCGCCACCGTGGTCGCACTGGCAGAGGGGCTGCAGACAAGCTTCTGGCGCCTCGACAATGGCGAATTAACCTGGATTTCAGTGGATCTCGAGCCAATCGTACGGCTCCGCGAACACTTGCTTCCGACATCGGAGCGGTTGAGCCACCGCGCGCAGTCCGCGCTCGACTACTCCTGGATGCACCACCTCGACGACACCAACGGGGTGCTGATCACCGCCGAGGGGCTATTTCAGTACCTGGAGCGCGATGTGGTGCTTGACCTGATCGCGGCCTGCGCCAGACGCTTTCCCCGTGGGCAGTTGGTCTTCGACAGCGTCCCAAAGTTTTTGAGCGCGTATTCTCGACGACGCGGCATTAAGCTCAGCAAGAACTACACGGCACCCCCGATGCCGTTCTGGTTCACTGCCAAGCAGTACGACGAGTTGCGGGCCATTCCCGGCATCAGCGCGGTGCACGAGCTGCCCGCGCCATTGGGGCGCGGCGCTTTCTTGTCGCGGGCCACTCAGCTCCTCTACGCCTCGCCACGCCTCGCCGGGCTTCGGGCACCCACGACGCTCGTCGAATTCGGTTGATCTGCCGAGGCTGAACGCTTCCCGGCCCAACAATCGCTGCAGCGAGCGCGTGCCGGACTGAACGGGACGGCAATTTTGGTTCTATCGACCAGGGAACTCATAGCGGATCCTCAACGACCAATCGATGCGGACGGCGCTGCACGCAGCGGAACAGGAGGGATGGGCGTTGACGGAATCGAGAGTAGCCGAGGCCGAGATGCCAGGTTTCCGAAGGATTGAGCTTGACGTGGATGGCATGTCGTGTGGAGCGTGTGCGCGTCGCGTCGCGAACAAGCTGAACAAACTCGAAGGAGTGCGTGCATCGGTCGACTTCGGTAGCAAAGTTGCAATCATCGAAGCAGATTCCGCGGTAAGCGTTTCCGAGCTCTGCGAGGCCGTACAGAATGCTGGTTACCGCGCCAGACAGCGTTCCGAAGGTGCCGCCAAAAGCGAGGATGCCCCGGTCCACCAGAAAACCGGCATGCTGCAGAGCGTCGGCGCGTTCGTAGCTGTGTTTGCCCGCTGGCTGATCTCGCCGTTGCATCGGTGACCGTAGTTGCCCGCGTGATACTCGGGTGAGGTGAAAACTCGCCGCTCGGCTTTGCCCTCATAGCCAAAACACTGTTGCGGCACAGTAATTTTGCTACGGTGTTATCTAACACGCATACCTTCTGAGGTGATGTGAAGTGGCCACGGGATTCAATTACAGTCATTCACCGTCGGTAGCCTTCTGCGCCAACCGCTTCCGTCCCACCACCCGTCAATCATGACTACCGGGCTTTGGCGTATTGGATCACGGCTTTGGTCGGCCAAACGCTGAACTTGACTGTGCCGCAAAGACCCGTGAAGCAGACCGTCGTACAACTTTTCCTCGTGAGTCGACCAAGATTGCGAAGTCGTTGGAGATCATGCTGGGGCGGATGAGCCCGTCGGCTATCCAACCTCTTCTTCCTCGTAGCCCGCGCGCAGTAGGTCGTCCCGCGCCCGCGCCACCCGCGACCGGATGGTGCCGACGGGACATCCACAAACTCCGGCGGCCTCAGCATAGGAGAGTCCGAGGACCTGGGTTAGGACCATGGCGACGCGGCGTTCAGGATCCAATCCGTCGAGCAGCATTCGGACTTCGACGATGTTCTCGATTCGGCTGCCGCGCCGAACCCGCCCAACCGCATTATCGAGGTCGGTCACGTATACGGTGCGGGGCCGGCTGGCGTTATAGCGGATGTGGTCGACAACTACGCGGCGGGCGATTGACAGCAGCCAAGTCCGAGCGGTCGACCGGCCTTTGAAGCGCGGCAAGGCACCGATCGCACGCAGAAACGTCTCCTGCGTGAGGTCGTCGGCGCTGGCCGGCTCGGCAAGGTATGCGACCAGCCGCCACACGTCGCGCTGTGTGGCCTCGATAAATTGCGACAGCGCAACCCGGTCACCTTCGCCGGCGGATATCGCGAGGCGGGTAATTTGGTCATCGTCGCCGCTTGTCGTCACGGACAGTGAGCGTAGGCCATGAATGTTGACAATGTGTGGGGAACTCTTTGGCAAGCCACAACGACTCTTGTTTGCGTGGATGCGAATTCACAGGAGGTGAAGGGACACGATGTCGGTGACGATCGCGGCGACCGACGAGCAGCCTAAGCGCTCACAGCGGGTACAGCTCGAGGTCATCGGGATGTCGTGCGCGGCGTGCGCCAACCGCGTCGAATCGGCGCTTAACAAGCTGCCTGGCGTTCGCGCGTCGGTCAACTTTGCCACGCGGGTGGCGACGATCGATTCCAGCGAGGACATCCAGGCCGACGCCCTGTGCGAAGCAGTTCACCGGGCGGGCTTCCAAGCGGAACCGCGCAAGACCGGCAGTGATGGTGACGGTGATCCCGACGCCGATCGCGCACGATATCTGCTGATCCGGCTGGCGGTTGCCGCCGTGCTCTTTGTCCCATTGGCCGACCTGTCGGTGATGTTCGCTGTCGTGCCAAGTACGCGCTTCACCGGCTGGGCGTGGTTGCTGACTGGGCTCGCTCTCCCTGTTGTGACTTGGGCAGCGTGGCCATTCCACCGGGTCGCGATACGCAATGCGCGTCATCACGGTTCGTCGATGGAGACGCTGATCTCGGTCGGTATCGCCGCCGCCACAGTGTGGTCGCTTTACACCGTCTTCGGCAATCACCACTCCGCCGAACACGCAGGTATATGGCGCGCGCTGCTGGGAAGTGACGCCATCTACTTCGAGGTCGCCGCGGGCGTCACGGTATTCGTACTGGCCGGACGCTATTTCGAGGCGCGCGCCAAGTCGAAGGCGGGTGGCGCACTGCGGGCTTTGGCGGCACTGAGCGCAAAAGACGTCGCAGTCTTGCAACCCGATGGGTCAGAGATGGTCATTCCGGCCGACGAGCTCAAAGAGCAGCACCGTTTCGTCGTACGCCCGGGACAAACGATCGCCGCTGACGGTCTGGTCGTGGAAGGGTCAGCCGCAGTTGACGTGAGCGCGATGACCGGCGAAGCCAAGCCGGTCTGGGTGAATCCCGGGGCACAGGTGATCGGTGGCACCGTGGTGCTGGATGGCAGGCTGATCGTGGAAGCCGCGGCAGTAGGTGCGGACACCCAGTTCGCTGGCATGGTCCGCCTAGTCGAGCAGGCCCAGGTACAGAAGGCCGACGCACAGCGACTAGCTGACCGCATCGCCTCGGTGTTCGTCCCCTGTGTGTTCGCCGTCGCTGTGATGACCGCCCTCGGATGGCTACTCGTGGGGGGTGAAGCCGATCGGGCGTTCTCGGCCGCGCTCGCCGTGCTTGTCATCGCCTGCCCCTGTGCGCTTGGACTGGCGACCCCGACCGCGATGATGGTGGCTTCCGGTCGCGGAGCCCAACTCGGAATATTCCTCAAGGGCCATAACTCGTTGGAGGCTACCCGTGCCGTGGACACAGTCGTATTCGACAAAACCGGCACTTTGACGACTGGCCAGCTGAAGGTCAGCGCGGTGGAGGCCGCGGCGGGCTGGGACGCCGACGAGGTACTTCAATTGGCTGCGACCGTGGAAGCGGCGTCAGAGCACGCTGTCGCTCTGGCGATCGCCGCATCCGCGCCGCAGCGAGAGCCGGTCGCCGAATTTCGTGCAGTACCCGGTCGCGGTGTCAGCGGCACGGTGGCTGGGCGCGTGATACGGGTCGGCAAACCCTCGTGGGTCGCTCCCTCCGGCGCACCTGCGAAGATGGTCGCGGCTCGGCGCAATGCCGAGTCACGCGGGGAGACGGTCGTGTTCGTCGAGGTCGACGGCGAACCGTGTGGAGTCGTCGCGGTGGCCGATGCCGTGAAGGACTCGGCAGCCGACGCGGTGGTGGCACTTCACAGACGCGGCTTTCGAACCGTGCTGCTAACCGGCGACAACCCAGCATCTGCAGCAGCCGTTGGTGCCCTTGTTGGTATTGATGAAGTGATCGCCGATGTCCTGCCCGAAGGCAAGGTCGACATCGTCGAGCAACTGCGCGAAACCGGGCACGTAGTCGCCATGGTTGGTGACGGCATCAATGACGGACCCGCGCTGGCAAGCGCCGACCTGGGTATGGCTATCGGTCGTGGCACCGACGTCGCGATCGGCGCTGCCGACATCATCCTGGTGCGCGACAGCCTGGACGTCGTACCCCTGGCGCTTGACTTGGCCGCCGCTACGATGCGAACGATCAGGATCAACATGGTTTGGGCGTTCGGCTACAACATTGCCGCCATCCCAATTGCGGCGGCCGGACTGCTCAACCCACTGATAGCCGGTGCGGCCATGGCATTCTCGTCGTTCTTCGTCGTCTCAAATAGTCTGCGGTTGCGGAACTTTGGGGCCATCCGAGCCGATGGCGGGTATAAGACATAGACGCACTATCGTCCACCCTTTTGCAAGTGGACCGCGTTGTGGATCTCGATCGCGTTCAGGCGGCACTAGCGGTTATTAGTGGAGACTTCCGAATCCTTTCTTGATGCCCACAATGCCCCACCGGAACTACTGGGATGCTGTTATTGCCAGCGGGTGCACAATTAAACGCGGTCGTTGAAGAGACGACAGACCAGCGTGCAAGCGCGGCGAGATGGATGGGACGCTATGAACATGACACGAGAGTCGGGAGACCGCTACGCGTGCAGCGAGTGCGGGTCCACGATCGTCTACGAGAAGCAATGCTCCTGCTGCTCCGACAGCGACCACACTGAAGTGTGCTGTGGCAAGCCCATGGACAAGGTGCCAACCTGAATCGAGCGGGTCGGTACGCGGCGTCGAATTCGACCGCCGCGCGGTCCTTTCGGGCTCTGCACCTCAAGTTGGACTACCGGTCATGGCGACGGTCGGCGCGAGCAGTCGCTATCTCTGCCGGCAGACCGAACACCGGCGCATATCAGGCTGCGAGCGCTCGATGGGGGTCACGATTACCGCAAGCCAGCCGAGCGTCAGGATCACGGCTGCGAGATCGGCAAGGACAAGCCACTGCAGACCTATCCCTGCTCGACCGGTGCGCACCCACCAGAAAGCGCCGATGCCGGCCACTGCACCCAGACCACAACCGTAGGACGCGGCGCAACACCAACGGTAGCGTTGCAGGCCTAGCGCGAGGACCGAGACTACTGACGCAATTACCAGCGCCGCGACGGCGATGGCTGGGACGGGGTTTGCGGCGTGAGGTGATCCCTGGGCTATTGCCTCAATCCACCACGCTATCGCCATAGCCGCAACGATTACCGCCACCGCGCCTCCGACTACGCGCCAACGTGTAGAAATCCGCACATCCTCGAGGACGCGATTTTCTATGGCTCGCAACACGCGTTCGTGCCTATCGAGATTTCGCTGGCTGGTCACCGCGCTCCCCTCCGTTGGGCACCCACCGATGCCCCTATAGGGAGTCGGATAACTTGGCGCGACAGTTCCGCGCCTATTCCGCGGCCTCAGCGAGCGGTCACGCGGCGCCCTACCGACGGCGATCCCGCGACAGCTCGCGCAGCATGGCGTTATAGGCGTCGAATTCATCGTCGGCGTAACCGGAATCCGCGTGCCGATCCGATCGAGCCGCGGCGCGACGATCCTCGCGCGCCCACTGCGCCACCAGTGCAACGACCACCAAAATTACCGGCAGTTCGCTGGCACCCCAGGCGATCGCCCCGCCCAGATGCTGATCACTCTTGAGGCTGGGCAACCAGGGCAAATCAACGCTGCGGTAGAACTGGCCGCCGATGACCGATGTCATTGTCATGGTCGCGATGCCGAAGAACGCATGGAACGGCATCACTGCGAACAACAGGCCAAGTCGACCCAGGAAGGGCAATTTCCGTGGTCCTGGGTCGATGCCGATGATGCCCCAGAAAAATACGTACCCGACCAACAGGAAGTGCAGGCTCATCAGCTCATGACCCCAGTGGTAGCGAACCAATGTGTTGAAGAGCGGAGTGAAGTAAACGATGTAGAGCGAGGCTACAAACAGGACGAAAGCCGTGACGGGGTGTGCAAGCACCGCGATCACCCTTGAGTGCACCAGCCACAGCAGCCATTCCCGTGCGCCAGGCGGTTGGTTCTCCCCGGCAGGCGTCAATGCGCGCAACGCGAGGGTCACGGGGCCGCCCAACACGAGCAATACCGGAACGAACATGTTCAGGGTCATGTGGTCGGCCATGTGAACGCTGAACATCGCCGACCCGTAGGCCTTCACACCGGAGCTACTGGTGAATACCAAAACCAGGCACCCCGTCACCCAGGAGACCAGGCGCCCGACCGGCCATCTATCGCCACGCCGGCGCAGGCGCAGGAATCCAAGTACGTAGCCGACTGCCAAAGCCAGGGCGCCTAATCCGATGAAGGTGTCGAACCGCCAAACGACCAGTAATGTCAGCACGCTGGGTGGACCCGGCAACGCATATCCGAGGAAGATGTCCCACGTCGTCAACCGCTGCGAAAGAAGCCGCGGCGCGGTCTGAGTGGACATCGTCGAAATCAGCGCCACCACCGCGATCAACGCCAGCGCACCGATTACGTTGCGTGCCGCCGACTTTGGTAGCGCGCGACGTCGCTCGGACGCAAGCGCCGCGACGTCGGTCATCCACGTAAAGATCAGTACGGCGGCAGCGGCGGCGCCGGCACACCCGAACCTAGTTGCGGCTAGGTTCCCCGGGCCCGTCAGAGTCAGCAGCAGCAAGGCGCCGTAACTGAGCGCGAGTGCCCCGCAGATTGTTTCGAGGACCAGCACTCGGCGTGCAAGCTCTGTGGCGGGCGGACTGATCGTTGAGGTGACCTTGAAACCTGTGAGCGCCGCGAAAGCAACGGTGAACACGATCGCCGCACTCGTTGCGTAGTCATGATCCGGCCCTTGGCCCGCATTGCCGCTGACCGGCACGGCGACGACACCGATCAGTGCGGGTACCAGGAGCACGAATAGCCAGATCCAACGCAGGGACAACCGAACACAGAACGCCACAACCACCGCTGCGAGGGCGACAGCGATCCAGGCCCTAGACATCTCCGAAGCAAGGACGGCGTCACCGATAACAGCGCTTTTGAGCAGGCGGGCCACTGATACACCCGTGTCGCTGGCAGCCTGCACGACCACCATGACGATCGCCGTAAGCGACCACATCACCGATGACCGCTCAACCAGCAGATACCCCCGGAATGCTCGTGCGTCGATCAGGCCTCGGCCGTCAGGGCGCGCTACAACAACGACGTACAGCAGACCGCCGAAGCAGACGCCACCAGCCAATGTGGCCATGAAGTAGCCCACTGGCTCAGCGATCGCTGTCACGGCGCCTGGATACGACTCGCCGCTGGCGGCGTACACGCGCGTTCCCGAGGCAAGTGCGTAGCAGGTCAGACCTGCCAACGCGGTAGCACAACCAGCAGCAACGGCCAGTAATGGCGCACGTCGGCCTTGTGGCCCCGACGGACGTGTCTGGCTCGACTGCACCGTCGCCGCGACCTTTCGCCAACACAATTCGATTCGCTTAGTCTACGACCGACAGTCGTAGACCATCGCGGCCCCAGGAACTTTTCACCAGCAGGTGCCGACCAATACACAGGAATCCTTCGATTTTTCCCACGTCAGGACTACCGAAAGCCGGTCAAAATTCTGAGCTACGCACCGTCTGCAGAGCCCTTCGATTCCGACGCCGCCCTCAACGACGGCCTCGGCGCGCACCTGCAGGCCCAATGATTCAGGACATATTCCTGCGCGTGATTGTCACGACGCTTTTCGTGTTGAGCGCCGTCGAATGCTTATTCGCGACCGCGATCGCGACCAGCCGTCGAACGTGGGTACGTGTAATCGGCCTTCTACTGCAGTTCATCATGTCAATCGCGATGATCTCGATGGCCTGGCCGTGGGGCGCCACGCTGCCCACGCTGGCTCCTTTGGGGTTCTTCCTCGTTGCCGCCATCTGGTTCGTGGCCATCAGCGTCGGCGGCACGGATCACCGGGTCGTCAACGGCTATCACGCACTGAAAATGTCCGCGATGGCGTGGATGTACGCCGTGATGAACGGCGACCTGCTCCCCGGCCAGGGCAACACAGTCCGCGGCTTTCCCGGTATGACGTCGCCCCACCAGAGCATGCCGGACACGGATATGCCGGGCATGGACATGTCCGGCATGACTTCGCCGTCGGATGGCGATTACCCCTGGTGGATCAACGCAATCGACTGGGTCTGCATGACAGGTTTCACGATCGCTGCGGCCTGGTGGCTCTACCGCTACGTCACCTTGCGTAAAGCAGAACCAATACGGCCGTGGCACGACTCCCTCGGGGCGGTGCGCCAAGCGATGATGGCAGCAGGCATGGCCATCATGTTCGGGGTGATGCTCTAACGTCTGACTAGGCCGCCGAGCCATCGGTCGGCCATAAATGACCGCGCCGTCGGCCGCGCGCTGCGTTCTCGGGCAGCACGATGTCCAGCTCGGCCGCGACGGCATCCGGTGCCGTCCTGGGACCGCGACTGCTCCGCCACACCATGATTGCCAGGATGGCACCGATCACCACCGGCAGGTGAGTCAGTATCCGCGCGATCGTGACGGCGCCAGACAACGCGTCCCCGATGACATAAAACGTCAGAACACCAACGAATACGGTCAAGACACCGGCGAGCCCGGCGGCGGCACCGGGCCACAACGCGGCTCCCGCCATGATCACACCGAGCGCAATTGACCACGAGGTGGATTCGTTGAGCAGGTGGCCCGCAGAACTCATTCCGTGTTCCTGTGGCAGACCGACGCTTAGACCAAGCGCTTGCACGGTCGCCAAGGCGATCTGCGCGATGCCCACACAGAGCAGCGCCCATTGTTGCCATGTCAGCCGAAAACGTCGCCGGGGCACCACCCGGCCCACTCCAAATGGACCAAGAGGCGTAATAACCGGCCTAGAGCCGATCACGCGACCCAAGCTGCGAGCTTGGCTCGCTGCCTGATCGAACCACGAGCGACAGGCGTCACACTTACCGAGGTGCTCATCGACGCGCGCCGAAGGCACCGGCTCTCGTTCACCGTCGATTCGGGCCGAGAGCGCTTCACGGGCTACCTCGCAATCCACCCTTCTATAGTCGCGCAATCCCGCCAAGATGTTCCCCAGTCGGTCAATGTCGAGATGCAATCGACCGTTCCCGGCGCTGCGGCGGATGTCGGACATCGTGCCGCGTTAAGGACAGAACGTTTCGCTGCTGGTCAACGACTACTTGCTATCTCAGCCCGTTACTCAGCCAATGGAGTTTCTGCTGCTTGCGGCCTCTATCCAGTTGGCCGACCCGCCGCCGGGAGAAATGTGACGCACCGAAGGTCGATGAACGGCGGCGCGCGGGATTAGGGCGATCGGATCACGACGCGTCGGGAAAAGCGGGAGGGCAGGCTTGACGCCGCCGAAGCGGCAGCGGTGCGAGGCGATGCCGTCGAACGTCCGTCGAGCGAATGTAAAGAACACGTCTAGCGCTTAGCGAAGTGCCCCACCGGTTGACGATATTGAGCGGAGTCCGTCGGCCACGAGACTACCGCCTGCTAAGTCGCCGCTCATCGTTTATTCATCGCCAATGACCAGGATTCGACGGTAAGTGGCGGGTTCTCACCGATGCCGGTTTTTGGCCAAAACTGTTGCAACACAATCAACTTAGGCAACCTAGGGCGGCCGCAAGAGCTCACTGATGGTAATCCCTAGGTCGCACGTTCGAGTCGTGCCGGGGGCACTCTGCAGATCGGCGGCCCCGCGACCGCGGATGCGACCAGGCCCGTTTGTCTTGGTCGGGGATGATGACCGTGTGGTAGACGGCGAGCCGGACGCACGCGAAGCGGAACACCTTGTGTGGGACGTGATTGTCGTAGGCACCGGCATGGGCGGCGGCATGTTGGGCTATTCGCTGGCCCGGTCTGGCCGGCGGGTGCTGTT
>Ga0335072_10012001_pt1 | contig 12374 bp, 9 predicted proteins | sample Lox_Sample_21_FD_206725 | JGI IMG/M metagenome (GOLD analysis project Ga0335072, IMG submission 206725) | Soil microbial communities from Loxahatchee National Wildlife Refuge, Florida, United States - Lox_Sample_2.1 | ecosystem: Environmental > Terrestrial > Soil > Wetlands | place: USA: Florida...
GATCTGGGGACTGGCCATGGCGATCCTCGTCGTGCTCAGCGACACCGGCTCGTCGATCATGTTCTACGGCGGTCTGCTCGCAATGCTGTACGTCGCGACGAACCGGCTCTCGTTCGTCGTCATCGGGCTGATCGCGGCGGCGGTCGGCTTCTGGTATCTCGGCACGCACATCCCACACATCCACGCCCGGGTGGAGACGTGGCTTCACCCGCTGAATCCGACGCTCTACAACGCTCCGCTCGGGAGCTACCAGGTGGCCAACGCGCTGTTCGCCCAGGCCGCCGGCGGCCTGTTCGGCGAGGGCTTCGGGCGGGCCGCGCTGACGACCGTCAACGGCACGCCGCTGTTGCCCGCGCCCCAGACGGACATGATCTACGCGGTCATCACCGACGAGCTCGGCCTGTTCGGGGCGGTCGCCGTGCTTGTCACCTACCTGCTGTTCGTCGCCCGCGGGCTGAAGACCGCGATGCTGGCCCGTGACTCGTTCTCGACCCTGCTCGCCACCGGGCTCAGCGCGATGTTCGCGCTCCAGGTGTTCGTGATCGTCGGCGGGGTTACGCGAGTGATCCCGCTCACGGGTGTGACGCTGCCGTTCATCTCCTACGGCGGGTCCTCGATCGTCGCCAACCTGGTCCTCGTCGCGCTGCTCTTGCTCGTGTCCGACCGCGCCCGGAGACCGGCGTGAACGCCCCGATCGTTCGCCTGTTCGGGGTGATCGTGGTGCTGTTCGCGCTGCTGATCGTGTTCACCTCGCGCTGGACGGTGTTCCAAGCCTCATCGCTCCAGAACAACCCGCTGAACGTGCGCACGCTTATCGACGAACTCCAGGTCAAGCGCGGGCGGATCCTGGCCAGCGATGGCACGGTGCTGGCCAAGTCGGTGGCCGCGCCGGACCACACCTGGACGCGCACGTATCCGACCGGGCCGCTGTTCGCGCACGCGGTCGGCTACTCGATCGCCGCCAAGGGTGAGGCGGCCGGGCTGGAGGAATCGGCCGCCACATACGTGCGGGGTCTCAACACCGGGCTGAGCTCGATCTTCGGTCAGCTCAATCCCCGCCCGGTCGGCGACGACGTGTACACGACGCTCGACCCCGCGGCCCAGCGCGCGGCGCAGCAGGCGCTGGCCGGGGAGGACGGATCGGTGGTCGCGATCGACCCGAGCACGGGCGCGGTCAAGGTCATGTACGCCAACCCGACCTACAACGACAACAGCTCCAATCCGGGCCAGGGCTGCGGCGCCAAGGACTGCCTCGTCAATCGGGTGACGGAGGGCCAGTACGCCCCCGGCTCGACGTTCAAGATCGTCACCGCCACCGCCGCGATCGACAGCGGTATGTACACCGAGAATTCGGTTATCAACGGCAACTCGCCGATCACCGTCTCCGGGGTTCCGCTCAACAACGACGGCGATCAGAGCTGGGGCCCGCAGACGCTCACCACCGCGATGACCTACTCGATCAACACGATCTTCGCGCAGGTGGCGCAGAACGTCGGACGTGCGACGATGACGAAGTACATGAAGCGGTTCGGCTTCTACTCCAAGCCCCCGCTCGACTACCCCTCCGGGCAGATCGGCATCAGCCAGCCGTGGTCGAGCACCACGGGCAAGCCGTTCCCGCCGGGCAGCCCCGACGAGGACATCGGCCGGATCGGGATCGGTGAAGGGGGGCTGCTCGTCACCCCGCTGCAGATGGCGATGGTCGCCTCGGCGGTGGCCGACAACGGCACGCTCATGAAGCCGCACATGATCTCCCGCGTCGTCAACCCCGACGGCGTGACCGTGTCGACGGTCAACTCGAGCGTCGAGAGCCAAGTGATGAAGCCCTCCACCGCACAGGCAGTGACGAGGATGATGGAGAAGGTGGTCGAGGAGGGCACCGGCATCACCGTCCAGATCCCGGGGATCACGATCGCCGGCAAGACCGGAACGCCGCAGATCCCGACGGCGACCGAACCAAACCGCACCCAGCCGGCGTTCGTCGCGTTTGCGCCGGCCCAGCACCCGAAGGTCGCGATCGCGGTTATGATCGACCAATCGAACGGGGGCTACGGGGCGACGGTGGCGGCGCCGGTGGCCAAAGCGGTACTGCGCGTGCTCCTCTCGGAAGGATCGTGATGGCAGGTCTGGCATCCGGCACGATCGTCGACGGTCGCTACAGGATCATCTCGCGGCTGGGTGCCGGCGGCATGGCCGACGTGTTCCTGGCCGAGGACGAGCAGCTCGGTCGCAAGGTCGCGCTGAAGCTCCTCTACCAGCGGTTCGCCGAGGACCCCGGGTTCGTCGAGCGCTTCCGCCGGGAGGCGCAGGCCGCCGCCGGCCTCCAGCACCCGAACGTGGTCAGCGTGTACGACCGCGGGTCCTACGACGGGACCTACTACATCGCGATGGAATACCTGCCGGGTCGCTCGCTCAAGCAGCTGATCCGCCAGGAGGCGCCACTGGATCCGGTGCGTGCGATCGATATCACCCTCCAGATCCTCAAGGCGGCCCGCTTTGCCCACCGGCGCGGGGTGATCCACCGTGACCTGAAGCCGCACAACGTAATCGTTGACGACCAGGACAACGCCAAGGTCACCGACTTCGGGATCGCTCGCGCGGGCGCCTCCGACATGACCGAGACCGGCTCGATCATGGGAACCGCCCAGTACCTGTCCCCCGAGCAGGCGCAGGGTCACGCCGTGAGCGGCGGCTCGGACCTGTACTCGATCGGCGTCGTCCTGTACGAGATGCTCACCGGCCGGGTCCCGTTCGACGCCGAGTCCGCCGTCACGATCGCCCTAAAGCACGTCTCTGAGGCGCCTCCGCCGATGACCGTGATCAACCCGAGCGTACCGCCCGAGCTCGAGCAGGTCGCGATGTGGGCGCTCAACAAGAACCCGGTCGACCGCCCGGCCAACGCCGACCAGTTCATTGCCGCGCTCGAGCAGGCAAGGACGGCGCTGCTGAGCGGCGAGCGCGGGCAGCGAACCGCGAGCATGCCGGCGCTGGCCGGCGTCGCCGCCGGCCGGTACGCGGCGGCAGCGGCCGCCGTGACCACGCCGCCGGCGGTGCCCCCGCCCCCGCCCGCGGGCTACTACGACGGTGGCGACTCGTTCGTGGAACCGCCGCCCGAGGAGGAAGAGCCGCCGCACCGGCGCCGGCTGTGGCCGTGGATGGTGGCGCTGCTCATCCTGCTGCTCGCGGGCGGAGGCGTAGCCGCCTACCTGCTGACGCGTCCGGCCAAGGTCGCCGTTCCGGCTCTGGTCGGTCAGACCTTCACCCAAGCGCAGACGGAGCTGTCGAACGACAACCTGGGCGTCAACCAGCTCCAAGTCACCAACCCGAAGCCGGCCGGGACCGTCATCCGGCAGAGCCCACTGGCCGGCACCAAGGTCAAGCAGAACTCGACCGTCTCGCTCACGGTGTCCTCCGGTCCCGGCAACACCACCGTCCCCACCGTGGTCGGCGAGACGCTCTCCCAAGCTAAGTCGTCGATCCAGATCGCCGGCCTCAAGGTGGGCTCCGTCGTGCACCAGTCGAGCAACCAGTACAACACCGGCCAGGTGATCGATACCAGCCCCGCGGCCGGCGCCACGCCGCCTGTCGATACGAAGGTCACCGTTTTCGTCTCGAGCGGTCCGGCCGCGGTGAAGGTGCCCGACGTGACCAGCGAGACGGTCGGCCAGGCCAAGGCCGACCTGCAGGCCTCGCCGGGTCAATTCACCCCGTCCGTGACGTATCAGGCGTCGAGCACCGTGGCACCGGGAACCGTGATCAGCCAGAGCCCGGCCGGCGGCACGTCGCTCGCCCCCGGCTCGACCGTCACGCTGGTGGCGGCCAAGGCGCCGCCGACGCCGACGGTGCCCAACGTCGTGGGCAAGAAGCGCGGCATGGCCGAGGCGACGCTCGGGTCCCAGAGCTTCCCGGCCACCGTCCAGCACCAGGACGTGACCAATCCGAGCCAGAACGGCATCGTCCTTTCGCAGAGCCCCGCCGCCGGGTCCCAGGCGACCAAGGGCAGCAGCGTGACGATCGTGGTCGGGCACTACACGACGACGTCCACGCCGACGACCACCACGAGCGCGCCGAGCACCACGACGACGACGGCCACCACCTCGACGCCCAACACGAAGTGAAGTCCGCTCGTATCGCGGTGCTCGGGGGAGGCCGCTCCTCCGAGCACGAGGTGTCGCTCGCCTCCGCGGCGTCGGTGCGCGCGGGGCTCGCCGAAGCGGGCCACGAGCCGGTCGCGATCGAGATCGGCCGCGACGGCGTGTGGCGGCGGGACGGCGCCGTGGTGGCAGTCGCGCCCGGTCGTGGCCTGGATGGGGTGGACGTCGTGTTTCCCGTCCTGCACGGGCCCTTCGGGGAGGACGGCACCGTCCAGGGCCTGCTCGAGTGCCTCGACGTCCCCTACGTGGGCGCCGGCGTGCTGGCCTCGGCGCTGTGCATGGACAAGGTCATGTTCAAGGAGCTGATGGCCAACGCGGGCATGCCGCAAGTCGACTACCGCGCGGTACGCGCGTCGGAGTTCGCGTCCGATCGGTCGGGCGTGTTGCGCGGGATCGAGCCACTCGGCCTGCCCGTTTTCGTCAAGCCGGCGCGGCTCGGATCCTCCGTGGGGATCGTCCGGGTGGCGGAGGCCGGCGACCTGACCGCGGCGCTCCAGACGGCGTTCGAGTACGACGCGCTGGCCATCGTCGAGGCGGCGGCGCGAGGGCTCGAGGTGGAGTGCTCGGTGCTCGGCAACTACGAGCCGATCGCCTCCGAGCCCGGCGAGATCGTTCTCGCCACCGGCGAGGCCGGCTGGTACGACTACGAGGCGAAGTACACCGACGGCGGGATGCGGCTCGTGGTGCCGGCCCGCGTCCCCGAGCGGGTCACCGAGCGCATCCAGGAGATGGCGGTCAAGGCGTTCAAGCTGAGCGCGTGCAGCGGGCTCGCCCGGGTGGACTTCTTCATCGAGGGCGAGGAGGTGCTCCTCAACGAGCTCAACACGATGCCGGGCTTCACCAGCACGAGCGTGTACGCCGCCCTGTTCGCCGCGAGTGGTGTCGCGTATCCGGACCTGCTCGACCGGCTCGTCCAGCTCGCCTTCGAGCGCCACGAGGCCGAAGCGCGCGTGCGTCACTGAGGCGCCGCCGTCAGGCGTCGCCGGCGACTTTCATTAGTCTGCCGGGTCATGAGCGAGATCGAGTCGGTAGCCGTCGTCGGCGGCGGGTTCATGGGGACGGGCATCGCCGAGTCGGTGGCGGTGGCGGGCTTGCCGGTGATCGTGCGCGACGTCGACGAGGCGTCGTTGCAACGGGCGGTCGATCGGATCGAGTCCTCGCTGGCGCGCGCGGTGCGCGGCGGCAAGCTCGACGAGAGCCAGGCGCGTGAGGCGCGCGATCGGATTGAGCTGACGACCCAGCTGGAGACGATCGGCGGCGCCGATCTGGTCGTGGAGGCGGTTCCCGAGGTCGAGCAGTTAAAGCTTGACGTGATGGGTGCGATTGACGCGGTGGCTCGCGACGACGCGATCGTCGCCTCGAACACCTCCTCGATCCCGATCGCCGAGCTCGCGCAGTCGATCACCGACCCGACTCGCGTGCTCGGGTTGCACTTCTTCTCCCCAGTGCCGGTGATGATGCTCGTCGAGGTCGTGGTCGCGCTCGACACCAGCGAGGAGACGGTGACCGGCGCTCGCCGGTTCGTCGAGCGGCTGGGCAAGCGCCCGATCGAGACCAAGGACCGCTCGGGCTTCATCGTCAACATGCTGCTGGTGCCGTATCTGATGGCCGCGGTCCGCATGTACGAGGACGGCTTTGCCTCCCGCGAAGACATCGACAACGGCATGAAGCTCGGATGCGGGCACCCGATGGGGCCCTTGACCCTGTGCGACTTCATCGGCCTCGACGTGCTCTACGCGGTATGCGACTCGCTATACGAGGAGTTCAAGCGCGACGAGTACGCGCCGCCGCCGCTGATGAAGCGGATGGTCGCGAGCGGGCGGCTGGGACGGAAGTCGGGGCGCGGCTTCTACGAGTACGAGTAGACCTAGTCCAATTGTCGGCGGCGCCTTCGGCGGCGCCTTAGTGCGTTAGCTGATACAAGGCGATCTCGTTGATCGCCGCGTAGTTCGTGTTCGGCGGCAGCCCGGTGATCCAGACCAGGTAGTACCGGTAGCCGGTGCCGCCGGTGGACACCGGGATCTTCTCCGGGTTTGACACCGACGGCAGTTGCGCGAGCTTGACCCAGCCGCCTGGGCCGCTGTTGAACACGTCGGGATCGGGCAGCGTGTTGCTGGCCCAGATCTGCCCGGTCCATCCCGGCGTCTGCGTGTAGACCACGATCTCGTGGGCCGCTACCCGCTTGCCCATGTCGACGTACAGCCCGACGCCGGGCTTCTGGAGTGAGCCGCTGTAATAGTGCTCGGTCACCCAGGCCGTGCTCAGGTTGCCGTCGATGGCGAGCTCGTCGTCCTGCGGGTTCTGAGTCTTCGGGCCGCTGAGCGCGTCCGGGTTGTAGTCGTGGGCGCAGCTCTGGCAGGGCTGGACCGCGGTGAGGTGCGGCGCCGGCGGCGATACGGCGAGCTTCGGCGCCGAGTGGTGGGTCCGGGTGCCCAGCCACACGACCACGCCCGCGACGATCGCCACCAGTACGAGCATCAATCCGGCCGCGGCGGCGCGGTGGCGGACCCAGAAGGGGACGCGGCTCTGGGTCTGGGAGGGCAGCGTGCGAAGGACGCTCGTAACCTCGCCGGTGGCGCTGCCGGCGCGGGCGGTCTCGATCGCCAGCACGTCCTCGAGGTCGGCGATCAGCTCTGCGTCGTCCGCGTAACGGTCCTCGACCTGCTTGGCCGTGGCGCCGTCGATCACCGAGGCGAGGGCAGCGGAGACCTCGGGGCGCTTGCCCTGCACGTCGGGGAGCCCCTCGCGCACGTGCTTCATCGCCACCGCCACCTGGTTCTCGCCCTTGAACGGGACCTCGCCGGTCAGCATCTCGTACAGGACGATGCCCAGCGAGTAGAGGTCCGACTGGCCGGTTACGCCCCGGCCCAGCGCCTGCTCGGGCGAGACGTAGTCGGTCGTGCCGAGCACCCGGCCGTCGACCGTCAGCCCCTCCTCGTCGAGCGTGCGGGCGATCCCGAAGTCGGTGACCTTGGCCTGTCCCTCCTCGTCGATCAGCACGTTCTGGGGCTTGACGTCGCGGTGGACGATGTGATGGGCGTGCGCGGTGCCCAGCGCCCGGGCGATCTCGATCGCGTAGGCCACCGCCTCCGTGATGGGGAGCCGGCCGCTGCGGCGAATGCGCTCCTTGAGCGTCTCGCCCTCGACGTATTCGAACACGATGTACGGGCGGGGGAAGGCCGGATCCAGGTCCTCTCCGTAGTCGATCACCCCGACGATGTGGGGGTGCGAGAGCTGCGCCACCGCTCGGGCCTCGCGCCGGAAGCGCTCGAGTTGGTCGGAGTCGCTCGCGATCTCGCGGTTCATCAGCTTGATCGCGACCTGCCGCTGGAGGGTCGTGTCGGTGGCTCGGTACACCGTCGACATCCCGCCCGCGCCGATCCGAGCCTCCAGCCGATACCGGCCGTTGAGCGTGGTGCCGAGCAGCGTGCTCACTCAGGCTCGATTGTCGTCGGACGCAGGGCAGGCCACCAACCCCTATTTTGCGCTACATCGCAGTGGTCCACACCTACTACTACACCGATCCGATGTGTCCGTGGTCCTGGGCGCTCGAGCCGGCCCTGCGCAAGCTCGCCCTGGAGTTCGCCGGCGGCCTGTCGGTGACGTATGTGATGTGCGGGATGGCTCGGGACGTCGGTGACCCGATCCCCGTCGTCTCGGAGATGCTCGAGGCGGCCGACCGGAGCGGGATGCCGGTCGACGCGCGGCTGTGGCTGGCGGCGCCACCGCGTAGCTCGCATCCGGCCTGTCTAGCGGTCAAAGCGGCCGCTGAGCAGGGAGATCCCGCCCCGTACCTGCGGCGTCTGCGCGAGGGGCTGATGTGCCGCCGGCGCAAGCTCGACACCGCCGAGACGCTGATCGAGGAGGCGCGGGCGGTGCCCGGACTGGACGTGGATCGCCTCCGTCTCGGTTTGGCCTCGCACGGGGTACTCGAGGCGTTTGCGGCCGATCTCGATCGCTGCGGAGCCGTCTCGCCCGAGCACCGCTCGCCGAGTGGTGAGCGCGTGAAGCTCCCCTCGCTCGAGTTCATCGGGGACGACGGTGCGGCGCACGGGGTGTACGGGCCTGCCGATTACTCGGCGTTGCGAGCCGCGGCGGTGAGCGCCGGAGCGGCGCCGGCCGCTTCGGTGGCGTCGCTGTCGGTGCAAGACGCCTTGCGCCGGTTCGGGACGATGGCCACCGCCGAGGTGTCCGCCGTGTGCGATCTCCCGGGGCCGCGGGCGCCGGCCGAGCTGTGGCGGCTCGCTTTGGAGTGGCGGGTCCGAGCGGAGCGGCTCGGCACCGGTTATCTGTGGTCCCTGGCCTAGTCGTGCCACTGGGTCGTTTCTCGGCATTCGACCCTCAGCCGGCGGTGAACGCCGGGTTCCGCGCCATATATGGCTCCGAAGCCGGCACTCGGCGTCCGGGCCGGGTCGAAAGCCGACTTATGACCCAGCCTGAAGGAGGCGGCGCGCGATTACGGCGGCGAGGCCGACCCGGTATACCGCGTACGGGACCGGCGAGCCGTCGCGCTCGAGGATCTCGATTACCCGGGCGCAGGCGAGCGTCGAGACGAACGCGGCGCCCGCTCCGGCAGCAATCGGCAGCGCCGACCCTGTTGGTACCCCACGGCGAAACAGGCGTAGCCCCTTGAGTGCTGTCGCGCCGGCGATCACGGGCAGCGCAGCGTGCCAGGACAGGCGGCTCGCGTCCGGCCGGCCGAAGCGCCGCACTCGTGCCGCCGCCAGCGTCGCGCCGTTACGGGAGAAGCCCGGCATCAACGCGCATGCCTGCGCCACGCCGAGCCACAGCCCATCGGCCGCGCCGGCTTCCTCGTAAATGCGTTCCTGGGGCGTTCGGTCAGCGAGCGCCATCGTCACCGCGCCCGCGATCAGACCGACGCCGATCGTCGCCGGAGTGCCGAAACGACGCTCGATCGGTCGCTCGAACCGGTAGCCGACCACCGCCGGTGGCGCCAACGAGAGTCCGATCACGGCCAGCCGACGTAGGTCCAGCCCGCGTACGACGTCCTCCACCTCGTCGCGCAGGCTGATGAGTAGCGCGGCGGCGGTACCGGCGTGCAGCGCGACCTCGAATGCCTTGCGCAGCTCATCGTCGAGCCGGGTGTAGTTCCAGCCGGCGAGCCACGGGATGACCTCGGTATGGCCCGAAGAGGAGATCGGTAGCAGCTCGGCCGGGCCGTGCAAAACGCCTAGCGCCACCGCCTGCCAGATCGGAAACTCGCGCGCAGACCCGAGCGTCCGGACGGACGGGTCCACCGTCTAGGCCACGGCGGTCGGGTCGCTACTCCGCGCTCGCGCCATACGCACAACCGCGTAGACGATCGCGGCGAGCAGCAGGGCGGCGAATGCGTAGTCGACGTACTCGAGGTTGTGGCGCCAGCTCTGCCATTGGCTGCCCACCGCGTTGCCGAGCTCGCCGAGCGCGGTGATCCAGACGATCGAGCCGAGCGTGGCGAACGCGACGAAGCGCCAGAAGGGCATCCGGCTCACCCCGGCTGCGTACGGGAAGGCGGCGCGGGCAAACGGAATCCAGCGCGAGACGACGATCATCGGCGCGCCGTAGCGCTCGAACCACGCGTCAGCCCGGCTCAGCCGGCGCGCCGACACGTGTAGCTTGGCGCCGTGGCGCTCCAGCAGTTCGCGCCGGCCGAAATAACCGATCCCGTAGGCGATCGACGCGCCGATCATGTCCCCGAGCACGCCGAACACGACGATCCCGAACATGCTCAGGTGCCGCTGGAACACGTTGAAGCCGGCGAACAGCATCGTCGGCTCCGAGCCTGGAAAGCCTACGACGCCCGAGGTCAGCGTCATCGCCGAGACGCCCGTCAGCCCGAGGTCGCGGATGATGTGCGTCGCGAGCGTGACTAACGAGTCGGTGACGGACCCCGGGCCGATCAGCATCGTGGCAAATGTAGCGGCCGCGAGGGAATGAGCCGGTCGGAATTCGATAAGCGTTTACTCAGCGGCCTGATGCGCGTCTGGATAGACCTGACCAACTCGCCCCATGTGCTCGTGATGCGACCGGTGATCGCAACGCTGCGCGAGCGGGGGCACGACGTGCAGGTCACCGCGCGCGACTTCGCCCAGACGCTCGAGCTCCTGGAGCGATTTGGGATCGCACACACCGCGATCGGACGCCACCGCGGCGGCCGCCTGGCGGCCAAGGCGTGGGGACTGGGCGAGCGCTCGCTGGCGCTCGCGCGCTGGGCGCGCGGGCGGCGCTTCGACTATGCGCTCGGGCACGGGTCCAACGACATCACGATCGCCGCCGCGCTGTTGCGCATTCCCAGCTCGACGACGTTCGACTACGAATGGGCGACGGTCCAGCACAACGTCAACTGCCGTCTGGCCCGAGCCGTCGTCGTGCCCGACGCGATCCCGCCCGAGCGTCTTTACCGCTACGGCGCGAGGGGCAAGATCCGCGCCTATCCGGGGCTCAAGGAGGAGTACTACCTGGCCGACTTCGAGCCCGATCGCACCGTGCTCGACGACCTCGGCCTCGACGCCGGCCGCCCGATTGCGGTCGTCCGCACGCCTCCGGAGGTCTCGCTCTATCACCGCTTCGAGAACGACCTGTTCGCCGGTGTGCTCGACAGGGTGTCCGGAGAGCAGGCAGTGGTGCTGCCCCGGACGCCCGAGCAGAGATCGGAGCTCGAGCGCCGCGGCGGCTTCATCGTGCCCGAGCGGGCCATCGACGCCCAATCGCTGGTCGCCTACGCCGACGTCGTCGTGTCCGCGGGGGGGACGATGAATCGGGAGGCGGTGGCGCTCGGGACGCCCGTGTACACGGTGTTCGAGGGGCGCGTGGGCGCGGTCGACGAGCGCCTGATCGCCGAGGGTCGGCTGCGGCGGCTCACCCGCCCGGATGAGCTCGAGCTGGTCAAGCGCGACGGCGTGATCGCCGCCGACGGGCGCGTGCGGCGGGACCCAGGCGTGCTGGTAGATCTGCTGCTTGGATGACTGGGACCCACCCGCCTCCCGCGGCGCAACCTTCGCCGTTTGGCCCGTGTTAGGGTCCTCAACCGCCTGAGGAGGTGCCCGTGCCACTCATCACGTCCAAGTTCAGCCGTCTCGCCGGCATCACCGCGGCCTTCTGCTGCGCGCTGGCAGTCGCGGCCACGGCCGCCCAGGCCGCGGCGATCGGCGCGTACACGACCAAGGGCGCCTGGAGCTTCGTGTCGGCGCCGAAGCTGCATCCGCCGAAGCTGAGCACCGACGTCAAGACACAGACGAGCAAGCTCGCCCCGGGCTACTTCATGGTCGCGGTGTTTAAGGACCTGTTCTTCAACCAACCGCTGACCGGCCAGGCGGGCCCATTGATCCTCGACCACAACCTCCAGCCGGTGTGGTTTGACCCAATCGGCACCGGCGCGCTGGCCGGCAACCTCACGACCCAGACCTACGAAGGCAAGCCGGTGCTCAGCTGGTGGCAGGGCACAGTGACCGGACTAGGTCAGACGACCAGCGGGGAGGACGTCGTCGTCGACCAGCACTACCGGCACGTGGCGACGCTCAAGGGCGCCGACGGGTGGATCATCTCCGAGCACTCGATGGTCATCAGTGGAGCCAACGCCTGGGTCACGGCGTACAAGACCGTCCCGATGAACCTCACCCCCTACGGCGGCTCGGCCAACGGGCAGGTGCTGGACTCGGCCGTCCAGGAGTACGACCTGGCCACCGGAGCACTCCTCTACAGCTGGGACGCGCTCAATCCCGGCGGGACGCCGAACATCCCGCTCTCGGAGTCGGAGCAGAAGCCATTCCCGGGTGTGCCGTGGGATGCGTACCACATCAACTCGATTCAGCTGACCGGCAACGGCACCTTCCTGGTCTCCATGCGTAACACGTGGACGGCGTATCTCGTCAACCGTGCCACCAACGCGATCGTGTGGAAGGTCAGCGGTAACCCGAGGAACAGCACGTTCACGCTCCCGGCCAAGGCGCAGTTCCACTGGCAGCACGACGTCACGCTGCACGGCGACACCCTCACCGTGTTCAACGACAACTGCTGCAAGATCACCGGCCAGTCGGGCAGCAAGGCGACGTTCGGCAAGCCGAACGGCACGATGGAGGGGCTGGTCATCAAGCTCAACCTGACCAAGCACGACGGCAGCTTCGTCGACGGCTACACCCGGCCCCGCACCTACAACGCCGCCTACCTCGGCAACATCGAGCTGCTCCCCAACGGCAACGTGGAGCTCGGATGGGGCTCACA
>Ga0335072_10012003_pt1 | contig 12373 bp, 10 predicted proteins | sample Lox_Sample_21_FD_206725 | JGI IMG/M metagenome (GOLD analysis project Ga0335072, IMG submission 206725) | Soil microbial communities from Loxahatchee National Wildlife Refuge, Florida, United States - Lox_Sample_2.1 | ecosystem: Environmental > Terrestrial > Soil > Wetlands | place: USA...
CTTATTCCACTGTGACCGACTTCGCCAGGTTCCTGGGCTGATCGACGTCGCAACCGCGGCGGACGGAGATGTAATAGGCCAGCAGTTGGAGCGGCACAATCTCGATGAGTGGAGATAGAAGTTCGAATGCGGGCGGGATGCAGATGACATGCTCGACGAGCTGGCCAATATGATCGTCGCCTTCGGTGGCAATGGCAATCACCCGGCCGCTTCGCGCCGTCACTTCCTGGATATTCGAGAGCGTCTTCTCATAGCGCAGTTTTGACGCAGGATCGGATTCGTCGCGCGTGGCAAGGACCACAACCGGCAGGGTTTCGTCGATAAGAGCATTCGGGCCATGCTTCATTTCGCCCGCCGGATAGCCCTCGGCGTGAATATAGGAGATTTCCTTGAGCTTGAGCGCTCCTTCCAGCGCGATAGGGAAATGGATGCCGCGGCCGAGGTAGAGGAAGTCGCGCGCATTGGCAAAATCCTTGGCCAGCGCTTCGCACTGGGAAGAGCGCGAACGGAGCACTTCCTCGACCTTGGCGGGGATGCGGCCCAATTCCTCAATCAACTGGACCGAACGAGCCGTGTCAAGCCGCCCGCGTAATTGGCCCAGTTTCAACGCCAGCAGGAACAGTGCTGTGAGCTGGGCGGTAAAGGCCTTGGTGGAAGCGACGCCGATTTCCGGGCCGGCATGCGTGTAAATGGCTCCATGCGCTTCGCGGGCCACCATGGCTCCCACGACATTGCAGATGGCCACCGTTTTTGAGCCGAGCGAAATCATTTCGCGCTGCGCGGCCAGTGTGTCGGCCGTTTCTCCGGACTGCGTGATGAGCAAGCCGAGCGCATTGCGATCGGGGATGGGATTGCGGTAGCGGTATTCGCTGGCGTAGTCGACGTCGACGGGCAGGCGCGCCAGACGCTCGATCATGTATTTGCCGGCGAGAGCCGTATGCCAGCTGGTGCCACAGGCGGCGATGTTGATGCTGGATGCGGCCGCCAGTTCCTCATCGTCGATCTCCATCTCAGCCAGAAACACCCTGCCGGAATCAAGCGAAACGCGGCCCAGCGTGGTGTCGGTGATGGCGCGGGGCTGCTCCCAGATTTCCTTGAGCATGAAATGCTTGAAGCCGCCCTTTTCCGCCTGGATGGGATCCCAGGTAACCCGGGTGAGGGCGCGCTGGATCGGATTGCCGTCGAAGTCGGTAAAGACAATGCCGTTGCGTGTCAAGATGGCCATGTCACCGTCAGCGAGGAAGTAGATGTTGCGCGTATGGTGCAGGATGCCGGGCACGTCGGAGGCGACAAACGACTCGCCTTCACCGGCGCCGATCACAACCGGTGGTCCGGAGCGGGCAACAATGATCTTGTCCGGTTCAGCCGCGGAAAGAACGCCGAGGGCAAAAGCTCCCGTGAACCGCCTGACCGCCCGACGGACAGCGACTTCAAGCGAAATGGGCGACCCGGCTGCTTCAGCATCTTTCTGAATCTGCTCAATCAGGTGGGCGATGATTTCCGTGTCGGTTTCAGTGACAAATTTGTGCCCCTGTGCGGTAAGTTCGCCCTTGAGATCGAGATAGTTTTCGACGATCCCGTTATGGACCACCACAAGGCGGCCTGTGCAGTCCCGGTGGGGATGCGCGTTTTCCTCGGTGGGTCTGCCGTGGGTGGCCCAGCGAGTATGTCCGATGCCGAAAGTGCCGACCAGGGGATGCTCGCGAAGGCTGGCTTCGAGATTGGCGAGCTTGCCCGGTGCACGTGAGACCGCGAGCACGTCACTCGACGCGCTGCCGACGGCGATGCCTGCCGAGTCGTAGCCACGGTATTCGAGGCGCCGCAGCCCCTCGACGATCACACGAACGACATCCTTTGGTCCGACGTAGCCGACGATTCCGCACATGGAAGGATTCTATGGGACGGGAGAAAACAGGCCAGATTACCGGTGGAAAAGGGTGTGAACGACCGGTGCGAGATTGCAGGTCCTCGGTGATCAAACTGGATTTGCAACCTTCCCAATTTTGTCCACGGGCCCGCCTTCTCCAAAGGGGTACGTTACATTTTGTGCAAATATCCGTCTGTAAGATGAGCGGCTTGAAGGGTTTGCGGCGGATGTGTTGACCGAGGATGAGTGGCCGGAAAAGCCGCCAGATAAAGTGAATGCGGCCGCGAAGTCCCCGTGCTGCTCTGGCTCATTGTGATCGAATGATAAAGACGTGTGCAGTGCCCTTGTGTGTCGGGCTGATTCTCATGCAAGCGGGCAGTCATGTTCCCACTCAACAAGAAGACAAACCGCTTCCCCCGACGGAAGCACTCAAATCCGCGCTCGCGCCCTATGCCGCAACGCGCAACCAACCAAATGATCTGACTGACGCTGATAAGGTTGCTCTCGGCATTGGAATGGCGCAGGCGGCTCACGACTGCAGGGCTCTTTCGACTCATACTGCTGCATTTGCCAGCAATGCGGACGAGCTTATCGCGCTCGGCCAGTTGTGCATCTTCGGGCAGGAATTCGAATTGGGTCGTGCGGTTCTGGTCGACTATCTTGCCCTTCCAAAGCCACCGGAACGAGAGAAGGCGCTTCTGCTTCTCGTTCGCGCCTTGCTGGGGCTGAAACAGCCTGAGAGCGCGGAGCCACAGCTGCGCTTGCTGTTGCGCGATTACCCTTACGACGCGCCGATTCACTTCGCGATTGACCAGGTGATCGACCAGTTGGAAGACAATGAACCCGATTCCGACACAGACGCGCTGCAGCTTTGCGCGACACAAAATGCCGCCACGCTTCCGTTGCTTGCGAATGGGAGAGACCTCAAAGGGAAGGACGGTGATGCCAGTGCCGCCACGCTGTTCGAGGATGCTGTGCGTTGCGCCGCGCTTGCGCATGCGCACGGGAAGCCAGACGGCCTGGAACAACTGAGCGCGATTACACAAGAGCCAAGCTGGTCCGGCACGGCCGACCTGGCTCCCATGCGGGCTGCCCTGGAACGTCAGCAGATGGTTGGAAGAAGCGCCACGTTGCCGTCGCTGCACGGGCGTTTGGTGAAGCAGGGCGCTCTCGTTCCGCGCACAGTTTCTCTGAGGCACGGGACCGTGCTGCTAGTGCCGTTTGCGCTTTGGTCGCCCAACACCGTTTCAGTTCTGCTTGATTTGGCGCGGTCTGTGCCGCAACAGCCCATCTACGCGATTACCAGTTGGCGCGCCAACTCGGGTGGAGACGACGTCCCATCGAGGCGAGTACTTGAGGGATTGCGGTCCTGGCAGCGCAGTATGCCGGGCCGGGTCGCCATTCTGATCGTGCCGCAGTTGGAACTCGATTCCTTTTACGCCGACAGCTTTCCCGCGGGCATCCTGATCCGAGACCGTACGGTTCTTTCAAACAGCGTGCTCTCTGGCGGGGGAGCCGAAAGACTGCTCGTCACGGCAATGAAAGAACGAACCGCCGATCGGTGATCGGCGAAGAGAAATCCGGCGTGATTCTTGCCTTAAATGTGAAGTGAGCGGTTCGGGAGAATCCCGGGAACATGCCCGAAGGGCGCGATGCGGTAGCAGTTATTCCTCAATGCGGTACGTATATTCTTCGATGACCGGGTTGGTCAGCACTTCGCGAGCGATGCGCTCCACCTCGGTCCGGGCTTTGTCGCCGGGCAGGCCGTCGGCGAGCGAAAGGGCAAAGTATTTCCCCTGCCGAACGGCAGCAACATCGGAGAATCCGATCTTGCGCAGAGCATTTTGGATGGTTTGTCCCTGGGGATCGAGGACCGACGGCTTTAACGTCACATAGACATGCGCCTTCATAATCCGTGATTATATAAGGACTCGCCCTGAGAACGGGCGCGCAGCTGCCACGTTCCGGCGGACCCCGGAGATTCCACCCGAGGCCCGAAAGGACCTATCGGATCCAACCACTCCCCCTACCGCTTTCAGGAGAAGCAAGACAGATGATTAATTATCTTGAATTGCCCATCGGCGATCGCGCCCCGGAGGTCTTCCGGGCGGTTATCGAGATTCCCAAGGATGGGACGAACAAGTTTGAGTACGACAAGAAGCTGCATGTTTTCAAACTGGATCGCAATCTGCATTCGCCGGTGCACTATCCAGGAGATTACGGCTTTATCCCTTCGACGCTGAGCGACGACGGCGATCCGCTCGACGTGCTCGTGCTGGTACCAAGTCCAAGCTTTCCCGGTTGCGTGCAGGAAGTTCGTCCCATCGGGCTGATGGAGATGCTGGATCAGGGCGTATTGGACGAGAAGGTGCTGGCCGTGGGCAAGAATAACCCGCGGTATGCAAATATCTGGAACTACACCGACATCTATCCGCACTTGCTCAAGGAGATCACCCACTTCTTTTCTATCTATAAGGATCTGGAAGGCAAGCGCGTGGAAGTGAAGGGCTGGCACGATGCATCCTATGCGCGGGATCGTGTCGCGCGCTCGGCAAAAATGTTCACTGACGCCCACCCAAAACCTCCGGCCCCGGAGCTGGTAAAAGCGAAACAAGCAAAGTAGCCGGCCGATCCGGCCCGCTCGGATTCGGGCGGAATAGAGATCAGTGCCCATGGTGTTGGGAAATAGAATGGCTGCCTGAAGACCGTTGCGTTTTCGCGGAGAGGCACAGGGATGGGACTGCGGCGCATTCCGGTACGGAGCTTGCTGGTGTTCTGGCTCTTCGTGCTGAGCGCCGTGGCGTTCCTCGACCGCACGAATATCTCCATTGCGGGGCTGGCTATTCGCGATGGACTCCACACCGACAATATTCACCTGGGCTGGATCTTCAGCGCATTTCTGATCGGCTACGCGGCTTTTCAGGTGCCAGGCGGTTGGCTGGCCTTACGTCTGGGACCGCGACGCGTGCTGACCCTCGGGGTGGTTTGGTGGGGCGTCTTCACAGCCCTGACAGCGGTCGTCAACCTTCGCATCGGTCCGGCACTCATCCTGCTGATCGCGGTTCGTTTTGCGCTTGGCGGGGGAGAAGCCGTCATGTATCCGGCGTCGAACCAGTTTGTCGCGCAATGGATTCCGGTGGCAGAGCGGGGCCGCGCCAATGGATGGATCTTTGCCGGGGTAGGCGCGGGCGCAGGCCTGAGCATCCCCATTCTCACCTGGGTGATCAGTCGTGCAGGCTGGCGGGCTTCGTTCTGGTTCTGCGCAGCGATCGGCGTGGCAGCGGGACTGACATGGTATGTGCTGGCGCGCGATACCCCCGAGGAACATCCTCTGGTTGCGCGCGGGGAACTGGAACACATCCAGGCGACGCGCTTGCTTGAAAGCAGCGCAGGTTCGCAGAGCCTCCCGTGGCGCAAGGTCTGCCTCAACCGCAACGTGCTCGCGCTGACTTTGAGCTCCTTCTGCTTCGGCTATGTTGCCTGGATCTTCTTCAGCTGGTTCTTCATCTACCTTGCCCAGGTGCGCCATCTCGATCTGAAGTCGAACGCACTGTTTGCTATGACGCCTTTCGTCGCCATGACGGTCTGTTGCCTGGGCGGCGGAGCAGTAAGCGATGCGCTGATTCGCAAGGTTGGTCTTCGCGCCGGTCGTTGCGGTGTCGGGGTTTTCTCGTCCCTGCTGACAACGGTTTTTCTGGTTTCCGGATCGCAGGCGCGCAGTCCCTATGCTGCGATCGCGATTCTTGCCGGCGGTGCGGGAGCTTTATATTTCTCGCAAAGCTCGTTCTGGGCCGTGAGTGCCGATATTGGCGGAAAACGCTCCGGCCCGGTTTCAGGAGTGATGAACATGGGATGCCAGATCGGGGCGGCGATCACTTCGTCCCTTACGCCCTACATCGCCGCGCATTGGGGCTGGAATGCCGTCTTTGTTTTTACCGCCGGAGTTGCCGCAGCAGGCGGCCTGCTGTGGCTGCTGGTCAATCCGGGCGGCCTGACCGATGTAACAGTGCCTGGCACGGCGATCCGGATCGAGGCGCCGATCTCCTTTGACTAAACCTCCGCGATTTCCGGTAGAATCCATCGCAGTGAAGGTGCAACGAGGGAGGTTGGCCGAATGAGACCGAATTGTTCCCGGAGAGAATTCATTGGAACGATGGGGATGGCGGCGGGCGCGGCGATCACGCAGCCCATGTTCGGCTCGGCGCTCCGCGCGCCGGCGGGCCGGGTGGCTATTGGACTGTGCCCGGAATATAACCGGCAAGTGACAGACGTTTTAGCGCGAATGTTTGACCAGCTCGGCGGGATCGACAAGCTGGTGGGGGGCAAGACGGTCGCCATCAAGCTGAACATGACCGGGCCGCCCAGCGACAAACTCGACTCGATGCCGAATCAGCTTACGCACTGGGTGCACCCACAGGTGATCGGGTCGCTGATTTCGCTGCTGGGCAACGCAGGAGCACAACGGATCAGGCTGCTCGAGAGCGCGCCGATTGGGACAAAGCCGCTGGAGGAGTTCATGATCTCCGCGGGCTGGCAGCCCAAGGAGTTTGCGCGCGCGGCGACGCATGTGGAGTTTGAGAATACGAATTTTCTCGGCAGCGGAAAGACGTATGCGCGATTCATGGTTCCCGGCGGCGGCCTGATGTACGCCGGATATGATCTGAACCACTCGTATCGGGATACCGACGTGTTCATCTCCCTGGCGAAGCTGAAGGAACATCGAACTGCAGGCGTGACGCTCTCGATGAAGAACTGCTTCGGGATCACGCCGTGCACCATTTACAGCGACGATGCACCGGTGGACGAGCCGAGCATTGTGCCGGTTGGTTATCGCGCGCCCATGCATTCCGGCTCGCGCGTGCCGCCCAAGAGCGCGCCGCAGCCGGTGGCCCAATCGACCGATCCCGGCTTCAGAGTGCCGCGCATTACCGCGGATCTGGTTGCGTCGCGTCCGATCCACCTGGCGGTGATCGACGGCATTTACACCATGACCGGAGGCGAGCTGCCGAACCAGGCAAAGAACTGGATCCACAAGCCGGTGCACCCGGGGGTGCTGATTGCAGGCTTGAACTGTGTGAATACCGATGCGGTGGCGACCGCGGTGATGGGACATGATCCGATTGCGGATCGCGGGAAGGCTCCGTTTGAGAATTGCGACAGCACGCTGGCGCTGGCTGAGGGGTTGGGCGTGGGCACGCGCGACCTGAGCCGCATCGAGGTGTTGGGCACGCCGATTGCGAAAGCACAGTTCCGCTTCCCGACGCTGACGCAGTTAACTACTTAGAGCTCTTGAAATCCTTTGCTTCGCGTTCGACTTGCAGCACAGATGCCGATGATTCGCCGTGATTTTTTCAAGTCCGTTGCCGGAGCCGGCGCGCTCGCCATTGCTCCACGTTTTGCCGCAGCCGAAGAGCAGGCCGCGCGCGCGACCCGCGCCATGCCGTCGCCCAGGATCAAGGACATCAGTGTCATCGAATGCGAGCCGCAGGGCGTGCGGCTGACGGTGGTCAAGATCACGACAGATCAGGACGGGCTGTATGGCTACGGCTGCGCGACCTTCACGCAGCGCGCGGACCTGGTGAAGCCCGCGGTCGAAAAGTATCTCAAGCCGTTTCTGCTGGGCAGGACAACGGACCGCATCGAGGACATCTGGCAATCCTGCTATGACAGTTCGTACTGGCGCAACGGCCCGGTGCTCAATAACGCGATCAGCGGAATCGACGAGGCGCTGTGGGACATCAAGGGACGGCAGGCCGGAATGCCGGTCTACCAGCTCGCCGGCGGCAAGTGCCGCGAGGCCGTGGATACCTACGCGCATGCCAGCGGCGCCGAGTTCGAAGAGGTGGTAGAGAATGCAAAGAAGTACCTGGCGCAGGGATTTCGCAACGTCCGCGTCCAGGTGGGATTGCCGGGCATGGCCGGCTACGGTTCGCAGCACAAGGATGTGGCGCGGCCACCGGCGCTGCACGACAAGCCGTTGTTTGACCGCGAAGCGCAGTTCCGACGCGCACTGAAACTATTAGAGATTTGCCGACGCGAGCTCGGCGAAGAAGTGCAGTTGCTGCACGACATGCACGAACGACTTACGCCCAACGAGGCGGTCGAGTTCTGCAAGCAGGCAGAGCAGTATCACATGTTCTTCCTCGAGGACCCGCTTTCGCCGGAAGACCTGGGGTATTTCCGCCAGATCCGGCAGAACTGCGCGACGCCGATCGCCATGGGAGAGCTGTTCAACAGCCCGCACGAGTGGCAACCGCTGATTACTGAACAGTTGATCGATTTCATCCGCGTGCATCTGTCAGAGGCAGGCGGATTCAGCCCCGCGCGCAAGATCGCGATTCTGGCCGAGCCTTTCGGGGTAAGGACGGCGTGGCACGGCCCGGGCGATGTTTCGCCCGTGGGCCACATGGCCAACGTCACGCTGGACCTTGTCAGTTACAACTTCGGCATCCAGGAGTACACGCCCTTCAATGAGCGCACGCAGGCGATCTTCCAGGGATGCCCGGAGATGCGGGACGGCTACCTTTGGGTGAGCGAGAAACCGGGTTGGGGCATCGAGATCGACGAGAAGGAAGCAGCCAAGGCGCCGTTTACTCCAAGTCCGCTGAACGGCGGATGGGGCGAAATCCGGCTCCCTGATGGAACCGTGATCAAGCAGTAACGACACAGCCGCGAGATTGCCTCCGGTAGACCGGGCTCAGCGCATTGTCGTTATGCGGATTCCCGTTGACACTTTGGCGCTTGGGTGCAAGTCTCTTGGGAGCTTCCACCATCTCCGGGTCCCCAAAAGAGGAAAAGCACATGAGAAAGACACTCCTCGTACTTTTCGCGGGCGTTCTTCTGGTCCCTGGCGCCGTCGCTGCCGGGCCGGGCGATGTCACCACACCGATCCGCCAGTTCATTGATGCATTCAACTCCGGCGATATGAATGCGGCTTCCGCGATGTATGCGAAAGGCAATATCACGATTGTGGATGAGTTTGCTCCGCACCTTTGGAGCGGCCCGCACGCTGCCCAGGATTGGGCGGCTGATTTTGACAAGAATGCAAAGGCCACGGGAGTGACCGACCCGAAGGTGACTTATGCCGCCGCCACTCGGGTCCAGATTGAAGGGGATTTGGCCTATTTGGTGATGCCCACCGGCTATGAGTACAAGCTCAAGGGCACTCCAATGAAAGAGAAAGCTCAACTCGTGGTCGTGCTGCACAAGGAGACGGGTGGCTGGAAGCTGCGCGGATGGGCATGGAGCGGGATGAAGCCGCACCCGACGAAGTGAGCCAAAGAGATTCGGAGTTGTCGTTTCGCCGCTCTCAGAGGCGAGACCTGGGGCACCCCGGCGAAGCAGGCGGGACGGATTTGCAAGACTGCAATCCACTTCTCCAGATCGAGAAGCGACGCATCCAGTTCATTGGAAATCAGCGCGTCTCGGGAATTGCCAGCGTCATGCAATGTCCGTGGCCGGTTTCGCATTGCAGCATGTCTTCGGCCAGCAGATTCCAGCCAACAAAGCCGGCGAAGTGACCGCCGGGAGACTGGGCTGGAGTGGGCGCGAGTCCTTCGCCGGTCTCGGCGCTATAGTCCTCGTGCATTGAGCCCCATTTGGCAATGTCACGATGCAGCATCTCGGCAAGCGTCACTGCGAGCGAGTGCGATTCGGTCACAAAGCCGTAACGGCGCAGCGCGATCCAATCGAGGAAGTTGGCATTGATCCAGACCGGCCCGCGCCAGTTGGAATAAGGATCGATGATGGCTTCGTTGTTGTAGGCGGGGTCGCTTTTTGAAAGGCTACGGAAACCGTAGGGTGAACGCATCTCGCCGGGATTGAGCAGATGGCTGCGGATCATGCGGCGGGCATCGGCAGGCGGAAGCAGGCCGTCGACGAGCGGCAAAAAGCTGGTCCAACCGATCACGCGAATCCAGGCGCCGGTGTCGCGGCGGCGATTGAAGAAGAGGGCATCCTGTGGCGACCAGAGTCTGGCGATGATGGCATTTCGCGTTTCCCTGGCAAGTTTCCCGTAGGTGCGAGCGGCGTCGGTATAGCCGAGGTGATCGGCGAGCACGGCCATGGCTGCATATTCGCGCATCGCCCAGACCGAGGCATCGACAGCCAGGATTGCGCTGCGGTCTCCGGGGTCGTTGGTGAGTGCGGGGCTGTTGTCGGCGCCGGACTGCATGGCGTTGTCCCAAAACCAGAGGCCCCACTTGGCGTCGAACTGTGTACGCCTGCGGTATTCGACGATGCGCCGCATGGCGGGCCAGACCGGGAGGAGCCAGTTGTAGTCGTGGAGTTGCTGCGAGGCGACGAGCGCTCCCTGTGCCAGAAACGGTTTCATGGCGAACTTGCCGAATAGCGGACGCGGGCCTTTGGGAGTGATGCAGCCGGCTACGTAGCCGTCTTTGTCGGCTGACGATGCGAAACTTAATACCCAGTCGCGCAGAAACTTCGCATCGGCGGGATCCTGATTGGCCCAGTGCAGTCCGATGAAGAATCCATCCCAGTCCCACATTTGGGGGTAATAGCCGGCGGGGATGAGGTACGGGTGCTTGATATAGCCGTTGGCGGGGCGAATGGTCTGCGGCGCGAGGCGCGCAAAGTCAGTGGTGAGAGCGGCGTACAGAGCGGTGTCGGATTGCGATGCCAGGTTTTGCGCAATCGAAGGAGAAAGGGCAATTAAAAATATTGCAGCAAAGGCAGGGTTATGGCGAACAAGCTGGCGCGTGAATGGCACGGGGGAATCATAGCGCTTATGGGCGGCTCTACTGGAAATGGACCACCACATTGACCACATGCGGATCCGGATCAGGAGAGTTTTCTGTGCGAATCTGATCAATCGCATCCTTTGGCCAATCGGAGGTGTTAGCCGCAAGCCATTGTTTCAAAAGTTCGGGGCTGTAACGCTTTCCTGCAAGATCTTTCCATGAATCAGTCAACGATTTCGCCGCGCCGGCTCGAGGTTCAACCCCGTCCAGGATCAGGTGGCCGAAATTCACCAACCCGCCTTCATCGATCTCGATCGTCAGGTTGACAATGTGGTGTTCCTCATCGACGTCGCCCCTGGGAATTGCGCCGAAATTGACATAACCTTGCGACTGGTAGAGCGTCTTGAGCTGGTCGAGTCCCTTGCTCACAGCAGCTTCATTGAACAAGCTGCCCGATTCCACGGGAAACTGCTTTCGAAGCTGGTCGGAAGGAAAGGCAGAAGCACCCGTGATTTTGATTTCACCCAGTTTGTAGAGATCGCCGGGAACAACCCTGACTGAGACATCAACAATCTCAATACCTTCCTGCTGCTTTACATCGGTTTGCTCAGGATCGAGGACGCGCGCCTCGTAGTACCCGGCGTCGCGCATCTTTTGCCGTACACGCTCCTGAAGACCCCCTGTGTAGAACTCGCCGCCCTGCAATGAACTTACAATCTGCTGGCGGAGTGCGTCGGGCAGGTTGCCGTTGAGTGTCAAGGTGCGAAGCTGGACCGGAACTTCGTCCGGATTGTCCGAGTCTTGCGCGATTGCCGTGCTCATCACGCCGAAGAGAATCGCGACTCCCACGGCGGTGTGCATGATCTTCTTTGCGGATAGTCCTGTAGTACGCGTCAAGCGCGGCACTTGCATTCTTTCCTCTCTGCATATTTTGACGATTCGCATCGGGAAACGTTCCGCCAGGGGCCGAACCAATCGGACTGCTCTATTTGTTGAAAGTAACCGGGTTCCCGTCCGGCTCATCCACCTCGATGTAATCCAGATCGGCGGGGTCGGCGCCGTTTGGCGTGCCTTCAACACGAAGTTTGTCGCCCGGTTTGAGGTTCACATCGCGAGCGGTGAAGCGGGTCGAGTTGTCGCCATCGGGGCGGTTCGAGGGCAAATCGGCGTTGGCAGCCCAGTTCGCGACCGCGTGATTGTTGACACTGAGAGTGAAGTGGGCGACGCCTCCCTGCAGATCGAAGTATTGGACCGCGATGCTGAAGCGGCCTGCGGGTCCGTTGTAGATCCATTCGGCAGTGCAGGGCTGTTCGTCAGGGGCTGAAGTCCCTTCACTTTTGTGCGCAGTTTCTGCACGGCTGAAGTCGCGGCCAGAACCCGCCGGCGCCGCGAGATTCTGACACGAGACTGCTTTTCCCCGTGACGCGTCTTCCCACGGCGTGATGTCGATGACCTTGTAGCCAGTGAGGCGAGCGCCTTCGGCTTCGAGCCGGCCGGGGAAGTGCCCGGCGCGGCCCTTGTCGTCGGAGATGCCGCTGAGCTTGTGAAAATACTGGACAATTGCATCGCGCCACACGATGGCATGACCGGCCTGGTACTCAAGCCGCGCTTGGACATCGTTGAAAAGTGCCGCCGGAACTCGGCCTCTGAGCGAATTCCACTCCGTTACCAGGTTCGCTGCCTGCTGGGCGCCTTGATAATGGCTGTCGTAGATGTACTGGATGATCGTCTTGCCGTCATGCAGCCTGTAGGTATAGGGCTCGTGGTGGAAGAAGAGCAGCAGGTTGTCGGGCGTTGTTGCGGCGGA
>Ga0335072_10012004_pt1 | contig 12373 bp, 13 predicted proteins | sample Lox_Sample_21_FD_206725 | JGI IMG/M metagenome (GOLD analysis project Ga0335072, IMG submission 206725) | Soil microbial communities from Loxahatchee National Wildlife Refuge, Florida, United States - Lox_Sample_2.1 | ecosystem: Environmental > Terrestrial > Soil > Wetlands | place: USA...
GGCAGGCACCTTCAGCCGTTCGATATTAGACGATTGACTCGGAAGGGGGACAGCCTTGAGTGTGATCTGAACTGCAGAGTGGTTACCGAATCGGGGCAGCGCCGCGACCACCCTGTTGGTATTTCTGATGGTATCTAAATTCGGAGGAATCAATTCACCGAGCGTAATCAGTGGGTTAGGTCTGCATGATGCTCTTCATGTGACTTTCGACAGTGGCTTAGGTCAGCCCCAACTCGAACCCGATCATTCCGTTGCTTATACCGCTCGCCACTCGCTTCAGCACTTGTATTTCTCGCTCCGAGAGGGCCTCATCGAGGACATGTTCCGCGAGTCCATGGCGACCTCGGGAGAGATGCTTTTTTCGTCCGAGCGAGCAGGGCTCGCCTTGCAGCGGTTTCCAATCCTCGATTGCACGCGAAGCGCGCTTGTCGCCATTCCAGGCCTCCGCACCTCGCCCTAGTACGCGTCGTCGATTGACAGGGGGAGCAATCATGAACGAACCGCGATTTGTTCCGCTATCCGGCTACCAGGAGTTAGCTTCGGGGGAGATGCAGCGGCGCGTCGATGCATTCGAGGCGCACCTTCAACGCCGTCGCACCGTGCGTCAATTTTCTGACCGGCCGGTGCCGCGTTCGATCATCGAGAAGTGCCTACTCGCCGCCGGCACCGCGCCGAGCGGCGCCCACCAGCAGCCATGGCACTTCGTGGCGATCTCAGATCCGGCCACAAAGTCCCGGATCCGAGTCGCCGCCGAGAAGGAGGAGCGTGAGTTCTACCACCGCCGCGCGCCTCAGCAGTGGCTCGAGGCGCTGCGCCCGCTCGGAACCGACGAGCACAAGCCGTACCTCGAGCTGGCGCCATGGCTGATCGCCGTCTTTCTGCAGCGCTTCGCGCGGCTGCCGGACGGTCGCAAGCTCAAGCACTACTACACCGACGAGTCGGTCGGAATCGCGACCGGCTTACTGATCGCGGCCGTACACAGCGCGGGACTCGTCTTGCTGACCCACACGCCGAGCCCGATGGGCTTCCTGACGGAGATTCTCGGGCGGCCGAAGGACATCGAGCGGCCGTACCTGCTGCTCGTCGTCGGCTATCCTGGCAAAGACGCTGTGGTGCCGGACATTGTCCGCAAGCCACTTCCAGACATCGCCACATTTCTGCCCCCCTGACGACCGCCGGCGCGCGAACGTCGTCGTTTGGGCTCGACGAGCCGCAGATCGCTCAGCTGCATGTTGCAGTACGGGCACCAACCGCCGCGGTAGAAGATCACGATCTTAGGTTTCCGGTAGCCTTCTGGACTGAAGGTGCGCAATACGCCGTGGGTGGTGCGGGCCGCGAAGGTTGGTGCCCGCGTCCCGACCGATAGCGGGTGCACCTGGGCAGGGTCGTTGGAAGGCGCAGAAGGCTCCACAGGAGCCTCGTTGCGTCGTTGGAATTAGGCGCCGGTCAGAATCGCTCGACCCAGGGCCTAAGCTCTATTTCCCAGGACCAGGCATTGCGTGGCTGGCGTGCGAGTTGAACGTATGTCTCTGCAATTGAATCGGGCTCGAGAGCGGTGTCGGGACGAGCCGGGTCAGTCACCTGGCCGGGGCGACGAATCGCCCCATCGATGACGACGTGGACGACGTGAATGCCCAGCGGCGAGAGTTCGCGCGCCATGCTCTGTGCAAGGCCTCGGAGAGCGAACTTTCCCATCGCGAAGGGCGCGGATTGCGCGTAGCCCTTCACACTGGCCGATGCGCCGGTCAGCAGTATCACGCCCCGGCCACGCGCCACCATCCGGCGCGCCGCCGCCTGGCTCACGAGGAAGCCTCCGAACGCCGTCACCGCTAGCGCGCGTTCCACCTCTCGCGGATCCAGTTCGACCAAGGCACCGCGCACTCGGCCGCTTGCGTTGTAAACAACGAGTTCAGGCTCGTCGAGCTCACTAGCCACTTGCTCGAATAAGGCGGTGACCTCCTGCGCGTTGGCCGCGTCACAGCGGAATGCTCGCGCACCGAGTTCTAGCTCCTCTTCCAGTGGCCGGAGTTTTTCAATCGAACGGGCCGCAAGCGCCACACGGTAACCCTCGCGTCGCAGGCGACGAGCCAGGGCAGCGCTCAGGCCTGTGCCGGCGCCAACGATCAGGGCTGTTGGGTCAGACATCTTTGTCGGCCTCCTGCGGCCATGCAGGGTTGCTCTGCGTAATCAATGCAGGTGTGTCGTCGCAGCGCCCAGTATTGAGCGCTGATTCGATTCCTGGATCAGCACGGCCACTTCAGTTGCATCCTTCGGCAATGATGAGTACGGCAGCTTGAATGTCCGCGAACCGCCATTCCACGTTCCCAGCGCGTAGGTGGCACGCACGATGTTGTATTCCCGCAGCGTTCGCCCGGAATTTTCGCCGCGACCTATCGCGGTGACTGCCTGAGGCAGGTAGGCAACGAGCAAGACGGTAGCGGCTGTCGCCTCTTTGCTGTGGCTCAGTGCGATTGTCAGAAATTGTCCTTGGTCAGAGATCGCTATCGGGATGCCGTCACGAGGCGTCCTGATTGCGGCGACGATGGCGCCGCGGTCCGAGCCGGCGACACTGATTTTCCCGTCTATGATGGCTTGCGGTGTGAAGATGCTTGGAAGCCTAAGCGCCTGACCGTACCGGCGCTGTCGCTGCGCCGCATAAGGCAGCGCGAACTTGTCGAACCACCCCAGGCCATCCCAATAGTCCACGTGAAAGGCCAAAGCGAGGACCCCGGGCTTGCCCGCGATCTCCCCAAGCAATTCGTCGGCAGGCGGGCAGGAGCTGCAACCCTCCGACGTGTAGAGCTCGACAACTGCAGGGCGCGTTGCGGCCCACGCTGATCCATTCCAACACGCAACGGTCAGGCACAGTATCGCTGGAGCGTACAGGTGCCAATGTAGTTTGGACATGGGCGTCTTTACGTGTGGTGTAGGGGCCGATGTGCTTAGTTCGTTGAAAGCCCTGGATTGGTTACAGGCGGCAGCGAGCGAGCCACTAGATCGTCTCATCGGCGGGGCTGAGCAGCGCAAGTGCTGGCGCAATCACGCCCTTTAGCAGCGCGCGCTCCGGTCGAACCCGTGCCAGAACACGAACGCCGATCAGAACGCCCAGCAGATGTCGAGCGAGGGTCTGCGCGGGCATCGCACGCGTGATCGCGCCGGTCGCTTGCCCGGCTTCGATACAGCCGAGGAAGAAACTTTCCAGGCGATTCAGAACACCGGCGATGATCTTCTGAAATTCCGAGTCGTGCGGCGCCAGCTCTAGGGCCGAATTCACGAGCATACAGCCCTTATGTTCACGGTCGTTCAACGAACGGCTCAGGATCTCGTCGAAAAAGGCTCCAATGGCCTCGCGAGGTGACAGTTCTTCGCAGCGGCGTATGCGCGCGGCGATAGTGCCTTCCACGTATCGATCGAGCGCCGTGCGGAACAGCTCCCGCTTATCGCCGTAGGCGTTGTACAGGCTGGCGGCAGTAATACCCGTCTTATCCACGAGGTCCTTGACTGAGGTGGCCTCATAACCCCCGCTCCAAAAACACTGGACCGCCGCATCCAGCACGGCGCCTTCGTCGAACTCCCGCGGCCTTGCCATCCCGTCACCCGACCCCGCTATCCACGTGGTGATCTTGCCAACCTCATGGCGTTGCATTATAGAATGAACATACTAAAATGCAACGCAACGGTTCATGGGCGCGTTCCTGCACGCATTGCGCCAACCGCTTCGCCAAACCAGAGGGAGACGCCCATCATCCGCTTCTATTTTCATCCGACGCCGAATCCGGCGAAGGTCGCTCTCTTTCTCGAGGAAGCGAACCTGCCTTACGAGGCGATCCCGGTCGATACGAGCAAGGGCGAGCAGCACACGCCTGCATTCAGGGCAATCAATCCGAACGGCAAGGTGCCGGCGATCATCGACACCGATGGCCCGGGCGGCAAGGAGGCGAGAGTCTTCGACTCCACCGCAATTCTGCTCTACCTCGGGGAAAAGACCGGCAAATTCCTCGGTTCACCGCAAGACCGACCTGAGCTCCTTTCCTGGCTACTGTTTATCGCCTCCGGCCTCGGGCCATTTTCGGGACAGGCCGTGCACTTCCAGTTCGCCGCGCCCAAGGGGCTCGACTACGCCGTGAACCGCTATCGACGCGAGGCCGAGCGCCATTATCAAGTTCTAAATGATCATCTCGAAGGTCGGACATACGTCGTGGGAGACACCTACACGATCGTCGATATCTCGGCCTGGGGGTGGCTCGACCGCGCGTCGTACGTGCGCAAGGGCGCCGACGATCCGCTCGCATCATTCCCGAATCTCAAGCGCCTCTTCGAGACCGTCAACTCCCGCCCCGCCGTCGTCCGCGCCAGAGCGGTCGGCAAAGAGCATCCTTTCAAGAAGGTCAACGATGAAGAGACAAAGCGCGCACTGTTCCCATCCAATTATCCCCCGGCTACCTGAGTCAGCCTCGAGCGGAGATCGTCATGGCAGACACCCCTGAATACAGGCCTCCGAAAGTGTGGAGCTGGTCCAAGCCCAGCGGCGGCACTTTTTCGAATATCAACCGACCGGTCGCCGGGCCGACGCATGATAAGAAGCTGCCCGTAGGCCTACACCCCTTGCAGCTCTACTCGCTCGGCACGCCCAATGGTGTGAAGGTCACGATCATGCTCGAGGAGCTGTTGGCGTTGGGACACTCCGGCGCCGAGTACGATGCGTGGCTGATCAACATCGGCGAGGGCGACCAGTTCGGCAGCGACTTCGTGGCGATCAATCCGAACTCGAAGATCCCGGCGTTGCTGGACCGCAGCGGCTTGAAGCCAATCCGCGTATTCGAATCCGGCGCGATCCTGCTGTATCTCGCGGAGAAGTTCGGCGCCTTTCTCTCGAGGGACGCGGCGGCCCGCACCGAGACGTTGAATTGGTTGTTCTGGCAGATGGGCAGCGCACCCTATCTCGGCGGCGGCTTCGGCCACTTCTACGCCTATGCGCCAACCAAGATCGAATACGCGATCGACCGTTTCGCGATGGAGGTCAAGCGCCAGCTCGATGTGCTCGACCGCCGGCTTGCCGAAAACGAATATCTCGCGGGCGCCGACTACACGATCGCCGACATGGCGGCGTTTCCGTGGTACGGCGGCCTCGCTAAGGGTTGGAGCTACGGCGCGGCGGAATTCCTGTCGGTGCAGGATTACACGAACGTGCAGCGCTGGGCGGACACCATCCTCGCGCGACCGGCCGTGAAGCGCGGCCGGATGGTCAACCGCATGACCGGCGATCCATCCGGGCAACTCCGTGAACGCCACGGCGCAGGCGACTTCCAAACCAGAACGCAGGACAAGCTCGCGGAGCAATTAGCGTGAACATCAAGGGCAAACGTGTCCTGATCACCGGCGGTTCGAGCGGTATCGGCCTGGCGCTCGCGCACGCTCTGCTGGCCAAGGGCGCGAGAGTCGTCATCACGGGGCGGCGGGTCGATGCTCTCGAGAAGGCGGCCCAAGCGCTTCATCAAACCGGCTCACCCATCTTCAGTGTCACCGCCGATGTCGCGACCCCCGAGGGTCGCGCAACCACGATCGGGCAGGCCACCGGCTTGCTCGGCGGGCTGGATATTCTCGTGAACAACGCCGGCGGTGTCAGGGCCGGGCGGCTCGAGAACACTTCCGAAGCGGAGTTGCAAGCGATGATCGCCGTCGACCTGGTCGCGCCCATCCTGCTGACGCGCGCCGCCCTGCCGGTTCTGCGGGCGAGCGGTGACGCGATGATCGTCAACGTTGCCTCCGGCATCGCCCTGGTCGGCGCACCATTCTATGCGACCTACGCCGCGACGAAGGCTGGCCTCGCACGGTTCGGCGAGGCGCTGCGGCGCGAGCTCAAGGGAGAGGGCGTCCAGGTACTGACCGTCTATCCTGCTGGCACCGACACACCGATGATGAAGTCGAATCGCGCGGGACCAGACCTCGGCTTCTCGCGCGAACCGGCCACCGCGGTGGCCGCCGCCATCCTCGAAGGCATCGAGACGAACGTCTTCGAGGTGATCCGCGGCGGTGAGGCGCGGGTGCGGATGATCGCGCTCAACCGCGACGATCCGGCCGCCATCGACGAGCGCTTCTTGAGTATGCGACCGGCTCTCGAGGACGCGGTGAAGGATCATTCTGCGCTGTGAGGACCCGGATTCTCACCGGGTAAGAACATCATGCTTGAGGTCTATTACTACGAAAATTCGATTTGCGCGGAGCGGGTTCTGATGACGCTCCGGGAGAAAGACATCCGCGATTGGGTTCCGCACCATCTGCATCTGTTCAAGGGTGAGCACTTCACTCCAGAGTACCTACGACTGAACCCCAAAGGTGTGGTGCCGACACTGATTCATGACGGCGAGATTGTGCGCGAATCGGCCATCATTTGTGACTACCTGGACGACATTTACACCGCGAATCCCCTCAAGCCGCAATTGCCGGTCAAGCGCGCACAAATGCGCGAATGGATCAAGGATAGTGACGATTACACTTTCGAATCCGTAGGGTCGCTGAGTTTCGCCTCGGTGTTTCGTGCGCGGATGCTCGAGATGTCGCCTGAAAAGCGAGCGGCGCACTGGGCAAACCAGCGCGTGCTCGATCGGGCGCTACGACAGATATCATGCGTGGAACTAGGCCTGGACTCGCCCTACGTCACCCGTGCAATCGCCTCTTGGGACCGCACGTGGAAATATATCGAGAACGTGCTGGCCGATGGCAGACCATGGCTCATGGGCGAGCAGTTCACACTCGCCGAGATTTGCTATGCCCCTTTCATCGCTAGAATCGAGGGCCTCCAGCTTCTTGAGGTATGGTTGGAGGGCCGACCGCTCGCTCAGGCTTGGTGGAAACGGCTCGCGCAGCGCCCAAGTTTCGCGATATCGCAGGTGGGACCCTCGAAGGACGAACGGGGGATATATGAGCGTGAAGGAAGCAAGATCGTACGTGGCGTCGCGGAAAGACTGGCGTCAATACGGGCCGGCCGGGGCCTAGAGATGGCGCTCGCCGCGTTCCGCGTGCCGGCCGGATGCGATTCGGCTCGTTGACCGGCATGGAGTTGGACGAGCGTAGGTGACTCCTTCCGAGCCGGAGCGCAAATTTGCGCTTCTCGGAACCGGTCATCACGGCTTAGGAACAGCGCACGGACGGCTCCGTTCCATTCGCCTCAGTGTTGCGGGCTCACCCCTTTTGTCGGGGAACGGGATGACTTCCCCCGACCGGTTGCCGCGCGGATGCAGTTCAGAAGGCAGCAACCGCCGGGCTGACGGTGTTCCTATCGTTCGATGCCAAGAGCGCTCATGACGTCGGTCTTGCTCGCCTCATAGGCTTCCTCACCACCCTTAAATTCGCGGGGATGTCCGGCCCAGCGCTCGATCTGCGCGCGGCACGGCTCGAGTGTGGAGATGGTGCTGCGGGCGCGGCGCGCTCGACCGACGAGCGCCGCAATCGTCGCATCATCCGGCAGTGGACTCTCCGGCCCCAACCACGCCTGAGCAACCGCCAGCGCACGTTCGGCCCACAGATCTCTCCCCGGCGGCAGAAGCCGGTCAGCGCCACCGCGAGTTCGATGCATATGCATATAGCGACTTAGTCTGACGCCCCAATTGACTTGCATGATGCTAGTGACTAGATTGCCCAACGCACGTGAGCCGTCCGGAGGGCTGTAGCGCTGGCCGCGCTGCGGAGGAATCGTGAAGCGCAAGAGCTTTGGGAACATGCAGTGCCCCGTCGCGCGTAGCCTCGAGCGAGTGGGAGAGTGGTGGAGCATCCTGTTGCTGCGGGACGCGTTTCAGGGCCTCAAGCGCTTTGACGAGTTTCAGCGCAGCCTCAAGATCGCTCCGAACATTCTGTCGCGCCGGCTGGATACGCTCGTCGGTGCGGGCTTGTTCGAACGGCAACTCTACAGCGAGCATCCGCCGCGGTACGAGTACGTGCCGACGGAGCGCGCCTGGGATTTTCAACCGGTCCTTTGGATGCTGCTGGCGTGGGGAAACAAGCACTTCGCACCGGAAGGTCCGAGCGTTCAGATCGTAGATCGCGAGACGGGCTTGGGTGCGGATCCCATGCTGGTGGATCGCTCCAGTGGAAAGCCTCTGAACGAAGGTGCATTCACACTCGTCCCGGGACCTGCCGCCAATGGGCCCATGCGCCGACGATATTCTCGAAACAATGCCTCCCCGAACGCGGTGACCATTTCCAACGAGTTGCAGCGACCATCGCGGAGATCGACGAAGGCGCCTCGCGGCCTAGGTTCAGGGCGACGTGAATGAGCGATGTGACGCTGATCGAGCGTTCCTCGCAGGCGCCAGTGGCCAAGCCGCGAGTCCGGGTTGCACACCGGCGGCTCGCGATCGTTGGAGCCGCGACGATCGGGATTGTGGGTCTGCTCGCACTTGGGTCTTATTGGTGGATCACGGGACGTTTCATCGAATCAACCGATGATGCGTACGTCGGCGGGGACATCACAGTCATAGCCCCGAAGGTCGCGGGCCTCATCAGCGAGGTCGCCGTGACGGACAATCAGTCTGTTCACGCGGGTGATGTCCTCGTCAGACTCGACGATCGCGACTACCGCGCGGCGCTCGCACGCGCTGACGCAACTGTTGCCGACCGTGAGGCCGCGATCCTGCACCTCGGCGCCACGCGCCGCCTCCAGCAAGCCGTAATTGTCCAGTCGCGCGCCAACATCGCAGCCGCCGACGCGGAGATCGTGCGCTCGCGCGATGATGCGACCCGCTTCCAGGAGCTCTCCTCTCGTGCAGCAGCATCGATCGAGACGTACGAGCGAGCGGAAGCCGAGTATCGCGAGGCGCTCGCAGTGGGGGAAAGGGCGAGAGCGCAGCTCAAGGCTTCCGAGCGCCAACTCGACGTGATCGATACCGAGAAGCGCGAGGCCGAGGCGACACTCGCTGCAGCGCTCGCGGATCGCCAAACGGCCCGCCTGAATCTGAGCTACACGGTCCTGCGTGCTCCCATCGATGGGACCGTTGGCAACCGCAGCGCACAGCTGGGTGCGTTCGCCGCGATCGGTGCGCAGCTGCTATCGCTGGTGCCGGCACGGGGGTTATGGGTCGATGCCAACTTCAAGGAGAATCAACTCGCGCACATGCGGCAGGGCCAGACGGCTCGCATCGTGGCCGACGTGCTCCCAGGGACGGTGTTCGAGGGTTACGTCGCAAGCCTCGCACCGGCGACCGGCGCCGAATTCAGTGTGCTCCCCGCCGAGAATGCGACCGGCAACTTCACGAAGATCGTCCAGCGAGTGCCGGTTCGGATCGTCCTCGTCGGGAATGCATCGCGGCTCGGATCGCTGCGACCGGGCCTGTCAGTCACCGCGAGCGTCGACCAGCGCCTTCCCGGAAATAGGCGCCTTCTGACGGCGAGCTCCGAGCCATGAATGCCGTGAGCACAGCGGCCGCGGCAGGCGGCGGGAGCCCAGCAGCTCTCGCACGCCATCCCGCGCCCGCGATGCCGCCGTCGCTATCGGCGGCGGAGCTTTCAATGGCGACGAAGGTGTTCGCGTTCGCAGCGATGTGCGTTGGGTTTTTCATCGCGCTCCTCGATATTCAGATCGTTTCCGCCTCGCTTCGGGACATCGGTGGCGGCCTCTCCGCGGGAGTAGATGAAACTGCGTGGGTGCAGACGAGCTATCTGATCGCCGAGATCATCGTGATTCCGCTCTCCGGCTGGCTGTCGCGGGTCATGTCCACGCGGTGGCTGTTCTGCGTGTCAGCGGTCGGGTTCACCTTGTCGAGCCTGCTTTGCGGCTGGGCGTGGGACATCCGCAGCATGATCATCTTCCGCGCGCTGCAGGGGTTTCTCGGCGGCTCGATGATTCCAACGGTCTTCACGACGGCTTTCGTGTACTTCAAGGATCACCAGCGTGTGATCGCGGCCGCGGTCATCGGCGGGCTTTCCTCCTTCGCCCCTACACTGGGGCCGACCATCGGAGGCTGGATCACCGATAGCTACTCGTGGCACTGGCTCTTCTTCATCAATCTGCTGCCCGGTGCGTTCGTCTCGGTGGCCGTGCCGATGCTGGTGCACGTGGACCGTCCCAACAGCTCTCTCCTCAAGAATGGCGACTATCTCGGCATGGTGCTGATGGCGCTCTTTCTCGGGTGTCTCGAATACACCCTGGAGGAGGGCCCACGCTGGAACTGGACGAGCGACAATACGATCCGCACCACGGCCTGGATTTCGGCCGTGAGCGGCGTCGCTTTCGCTTGGCGCAGCCTTACCTCCCGAGACCCGGTCGTCGATCTGCGCGCGCTCAAAAGCCTCAATTTCAGCCTGGGGTGCTTCTTCTCATTCGTCGCCGGCATCGGGATTTTCGGAACGATCTATCTCACCCCTGTTTTTCTGGGCCAGGTCGAAGGGTACAGCGCAACACAGATCGGTACCGCTATCTTCTCGACCGGCCTGTTCCAGCTGTGCTCGATTCCGTTCTACACGATGCTGGCGAGGCGTATCGACTTGCGCTGGCTCCAAATGTTCGGATTTGGGTTGTTCGCGCTCAGCATGTGGAGCTTCTCGCCCATCACCCACGACTGGAGCTGGCGCGAGTTGCTGTTCCCACAGGCTCTGCGGGGCTTCGCGCAGCAATTCGCGGTGGCGCCGGTAGTGACTTTGACGCTCGGAGGCCTCCGGCCCGAGCGGCTGAAGCTCGCCTCGGGGCTCTTCAACCTGATGCGCAACCTCGGTGGTGCGATTGGCATCGCCGGCTGCGGGACGATTCTGAACGACCGGACGAATCTGCACTTCCTGCGCCTGGCTGAGCACCTGAACACGAGGAACCCGGCGATGCTGACACTCCTGCACGGGGCGTCACAGTCTGCCGCGACGCACAACGGTGGCGATCTTGTCCAGGCGCAGGTGGAATCGTTGAAAGAGCTCTGGCTCCTCACCTACCGCGAGTCCCTGACCCTCACCTTCAGCGACGCCTTCCTTGCCATCATGCTCTGCTTCGTTCTCGCGACAGTCATGGTTCCTTTGATGCGCAAGACTGCGCCGGCACTCACCCCCAGCCCCGATGCGCACTGAGCCGTCCGCAAGGATGCACTGGCGAGGGGCTGCCCTCGGCATCACGTTGGGCTGGGCTGCGGCGAGCTGCGTAGTCGGACCTCGCTACGAGCGCCCGCAGGTACAGCTCGTTGCGTTTCACAACACGAGTGTCGCCGAGCAGCGGGAAGCACGATCGCCGGCCCCGCCGCTGGATCGGTGGTGGACGGGTTTCGAGGATCCGGAGCTTACCCGGATCATCCTGCGCGCTTGGCGCGAGAATCTCGATCTGGCCGGAGCGTACGCCCGAGTGTTGCAGGCCCGAGCCTCCGCGGCGGAGGCTGGCTCGCGGCTCTTACCCCGGGGCGAAGCGAACGCGCAGGCCGCGGTGATCCATCAATCTCTCGAGAGCCCGCTCGGCGTGTTCGACAGCTTGCTACCCGGGTATGACCGGAACCAGAAGCTCTACGATTTCGGGGCGACTGCGAGCTGGGAGATCGACCTGTTCGGCGGATTGCGGCGCGGCGCAGAAGCGGCAAGCGCGGAGGAGCAGGCAGCCGCTGCGGAGGAGGTCGGCGTTCGGATCACCGTTGCCGCGGAAGCGGCCGATGCCTACTTCGCGGTGCGCGGCGATCAGGCGCGCCTGAAATTCGCACAGGATCAGATCGACACCGACGGGAAACTGCTCGAACTCGTGCGGCTACGCTTCGCCGCCGGTGCAGCGTCCGATCGTGAGGTCGCACAATCCGAGGCGCTGCTTGCGCAGGCGCGGGCGACGGTTCCGCCCCTCCGCCTCGATCTCGAATCGCAAATGAACCGTCTCGACGTGCTGATGGGTGCGCAGCCGGGGACCTACGCGAAGGAGCTGTCGACGCCCGCCGACATCCCGGCCGTTCCGGCCATTCCAGTGGAGACGGCGGCGGATGCGCTGCTGCGACGTCGCCCGGATGTGATCGCCGCCGAGCGCCAGGTGGCCGCAGCCAACGCGCTCATCGGCGTCGCAATTGCTGAGTACTATCCCAAGATATCCCTTTCGGCGCTGCTCGGATTCGAGAGCTTGAACGGTTCTCATCTGTTCACCGGCGAGAGCTTCCAGCCGGAGGCCGCCGCGGGGCTACGATGGCGGCTGTTCGATTTTGGGAGAGTGGAGGCACAAGTTGCAGGAGCTCGAGGAGCAAAGGCCGAAGCGCTTGCCAGGTATCGCCAGACCGTTCTTCGTGCTGCCGAAGACGTCGAGGACGCGCTGATGGCCCTAGGGCCTGTTAACACTCGCGCAGGGCCTCGACGACGAGCGCGAAGTAGATGAAGGCAATGAATACGAGATCGAGTTTGTCGAAGCGACTGAAGATGCGGCGAAAGCCCTTGAGTC
>Ga0335072_10012005_pt1 | contig 12373 bp, 10 predicted proteins | sample Lox_Sample_21_FD_206725 | JGI IMG/M metagenome (GOLD analysis project Ga0335072, IMG submission 206725) | Soil microbial communities from Loxahatchee National Wildlife Refuge, Florida, United States - Lox_Sample_2.1 | ecosystem: Environmental > Terrestrial > Soil > Wetlands | place: USA...
CTTCGCGCTCCTCTTCGAGCTCGTCGGCGGCCTTGGCCGACGCGTCTTCGTCGACCTCGGGCGTGCTGATGATCTCCTCGATCGCGCTGAGCACGTCGTCCCAGCTGCGCCCGATGATCGTGGCGATCGAATTCCAGCGCTTCAGGCCCGCCTTGCCGGTGAAGTGGTCGATTCCGCCGGACACCGTGCTCAGGTCGGGATTGCCGTTGAAGAACTTCGACACCGTCGACAGCTCGCACACCGATCCGATGGACGACACGATCGCAAGTGCGCCCGCCAGCGCGTCCACCGACTCCTCGGTCGGCTTCTCGGACACCAGCTCTTCGACGGCGACCAGGTCGAACTGCTTGTCTTTCGCGGGTTCGAACGTGTGCGCGTGGGCGGCGGTCAGGTCGTCCCACGCCGGGTGGTCGGCGAGGTCGTTGTCATCATCGCCGGAATTGGCGCGGACGAATGCGACCAGGTCAGCAACGGTCTCAAAGCCGAACAGGTCCTCGTCTTTGCCCAGAAACGCTTCCCACTCGTCGCCGGCGTCGCGCCAGCGAGGCGCCCACACGGTGTAGCGGTCACCATCGGACAGGCTCAGGCGAATGGGTACGAGGTCGGCCATGCGGCACAGAATAGCGACGATGCCCGAAGCTGCCCGGTCCGGTAGCGGTTAGGCGCTCCAAATGCTGGCGATGGGCGCGGCGGTCGCGGCGTTGCCCGTCTTGGGCAGCCCGTACATCTGCTCCAGCGTGGACAGGACGTTGTAATGGTTGATCTGTTCGCTGTAGCTGCCGGGCTGCACGTGCGCGCCGTAGATCACCGTCGGGATCTGATTGCGAGGACCGTCGTCGTCCTCGTCCCAAGTCACGATCAGCAGGCTGTTGTTGGCCTGGGCCCAGTTGGCGTAGCCGACGAGCTGTCGGTTCAGCCACGCGTCGCCCTGCGCGATTGAGCCGTCGTGCATGTTGTCGTCGTTGTTGGGGATGACGAACGACACCGTCGGCAGGTTCGCGTAATTCCCCATCGGGAACGCGGAGAACGGCACCGAGTTGGCCGCCGGCACGTTCGTGAAGTTCGCCCACGGCACGTGCTTGCGCGCGTACTTGCCGGCGCTGCAGACCTGCGACCCGACGGCCGGCAGGTCTTCGGCGTAGCCGCCGAATGTGTAACCGGCAGAGAGTAATTCAGAAGCCAGGTTGGGTGCGGCGCCGGCATTGACCGGGCAGCTGTCCTTCGTCAGGCCGAAAGTGTTGCCCGCGAACAACGCGAGGTAATTCGGTTCGCTCGGGTGGGTCTCCGCGAATGATTGGGTCATCAAAGCCCCGCCCGCGGCCAGCGCGTTGATGAAGGGCGCCGCCTTGTTGCCGATGATGTTGCCGCGGTTCTCCTCGACGACGATCACCACGTGCGCCGGGGAGGGCAGCGCGGCCGCGGCCAGGCTGACGCGCGGGGCCACCGGCAGCGCCGCCGCCAGCAGCACTGCCCCCAATGCTTTCAGCGCGCGCACGCCGGGAGCATATGGGCGCGGATCGGCGATGGGCAGGATCCGCGCATGCGTGTCAGCTGATCTATCTCCGATCGTTATATAAGGTCAAAAGCCGTGGACGTGACGGTGATAGACCACCCGTTGGCCGCCGCGCGGTTGACCGTGCTGCGCGACGAACGCACCGACAACGCGGTCTTCCGGACCGCGCTGCGGGAACTGACGTCGATGCTGGTGTACGAGGCCCTTCGGGGCGCTGCCTCCGATCCGGTTCCGATCCGTACGCCGATGGCCGAGACGGTCGGGTCGCGGCTGGCCAAACCGCCGCTGCTGGTTCCGGTGCTGCGCGCCGGCCTGGGCATGGTCTACGAGGCGCATGCCGTCATACCGGAGTCCCACGTGGGATTCGTCGGCGTGGCCCGCGACGAGGACACCGCGCAGCCCGTGCCGTATCTGGAATCACTGCCCGATGATCTGAGCGATCTGCCGGTGATGGTCCTCGACCCGATGGTGGCCACCGGCGGGTCGATCACGTACACCATCGAGCTGCTGCTGCGCCGCGGCGCGACCGACATCACCGTGCTCTGTGTGGTGGCGGCGCCGGAAGGCCTTGCGGCGCTTGAGAAAACAGCGCCTCAGGTGCGGGTCTTCACCGCCGCCGTCGACGATGGCCTCAACGAGATCTTCTATATCGTCCCGGGGCTGGGCGATGCGGGCGACCGTCAGTTCGGTCCGCGTTAGCTCACCAGCGTTGTACCTGCTTAATTAGTTGATCGCACAGCTCGTCGGCCCTCGCCCGGGCGCGCGCAAGGTCTTCGGTCGCCGCGCATCGAACCTCCAAGTAGCACTTCAGCTTTGGCTCGGTGCCCGAGGGACGCACCACCACCCGCACCGAGGTGTCGCCGTCACCGCCGGTGAAGATCACGGCGTCGGTGATATCGGTGACATTCGCGGAGTATCCGGCCAGCCGATCCGGCGGGGCCGCGCGCAGTCGCCGCATCAGGTCCGCGGCCTCGTCGGTGCTGGCGACCCGGCGTGATACCGCCGCGACTTCGTGCACGCCGTGGCGGCGGGCCAGTTCGTCCAGCAGTTCAGGCACCGAACGGCCCTGCTCCATGAGCGCGGCCACCAGATCGCACACCAAAACCGCCGCGCTGATGCCGTCCTTGTCGCGCACGGCGGCGGGGTCGACGCAGTGACCTATTGCCTCCTCGTAGGCGTACACCAGCGTGCCGGGTTGGCCCATGTCCGCGCGGGCGAGCCATTTGAAGCCGGTGAGCGTCTCGACGTGCGTTGCCCCGTAGTGTGCGGCGATCGCCGCCAGCATCCGCGAGGACACCACCGTGCTGGCCACCACCGGGTCCTCGACAGCGTTGTGCGACAGGATGTAATCGCCGAGCAGACAACCAGTTTCGTCGCCGGACAGCATCCGCCAACCCGATGCCGTCGGAATCCCGACCGCGCATCGGTCGGCGTCGGGATCGAGCGCGATGGCGACGTCGGCGCGGGTCTCCGCGGCCAGCGTTAGCAGCGCGTCGGTGGCGCCCGGTTCTTCGGGGTTGGGAAACGCGACGGTGGGGAAGTCGGCGTCCGGCGCGAACTGGGCCCCGACGCTGTGGACCTGCTGGAAGCCGGCGCGGTGCAGCGTCTCGACGGCCACCGCACCGCCCACACCGTGCAGCGCGGTCAGGGCTATCCTTATCGAGCGCACCGGCCGGTGCGAGCGCCGGACCCCCGCCGCGCGCTCGATGTAGCGTTCGATCAGGCCGCGACCGGCGGGTTCGACGGCTTTGCGGGCGATCTCGTCAGCGAAAGGCGCTGTGGCCATTGCGGTTTCGATCTCGCGATCGGTGGGGGAGATGATCTGGATACCGCTGTCCAGATACACCTTGTAGCCGTTGTCGCCCCTCGGATTGTGCGAGGCGGTGATCTGTATCCCGGCGGCCGCGCCGGTGTCGCGCACCGCGAAGGCGACCACCGGCGTGGGCACTGCGCCGGGTAGCAGCAAGACCGAAAAGCCTTCGGCGGCAAGCACTTCAGCCGTCGCGGTGGCAAAGGCCGCGGAGCCGTGCCGCGCGTCGCGCCCGACGACCACCAGTGCGGCCGTCTGATTTTCGAGCACCCGGGCCACCGCCCAGGTCGCGCGCAGGACCACCGCGAGGTTCATTGCGTCGGGTCCGCCGCGCACCGGTCCGCGCAGTCCCGCTGTGCCGAACGTCAGTGGCCGGGCGAACCGCGCCGCGAGTTCCCCGGCGTCACAGGCGGCGAGCTCGGCGGCCGTCTGTGGGTCGGGATCGTGCGCGATCCACTCCTCGGGTGTCACACGGGCATTCCCGCGACCACGTCGGCCAGCAGAGCGCCGATCCGCGCCGCCGACGCGGCCCCGACGGCCAGCACGTCGGCGTGGCTCAGCGGTTCACCCGTGATGCCTGCGGCCAGGTTTGTCACCAGCGACACCGCCAGCACCTCGGCGCCGGCCGCTCGGGCCGCGATCGTCTCGTGCACCGTCGACATGCCCACCAAATCGGCGCCCAGCGTGCGCAGCATCCGGATCTCGGCGGGCGTCTCGTACTGCGGGCCCGGAAGCCCCGCGTACACCCCTTCGGTCAACTGCGGTTCCAGGTCGCGGGCGAGCTTCCGAAGCCGCGGAGCGTATGCGTCGATCATGTCGACGAACTCCGCGCCGATCAGCGGCGAACGCGCCGTCAGGTTCAGGTGATCGCTGATCAGCACCGGCTGACCGACGGCCATGTCCGGGCGCAGCCCGCCGGCCGCATTGGTGAGGACGACGACCCGGGCCCCCGCCGCGCAGGCCGCCCGCACCGGGTGCACGACATGCGTCAGGTCATGCCCCTCGTAGGCGTGCAACCGACCGACGAGCACCAGCACCCGATGCTCGCCGATGCCCACCGACAACAGCTCGCCGGTGTGCCCGACGGCGGACGGGGGGCGGAACCCCGGCAGCTCGGCCTGCGGCAGCTCGGCCGTCGGTGCGCCGAACGCCGCGACCGCGGGCGACCACCCAGATCCGAGGATGATCGCGGCGTCGTGCCGGTCGACCCCGGTGCGCTCGGCGATGGCGGCTGCGGCCAGCCGCGCGAGTTCGCCGGGGGCGGGCAGGGTTTCGGCCACAGTGGGCGAGCTTAGCCCCGCGTGTGTCAAGATCTGCCGCATGGGTTTTGCTAGGTGGCCGATCGTTGTCTCGGCCCTCGCTGTTGCCGTGTCGGTGGCGACGATCATGTGTGGCCCGGCGCCGAAGGCGCGAGCCGACTGTCCGGACGTCCAGCTGATCTTCGCCCGCGGCACCGCCGAGCCCCCCGGCTTGGGAGCCGTGGGTGATGCGCTGTTCGGCGCGCTGCAGCCCGCCCTCGGGGGCCGCAGCGTCGACAACTACGCGGTCAACTACCCGGCCAGCTACAACTTCCTGACCACCGGATCCGCCGCCGACGACGCGCGCAGCCACATCCAGCAGATGACCGACCAGTGCCCAGGGACGCGGCTGGTGCTCGGTGGCTTCTCGCAGGGCGCCGCCGCGGTGTCGATGCTGGCGGGGGTGCCGCCGCTGGGCAACACCGTCGGCAGCTTCGGCTCCGCTCCCGCGCTGGACCCCGGTCTGGCCAGCAAGATCTCGGCCGTCGCGGTGTTCGGCAACCCCGGCAACCGCTTCAACACGCCGTTGTCCACGGCGGGCCAGTTCGCCGGCCGTGCCATCGACCTGTGCAGCCCGGGTGACCCGATCTGCGTCGTGGGCGGTCGCGACCGCGATGCCCACCACGATTACGACGCACCGCCGTACCCCGGTCAGGCGGCGGGATTCATCGCGGGACTGGCGTGACCTGACTCCATCTCGGCCGACGCGCCGCGATGAGATACTGCGAAGATGCCTGTAGCCAGTCCGCTCGACCTCGTTGAGGATGTGGTGCGGCGTCGTGGCAGCGACCTGGTCGAGTTGTCCCACGCCATCCACGCCGAGCCGGAGCTGGCGTTTGACGAACACCGCAGCTGCGCCAAGGCGCAGGCGCTGGTGGCCGAACGGGGTTTCGAGATCACTGCGCGCGCCGCGGGCCTGGAAACCGCCTTTCGCGCCGACTTCGGCAGCGGACCGCTGGTCGTCGGGATATGTGCCGAATACGACGCCCTGCCCGAGATCGGGCACGCGTGCGGACACAACATCATCGCCGCGTCGGCGGTGGGCACCGCCCTTGCGCTGTCCGAGGTCGCCGACGACCTTGGGCTGACGGTTTCGCTGCTGGGGACTCCCGCGGAGGAAGCCGGCGGCGGCAAGGCGCTGATGCTGCAGGCCGGCACCTTCGATGACGTTGCCGTGGCGGTGATGGTGCATCCCGGCCCGACCGACATCGCCGCGGCCCGCTCGCTGGCGTTGTCCGAGGTGATCGTGCGCTATCTGGGGAAGGAGTCGCATGCCGCCGTCGCGCCGTTCCAGGGACTCAACGCCGCCGACGCCGTGACCGTCGCGCAGGTCGCCATCGGGCTGTTGCGCCAGCAACTGGCGCCGGGGCAGATGATGCACGGCATCGTCACCGACGGTGGGCAGGCGGTCAACGTCATCCCCGGGCACGCGGCGCTGCAGTATGCGATGCGCGCGACCGAATCGGATTCGCTGCACCAGCTTGAAGGCAAGATGTTTGCCTGCTTTGCCGCGGGCGCGCTGGCCGCCGGCTGTGAATACGAAATCGACCACCCGGCGCCCGCCTACGACGAACTCAAGCCCGACCACTTTCTGGCCGAAACCTGCCGCGACGAGATGCGCCGGCTCGGCCGCGAGCCGGTGACGCCCGCGGTCGAGGCCGCGCTGCCGATGGGCAGCACCGACATGGGCAACGTGACCCAGGTGCTGCCGGGGATCCATCCGGTGATCGGTGTCGATGCCGGCGGCGCCACGGTGCACCAGCGCGCCTTCGCCGCGGCGGCCGCGGGTCCCAGCGCCGACCGCGCTGTGGTCGACGGCGCGATCATGCTGGCGCGCACGGTCGTTCATCTGGCGCAGGATCCCGTTGAGCGCGAGCGGGTGCTGGCTGCGCAATATCAGCGGGCTAGCGGGGCGGCCGGATGAGCCTCACCGACACCGCCGAATCCTGGCTTGCCGCGCACTACGACGACCTGGTCGGCTGGCGGCGCCACATCCATCGCTACCCGGAACTGGGCCGTCAGGAGTACGCCACCACGCAGTTCGTCGCCGAGCGCCTGGCCGACGCCGGGCTCAATCCGAAGGTGCTGCCCGGCGGGACGGGCCTGATTTGCGATTTCGGGCCCGAGCACGAGCCGAGGATCGCGCTGCGCGCCGACATGGACGCGCTGCCGATGGCCGAACGGACCGGCGCGCCCTACGAGTCGACGATGCCCAACGTCGCGCACGCCTGCGGTCACGACGCACACACCGCGATCCTGCTCGGAACGGCACTGGCCCTCGCGTCGGTGCCGGAGCTGCCCGTCGGGGTCCGGCTGATCTTCCAGGCCGCCGAGGAGCTGATGCCCGGCGGCGCGATCGACGCGATCGCAGCCGGTGCGATCAGCGGTGTCTCGCGGATTTTCGCGCTGCACTGCGATCCGCGGCTCGAGGTCGGCAAGGTCGCGGTGCGGCAAGGGCCGATCACCTCGGCGGCCGACCAGATCGAGATCACGCTGTATTCGCCGGGCGGGCACACGTCGCGTCCGCATCTGACCGCCGACCTGGTCTACGGGCTGGGCACGCTGATCACCGGGCTGCCCGGGGTGCTGTCGCGGCGCATCGATCCACGCAACAACACCGTGTTGGTGTGGGGCGCGGTCAATGCGGGTGTGGCGCCCAACGCGATTCCGCAGAGCGGTGTGCTGGCCGGGACCGTGCGCACCGCCAGCCGGCACACCTGGGTTGACCTGGAAGCCATGATCCGTGAGGTTGTTACGGGCCTGCTGGCTCCGCTGACGATCGAACACACGCTGCAATACCGGCGCGGCGTGCCGCCCGTGGTCAACGAGGAGGTGTCGACGCACATCCTCACCCACGCGATCGAGGCCGTCGGCCCGGATGCGCTCGCCGACACTCGCCAGTCCGGCGGCGGCGAGGACTTCTCCTGGTACCTGGAGGAGATTCCGGGCGCGATGGCGCGCCTGGGCGTGTGGTCGGGCGAGGGCCCGCAGTTAGACCTGCACCAGCCGACATTCGACCTCGACGAGCGCGCCCTGGGCGTCGGCGTGCGCGTGTTCGTCAACATCATCGAGCAGTCGGCGCTGTTCTCCTAGCCCGCTTGACCGCGAGCGTGCGTGTTTGTACACGACACGCCGCGTCCGGCTGGCAATCTGCGCACCCTCGGCAGGGGTGAATTGTGAGTGGGGCGCGGCGCGCCGACGATACCCGGCGTGAATGTGGAGCTCGACCGGCTGCTCGATGCGCAAGGTGGCGTGGTGACCTCCGCCCAGGCGCTGACCCACCTCGCCCGTCGCGAACTCGAGTTTCATGTGAAATGCGCTGTGCTGCAGAAGGTTTGGTATGGCGTCTACGGCCGTGGCGAAATGACCGATGCGCTGCGGTTGCGCGGTCTGGATCTGGCGACCGGAACGAAGGTCGCCGTGTGCCTGAATACCGCAGCGGCGGCGTACGGATTCGACACCGAACTCGATAGGCACCTGCATGTGCTCAATCCGGTCGGGCAACAGCTGCGACCGACCCGCGGTTTGGTTGTACACCGACGCGAGGGCGCGCCGCTGACGACAGTCGCCGGACGACCGACCACCACAGCCGCGTGGACTGCGATCGAGGTCGCCCGTGGCCTGCGGCGGCCTCGAGCCCTGGCTACGCTGGACGCCGCCCTGCGTAGCGGCAATTGCTGCCGCAGCGAGATGGAGCGGATGCTGATCCGACAGTCGGGCCGCCGCGGCATCGTCAACGTCCGCGAGCTGCTTCCGCTGGCGTCACCGCTGGCCGAGTCGCCGATGGAGAGTGAGGCCCGGCTCGTCATGCTCGACGGCGGGTTGCCGCCGCCGGTCCTGCAGTATCAGATCGTCGACCTCAACGGCGAAGCTTGGCGGTTCGACTTCGCCTGGCCCGAAATGCGTGTCGCCGCCGAGTACGACGGTGTGGATTGGCACAGCGGTCCCGAAGCCTTCTTTCGCGACCGCCGACGGGGTTCGGCAGTCCAGGACCTGGGCTGGGTGGTCGTGCCGATCGTCGTCGAAGATGTCAGGCAACGCCCGAAAGGACTCGTCGCGCGGATCGAACGGCGGCTGCTTCGAGCCGCGTGAGCGTGCGCAGAATGCCAGCGGAGCGCGGCGTGTCTTGTACAAACACGCACGCTCGCGGCTAAGGGGCTAAGGGGCTAAGGGGCTGAGGGGCTACGCCGACGTGCCGGGGCCGATGTTGCGGGCGGGGCGAGTGCGGATGTCGTGGACGTAATCGCTTGGCGCGCCTGCGATCTCGGCCGCGTCGGCCATAACCCCGAGATAACGCGCCGACGGCAGCCCGCCCTCCCAGGAGTCCAGCACGTACAGCCACGCCAGCACGGGATCGGTGGTGGTGTCCGACGACAACCGTTCCACCCGGCAGCGGATCTTCTGATGGACGCCGAACTCGGAGCCTTCCCAGCGGTCGAGGTTCATTTCATCGGCCGGCGTCATGTCGTACAGCACGACGAACACCCGCGAATCCGGGTCCTCGACGACGGTGGCCAGCGCCCCTTCCCAGCCGAAGTCCTCGCCGCCGAACGTCAGCCGCCACCCCGGCAACCAGCCGGTTCCCGCCATCGGTGAGTGCGGTGCACGCTGCTGCATCTGCTCCGGATGCATGTTCGAGCCGTAGGCGGCGTAGAGCGGCACGGGGAAAGCTTAAACGGCCCCTGCACATCCGGCGCACCTGCGTGTTGGGCATTCCACGGCTAGGTTATGGGCTGTGGTGACCCGCATCGTGATCATCGGTGGAGGACCGGCCGGTTACGAGGCTGCGCTGGTCGCCGCCACCTCACACCCGGATACAACGCAAGTCACCGTCATCGACTCCGAGGGGATCGGTGGCGCCGCGGTTTTGGACGACTGCGTGCCGTCCAAGACGTTCATCGCCTCGACGTGGCTGCGCACCGAGCTGCGGCGCGCGCCCCGGCTGGGCTTCGACATCGACATCGACGACGCCAAGATCTCGCTGCCGCGCATCCACGCCCGGGTCAGGCGGCTGGCCGCCGAGCAGTCGTCCGACATTGCGGCCCAGCTGCGCGACGTGGGGGTGCGGATGGTCACCGGGCGCGGCGAGCTGGTCGACCCCGCGCCCGGACTGGCGCGGCACCGCATCAGGGCGACCGACGAAGACGGCAGCGTCAGTGAGCACGACGCCGACGTGGTGCTGATCGCCACCGGCGCCAGCCCGCGGGTGATGCCGAGCGCCCAGCCCGACGGCGAACGCATCCTGACCTGGCGCCAGCTGTATGACCTGAAACAACTGCCCGAACACCTGATCGTGGTGGGCTCCGGCGTCACCGGCGCCGAGTTCGCGCACGCCTACACCGAACTCGGGGTGCCGGTCACCGTGGCGGCCAGCCGCGACCGGGTGCTGCCCTACGAGGACGCCGACGCCGCCGCCGTGCTGGAGGAGTCGTTCGCCGAACGCGGCGTCAAGCTGTTCAAGAACGCGCGCGCCGAATCGGTCGTCCGGACCAAAAAAGGCGTCCTGGTGACCATGACCGACGGGCGCACCGTCGAGGGCAGCCACGCCCTGATGACGATCGGCTCGGTCCCCAACACCGCCGGGCTGGGCCTGGAACGGGTCGGCATCGAGCTGGGGCAAGGTGATTTCCTCAAAGTCGACCGGGTGTCGCGCACCTCCGTGCCCGGGATTTATGCCGCGGGCGACTGCACAGGCTTGCTGCTGCTGGCTTCCGTCGCGGCGATGCAGGGCCGGATCGCCATGTATCACGCGCTGGGCGAGGGCGTCACACCGATACGGTTGCGCACTGTCGCGGCGACGGTGTTCACCCGTCCCGAGATCGCCGCCGTCGGCGTTCCGCAATCGGCGATCGACGACGGATCCTTCGACGCCCGCACCATCATGCTGCCGCTGCGCACCAACGCCCGCGCCAAGATGTCCGGGCTGCGGCAGGGCTTCGTCAAGATCTTCTGTCGTAGGTCCACCGGTGTGGTGATCGGCGGCGTGGTGGTCGCGCCGATCGCGTCGGAACTGATCCTGCCGATCGCGGTGGCCGTCACCAACCGCATCACCGTCAACGAACTGGCACAGACGCTGGCCGTGTATCCGTCGTTGTCCGGGTCGATTACCGAGGCCGCCCGCCGTCTGATGGCGCACGACGATCTGGACTGAAGAACGTAACCTGGGTTGAGCAACGCTACCGACGAGTAACCGATAGGAGCCTTTCCTCGTGACCGATTCGTCGCCGGCTTCTTCCTTGGGGCCCGCGCAACGCGCGGTGGCCTGGGACCGGCTCGGTTCTGAGCAATTCGACGTGGTGGTCATCGGCGGCGGCGTCGTGGGTTCCGGGTGCGCGCTGGACGCGGCCACGCGGGGACTCAAGGTGGCGCTGGTCGAGGCGCGCGACTTCGCCTCTGGAACGTCGAGCAGATCGTCGAAGATGTTCCACGGCGGGCTGCGCTACCTCGAACAGCTGGAATTCGGGCTGGTGCGCGAGGCTCTACACGAACGAGAATTGTCGCTCACCCGGCTCGCGCCGCACTTGGTCAAGCCGCTGCCGTTCTTGTTTCCGCTGACCAACCGCGTCTGGGAACGCCCTTATATCGCCGCCGGCATCTTTCTCTACGACAGCCTGGGCGGCGCGAAATCCGTTCCGGCGCAAAAGCATTTGACCCGCGCCGGCGCTCTGCGGTTAAGCCCCGGCTTGAAGCGGACGTCCTTGATCGGCGGCATCCGTTACTACGACACCGTCGTGGACGACGCCCGGCACACCATGACGGTCGCGCGCACCGCGGCCCATTACGGCGCGGTCGTGCGGTGCTCCACTCAGGTGGTGGCGTTGCTGCGCGAGGGCGATCGGGTGGTTGGCGTGCGCGTTCGCGATTCCGAGGACGGCTCGATCACCGAGGTGCGCGGGCACGTCGTGGTCAACGCGACCGGGGTCTGGACCGACGAAATCCAGGCGCTGTCCAAGCAGCGCGGGCGGTTTCAGGTGCGCGCGTCCAAGGGCGTGCACATCGTGGTGCCGCGGGACCGGATCGTCAGCGACGTGGCGATCATTCTGCGCACCGAGAAGTCGGTGATGTTCGTCATCCCGTGGGGCAACCACTGGATCATCGGCACCACCGACACCGACTGGAACCTGGATCTGGCGCACCCCGCGGCCACCAAGGCCGACATCGACTACATCCTGGGCACCGTCAACACCGTGCTGGCCACCCCGCTGACGCACGCCGACATCGACGGGGTGTACGCCGGGCTGCGCCCGCTATTGGCCGGCGAGAGCGAGGAAACCTCCAAGCTGTCCCGCGAGCACGCGGTGGCGGTGCCCGCGCCCGGGCTGGTCGCCATCGCGGGCGGCAAGTACACCACCTACCGGGTGATGGGCGAGGACGCGATCGACACAGCGGTCCAGTTCATCCCGACCCGGGTGGCGCCGTCGATCACCGAGAAGGTGAGCCTGCTGGGCGCCGACGGCTACTTCGCGCTCATCAACCAGGCCGAACACGTCGGCGAGCTGGTCCGTCTGCACCCCTACCGGGTACGGCACCTGCTGGACCGCTACGGCTCGCTGATGGACGAGGTACTGGCCCTGGCGGCCGGCCGACCCGAGCTGCTGACCCCGATCAAGGAGGCGCCGGGCTACTTGAAGGTGGAGGCGCTGTACGCCGTCACCGACGAGGGCGCCCTGCATCTCGAGGACATTCTGGCCCGCCGCATGCGGATCTCCATCGAGTACTCACACCGCGGCGTTGACTGCGCCCGGGAGGTGG
>Ga0335072_10012007_pt1 | contig 12370 bp, 9 predicted proteins | sample Lox_Sample_21_FD_206725 | JGI IMG/M metagenome (GOLD analysis project Ga0335072, IMG submission 206725) | Soil microbial communities from Loxahatchee National Wildlife Refuge, Florida, United States - Lox_Sample_2.1 | ecosystem: Environmental > Terrestrial > Soil > Wetlands | place: USA: Florida...
ATATCTCTAGGGACCCTTTTAGGCACATACTGATACTCTTCCGATACTTGGTTAACAACCAACCGTGGCTGTTGAGTGGCTGGCCCCCGCAGGAGAACGAGGGAGGGAGAGAACGGAAAAGGCCTCGCGAACGATAACAGTCAACGAAAAACTCGCCCTGATTGTCACCAATGTATGTCTGCGTATCTGGGTAATCGGAGACAACATGTTTTTTTCGAGTCTCGGTTAGTCAGCCTCGCCGCCTTTGCGCAGGCGCGAACCCTCAGCTCAGGCGCCTTCGCTCTCTTCCTCCGATGGACCAATCATGCCAGTCGGGGGACCAGTTATTCTGTTGTATCTTTTTCGTCACCTTTAGACAGGGTGCGAGGGTGCCCAGTTTTGGGACCCAGGGATGCCGAAACAGGAACCCTCCGAGACTATGTGCACACACTGCGGCGAGGTCAGGGCCTTCGCCCTCAGAGGATGTTCGCGACGAAGGCTTCCCTTCTCGAGAGGTGCTCTGCCACATTTTCTCTTGATAAAGTGCCCCCTTTCCTTCCGCCTGTTTCTATTACACACCCCAGGTTACCTGGCCTTGCTTCCAGCCTCAGAGTTCTACCACCGCGACAAGCCCCTTCTCTCCCTTTTGCGTCCTATCGGTTCTTGTCAGTCTCAGCTCTTTTTTCCACGCTGTTGCTATTCTGTTCTCAATGGCGAAGCTCAACTCGGCGAGAAACTTCTTCGAGTGGGCTCGTATGATGACGGTCGGCTCGTTTTCTGTAAGTTAGCCACTGCGGGTGATAACAGCACGTGATCTTCTCTTCAAGGAGAATCATGATTTGTTCCGGCAAAAATAATGAGAGTACCACCAGAGCGTCAAGAAACTCGACCATGGTTGGAAAAGGGAAAGTCATGAGTCATGGAGACATAGTGCAAGCGCAGAGGAAGCGAGAGAAGGAAGACGCTGTTGGGGACGAATGGAGGTACATTAGTAGTAGGTATCAGCGATAGAACGAAAGCGCAGAGTTTCACATCGCAGTATCTTGAGACAATGAAACGCGGTGGTGTTCGATTCTTGATATTTTGCGGTTCAAAAGAGCGTCATCGGCGCGATATATGCTATAAGTAAGGCGTGTTGAAATGCTTTACCAAGGTGTTTTCCGTGACTGTTGAAGCCAGGAACACAGAGAATCAAATACAGCCAGTATTCTCAGAATCAATTTGACCCCCGATTTCCACATTTCCTTAGTAATCGTCTCCTCGGGAGATCACCTCCTTGCAATTGGGCCGGAGCAGAACGGTCTATTTAGAAGATTGCGTCAGCGTATTCCGCGGTCTTCAACTCGTGAAGCATACTCACATGCTCAAACTGTGCGACATAAGAGCCAGGAACATCGACCAGCGGTCCATAGGACTCAACAATGCCATTCGAGACGAGCGATCTCATGTCGAGGTGGTAATTCTTCACTCCAATGCGCTCAAGGTAACGCCTGGAGAAGACCAGAGTTCCGAAGTTCTCATCGATCGTCTTCAGCAGCGACTTGGCGGAGGCACGATGAAGACCAGTAGCGCTGGCATGCTCATTGCGCCCGTAGCCGTAAATTCCTACGTCGTCTCTGACATAAGCTTTGCCAGTGCTGCCGAAGGTTTCGATGGCGAACACATCGCCTTCTTCCATGCGTTGGGTGGTTCGGGTCTTGACAAAGGGCACTTGTTTGTCGCCATGGATCTTGTAGCGCAGGATGTTATGGCCAGCGAGATTCCGAATCGCTTTGACAGGGATGATCTTTCGGTTGAGCTCGACTTCGTAGCTCTCCATTACTTCTTGGATTGCCTCACTGATGTGATCCATCCGGGAATCGATGCCAGCTTCCTGGGCGTTCATTTAGCTTTTGCAGACGCCATGTAGGGCAGATTCGCTTACCTTGAGCCCATTATTGGTGGCTGCCTTGACAGCCGCGAGCAGATTATCGTAGGCCGGATTGAAAGCTACGGTAAAGGCGCTATCGACAATCCTGCCGCTGACATGAACTCCGAAATCCACTTTCAGGAGATCGTCGTACTTGAGGATAACCTCCTTGGCTCCAGGATTGGGAGTCCAGTGAGCAGCTACGTTGTTCAAGCAGAGCCCAGTCGGAAATCCCATGCCGGCTTTGAGAGCGTCTCCGGTCTCAAGACCTTGGTGGTTGGTCAGTGCCCGAACGCCATCCTCAATCTCTTGGGCAAGCTGGCTTATGGAAATGCCGGGCTTCGCGATCGTCTGCACATACTGGCGGACCTGGCGATGGACTTCGGCAGCTTTGCGATAGTCATTCAGGAACTCATCATCCATGTTGTTCACGACGGATAGGTGACGAAGTTCTTCAGCCGTGATGCGCCGAGGATTGTCATTATCGGTGACATATTCGACAATCTCGCCCTCCGGATATCGCTGATCGTGAAAGAGGTTGGCGAGTGCAACCCTCGGAGGAGTCGTCTGCTGTCCACCCAGTGCCTTCCTTCTCTTCTTCTTGTTACTCTTTCTTTTTTTCTTCTTGCCTTCTGGGGTTAGCTTCAAGTGTGTATTAACTTCAAGTTGGCTTACTATTGTTGGGCTGACCACCGGACTTCAGGTCAGCTCCAATCTTGTCGTCCTCGTCGTCCCCGTCTTCGTCTTCCCCTTCGAGTGCACCATGAAGGAGTCCACTTGCTGCGGCTGGCTTGGGAGGATTGACGGCAGCAATTGCAGCGCGTGCCGATGACCCTGCTCAAGGTGTCAGAATAGCTGACAACGCAAAGCAAATACTTTTTTTTCCATACCATTTGGACCTCGACGATGATCATCTGGTGTCTTGGATCCCATGATCGGCTTCGATTCGTAGTCATAAGATTCCTTAGGTCGTCGTTGATGCCATTCAAGGTCGGCTTCCGAAGAGATCGCGACTAAGCGGGGTCGCTGGCATGTCTCGGCACACGCTTTACCCTTTTACGCGATCGGCTCACTGGCAGGACGCCGTGGTCGTCATCAACCAAACATCAACCTCCTATGCTGTGCGAAATTGATTTCTGAATTGAAAGACCAACTCGCCATTGGCCGCAATCCACCTGAAAAAATCATAATGGACGGAAACAAGCAACAAAAGACCATTCCAACCGTGTACAACATGTCCTCTTCAAAAGCGCGGGAAGTTCTCTGGACGCTGGAAGGAGCTTGCTGACGCCGGCATCAAGTACAACGTCGTGAATCTCCGCTGGGGACGCGCTGACACATACAAAGTACTCAAATCAGAAAGTCACCTACCAGATCCTGCCGAACGTCCTGACCAAAGCGCGACTCATCCTTTAGTTCATCTGTATAAATCTGCCTAGCGCTGCTCAGGAGGTGAAGATCGCCTCTTCTCAATTCTACTCTGGTCCGCCACAGAACTTGCGCCAGGTGACCTCAGCCGACTCCTCGCGATCCAATCTAGGCTCTGAGCCTTCACAGCAGGTATGAGCCATACACCCAACAAGGATCATTGTAGCCTGATCCTCCGGATCTTCCTTCACCGAAACTAGCTCTCAATCTTCGCATGCCTTCCGGTCTGATAACGAGGCAGCGCAGTAGATGCTACCCTCCTTGCACAGGCACGCTCAGCCTCAGTTCAGGCTTTTTCACCCTTACCTCAGGGTAAAAACGCACCTGTGAATTACGCCATGCGGTTTAGCGGCCCCGTGACCTATGGTGTCTGGCCTGGCCTCATCTGCCAGCCCCGCCCCTCGGCCAGCTATAAAGACGCGTTCGTCCCCGCCGCTTTTCCCAACAACTCTCTCCTTCCATTTTCCCCCCCTCCGCTCTCCTCATACGACCCCCGTCGTGTCTAAGGCCTCGACGAGCTCCACCTTCCCCTGCATGCCCCTCCCTCTACCGAAAGATACGACGCGGCCTGTGAGGAAAAATGCCTCAGCGCGACCGCCCGCTTTGATTCGCTCGACATCCCCGCAGCACTCTCTTATCGACCGTCTGACTGTGGGTCCGGCCTAGACGATGACGCTGAGGAAGAGCCTAGATCTCCAGGTCACCGGCGACGTGGCCACGCGACGACCTGAGAAGCCGTACTTCCGCTGCCCTCCTCCAAGCATCCTCAACCATACTTCCCTACTTCCTCACCGTGGTCGACCACGCCGCGTCAGCACGTTGGCTGGCCGCCTCATCACTGCCTCATCCTTTACCGGTCTCCACCACGGGTGCTGTTGGAGGGATCTGGACGGGGCGCCTATTGCGCTGCGACAAGGCCAATGGAGAAAATGCCGCATCTTCAGCTCGAGCCCGCTGGAGCAGGCCTAAAATAGCCACTGACGTGGTCGGCGTCATCGAGTTATCCGTGCCACGTCGGCCGCAGGTTCTTCAGGAGCCAAAGCAAGCAACGGCCGTTCGTTCTGGTTGGCTGTCGTGGATACCAACAGAGGCCGGCGTGGGGCCTTGTCCAGCTGAGAGTGCGACTGGGCCAATGGAGAAAATGCCTCACTGTCAGATCTGACGTCGTACCGCGGAGCGCCCAGTTGGATCCTGCCGCCTGCTGTGTCAGGCACGCGCCGAGCAACTTCAACCTCTCGTAACCTTCGGAAGTGGACGTGCCGAGCTCCAGTGCGTGCAGCATCTCTCCGCCGACAGCCAATCTGGAACGTTAGTTCACACTTCCGGAGAGTAGTGTGGGTCGAGAACGCCTCGTCAGGCTGTCGCACAACACGGCAGACGGGATCTCAATGTCACATCGCCCTCCTCTGGGGCTGTAGCCTACCCACTTATTAATACCTCAACGATCTTACTTCACCTGCAAACGATAGGTAATCTTCGGGTCCTCATTGAGACTATCACACTATAACTAAACGAAAATTTCAGTAAAAGGCCACCCTACACTGATCTTTCTGTTGTAACAATACAACGCGCGGTCGGGCCATCAACTACCATCAAATCTTCTGAACTGTGTTTGAACTATCCGCCGCAGCAACTCTTGAGCCTCTCCGCGACTTCTCACGTGGCATATTGAGATGATTTGGGGATCTTCTGGAGACCAAAAGGTACGTCCGAAGGAAAGCCGGAAAGCCCAATTACATAATTACAGCTACCGCCTCGCCGTTGTACTTCTTACCTTTTGCCAAGACCACTCCATCACTCCGCCATACTGAACGCACTTTACCGGTGCTTCTGTCCCGCCGTAGTCGAAGAATCAGCCTGACGGGGCTGAGCTGCATCTCACCTCTAGCTAGGCGCCGGGACGCTGGCTGTCTCTGCGTCCCAACTTACACTCGGCAATGGCCGCTCTTTGGGACACTGATATGTATTCTGCACGGCATGTGTCTCACCCCAATGGCCTCCAGTTAATATACACGTCTGAGAAGAACTAGTCGTTATTTGAGCTTCTCTAGATCCTTAGTAGACATGTAAGCATTGGTGCAGTTGGTATGGCTGAAGCAGCCGCCGTCATCGGACTCGTTTTCTCCGTCGCCTCCCTCGTCGACCTGAGTGCCAAAGTCGTGTCTCGACTACGCGATTTTGCCTCGAAAACCTCCGACATCCCCGAATCCTTTCGGTTTCTGTCCACCCAGCTGCCGTTTTACATATTGTGCTTGTATTCTGCAATCCTACTTGCCCGCATGTCTAGATTGCACAATATACATCTTCTCGTCTCGACTGCTGACTGTTTCTTCGTCCTCTCACCCCTTTAATCTTGACCAAACAGTACGGGTTGCAGGATTTGCTGGAAGGTTCGAGGTTCAGAAGGATCTGCATCCTGAGGCAGAATCTTAGACTCATCTGCGATATGTTTATGCTTTACTACCCCATCCACTACGTGGCGGTGCCAGAACTCTGGCAGCGGTCTAAGTTCCCCGTTCGTTGCTTCATTAAAAAGAGGGTCGATCCACAGCATTGCGGTGGGTTGTTTGGTCTCAGTGTTAATGAAATACACTCTATCCGCGAAGAGTCCATCAGCTGGAGTGTTCCGCTGGATCTCCCATGGCTTCGGAATGGGGTGCTCGAGTATTTTCTGTGCGAGAGAGAGCTTCGCCTTTGTCTTCCGGAACTGCTGTAGAGCATTATGATCCTGTCTGGGAGTAACAGAAATGTGTGCTTTGACAGTTGACGGTGCCCTTCCTTCCCTTTGCAGATTCCTCGAGAAGCGCACTGCAACAGCACAGTTAGTCTGAAGCAGCTCATCACCGCTATGGGAAGTAAGTGGCATACCTTCGGCCATACGCTTCATGTCGAGGACTTCGCGACAATTGAATTCGACAGCACCCATAGGTTGCTTTTCACCGTGCCCTTTCGCAGACTGCTTAAATTCAAGCCGCACACGGTCCGCCAGAGATTGTATGGTCCTGAAGGGCTAGTATCCAAGTCACATGGTCTCGGAGCAGCATACTCACAGGTGTTGAGACCACGATGGTCTAGCAGACTTCGTCGCCCAATCGCCATACCCTCCACGATTTCCATCAACCGTCGATTCCAAGGTAACCCAAGGAGTTCCTGAGAGTATGTCAGCTGGTGGTCGTCTTTGATAAAAAGCGAATAGTTCTTGTACTGAAGGGCATATGCGAGATCTTGTCCAACCACACTTCCATGTCCACGGTCGTGTAAAAGCTGAGCTCAGCTTCTGCCTCTTGCGAGCTGCGAAGTCGTTGAGTCTCCTCCATACATGATTCTAATCGCGAGAGTAAGCTTCGACGACGAGATTGATACCACTCTTGGACATCAGCAAGTGGCTGCAGCAGGCCATCAATTTTGGTCACGGAATCTCGAATTTCTCTGGATCGATCAAGCATCCTCAGCGTCCGCCAGCGCTTCAGTTTTGGAGGTGGCGTGCCCTTTCCAGCCATTCTCACCAAAGTAACGCCGAGATCGTGAGAAAACCCCAAAACGGGTTCTAGGATTTTCCAGCTATCTGTATAAAGTCTCTGAAGTGCTAATGTAGGACAATCACGCAAGTCATCGAAGTAACAAACGGGCACGATGCCTGCTTCTTCATGACAAGCGTCGACGGAGTGGAAAGCACCAAGGCGATTCTTATCTTCTAGGCGGTGAAAGGCAGGATTCACCTCCAACACGTTGTTTAGAGCTTCGATGTATTCAAGCCGTTCATTTTCCGACATCTGTCGGATGTTTGATTGCCAGTCCCGCAACGCCGCATCGACGCGCGATGTGCCATAGACAATTGCCAGATAGATCGCAGTCGTGAGGTCACGATTGAATGGAACTTTGAAGTCTGGTAAAGGTCCGCCGATGTCATGGTCATAGTAATGAGCAACATATGAACCGCCCCCGTCTCGACGTCTCTCCACCTTCATGAATCTCCATTGAGACGAGAGCATCTCCAATTGTGTACTCTTATCATACCACTTTCTAAGCACGACGAGGGAGTCTGCAAGTCCCTTCTTAGCTGAAGAAGAAGTCGTAGCGACCTTGATCGCTTCTCTCATGGTCAGGATGATATTGTAGAATTCATCGAAGTCGATGCGGTGATCCGGAGTTGCGTTTTTATTGTCTTCTGCCATGACAAATGAAGTCACAAGTGCTGCATCAAAAGTCCAGCCAGTCAAATTTGCGGCAGCGATACATGACTCTTCAACGGTATCCTTCAGGAGCCAGCCTCTTGACGTCCAGTCAAGCTTCAAGAATGCCCTCTTGATTGGCAACATGAATGGCTGGTTGCCGGCTTCAGGGGAATACTTAGATCGCATCACCTTTGCTAACATAATCGTCGCGTACTTCTCATTTTCCGCCTCAGGAGCTACCCAAGTACTAGATTGGCTGCGGTGGGAACTCATACTTTCCGTGCGCCGAACCGCGATGTTCACCTTGTTCTCCCTGTTGTCGATATTTTGAGGCGCCGAAAGCTTGCGCTCGCCATTATTTCGACCATCTGTGCCTGTGCGAGAGGCTTGAGAAACGTCTGGAGTCTTCTCCGTAGACTGATAAAGATCGTCAATAGCCACTCGCTGTTGCCAGTTCGAAGACGATGCTGTATCCGCGACAACTGTGCTTGAATTTTCAGTATTTCCTTCATCAGGATCAGCTGTGTCAGCGAGAATGACAGTATCGATCCACTCTTTGATGAGCAAGTGATGTGCTTTGATTGCTGAGAGCTCGATGCCATCGTTGCGAAGCTCTGATTCCGCTGCATCGTACGTCTGCTGCTTGTCCGGTCCCACACTCTTCGCGGTTTCGGAGTACGCTGGTTCAGGCCGAATACCATCCTGAAACTCCCTGTAGCTACGAATAAAATATTCAAGTATCTTCGCTCTCTCACTGAAATCAAGTATTATCTTTGCTTGATCTTGTAACAGCTTTTCCTGATTGCTAGAAGCCCTAGATAGGGTTTCTCCCCTTGAAGGGTCTTCAGTGGTCGTCGATTCCACGGAGCAGAAAAACTTACGTTAATGAGATATGGAATATGGCCAGATTTCCTGTACTTCGCTGTAAATTTTCACGAATGGTTGCAAACGTTTTGAAAAAGTCTTGAAAGACAAATTTGGCTTTGAGCTTTACTGACTTGTCCATTCCTTCATATTTTTGGAGCATGACCTCTAGCTCCCCAAGTGGTGCTTCACAATACTCGGTGTATTCTTTCAATTGTTCCTCCTGGAGAGGGAGGAGTGGTCTCTTGGCCTCTTCTTCCGACTTCCAGAATGCGTGGATATTTTTCAGCACTATGTGGGCATTTCCCACATCTCTGCCCATGTCTTTGAACTCGCTGCTTGCGCGTTTGCAACGTTCCCATACCTGAAAGAAGTCAGTCATGGTTCAACGACGGCATTCGTGACATATCGAGAGTAGATATTGAGCAACAAGGTCAGGTTGTACCTACATTATAGGCAAAGTTCACAACGGCAAAGAAGTCTCCTACACTGTAGCCGAAGCTCATATCGAGTATCGTCAAAGCGTGCAAGCGAGGTCAAAGGGCGTGTTGGGCCAAAGCTACTTTCCAATCAGGTGCAATTTCCGGTTTTGTGAGCAAGAGAATATCGATGTGCATAGCTTTCAGGTTCAAAGATGTCCACAAGAAGGCAACAGCCGTAAGAGTGCTATGACATAGGAAAGGAAAAGCGGGGAACAAGCGTTGGCCAGCCGAGCTGCGCCTGCAACGTAGGTCACCACGTGATGACCACTTGCACGTGTGATTACAAAGTGCAGCCTTGGCAAGCCAAGCATAAATAGCAGGCAGCATTATACGTAGACTTACAATCATACAACCTTGCCTTATCTCACACACGTAATGACCAATTTTTGATCTTTCTAAGTGATCGTAGGGACTCTAGCTCTCCACGGCTACTGAAATGATCTATCTAAATGGCCGTAGGGAACTCGTTGTCCGCAAGGGATTTAGGCTTGGCCTGGGAAAGGGGGGTTGCGGCTCGGCGTGAAAAGGAGGATTGCGAGAACTCCCCACGGCCTCGCAGTCCGCAGGGGTATGTGAGCCTGACATGTTTGAGCCCATCTTACCAGCCATGAGCCGCGGCAGCAGGAGCAAAAGCCAAGGCACGAAGCTCGTCAGCCAAGTCCACAGACGAGAGTGGAAGCAAAGTGTCACGTGAACAGATATCACATTTGGTCGTATTAGGTTTGTGGTTCGGTTGACGCCAACTAACGGCGCGAAATTTCTCCCGTATCGTCAACGTCTCTTCGCGGGAAACGGGAATCGTCCAATGTGGGCGGAAGAGACAGGCCGGGATGGCAATGATGGTGCGTCCATGGCTTGAGACGTGGATCCGGCTGAAAAGAGAGTAGACGCCCAAGCTTAGAGACGGAGGACGAGAAGGGAGGGAAGGCCGAAAGCCAGATGGGAACGGCATCCTATATATACCGCCGGCCATGACCCACAGAGTAGATCGAGAGAGGTCCATTTTTGGGACAGAGCTTGAGGACCCAAAAGTGGTCGCTCGGAGAAGGGAGGGGAGGGGACTGGGGAGTGTCGAAAACGTGACCCACGGTCTGGGAGGCTCAAAGCACGCTTGGCGCCTGGGGCCTAAAAAAAGGTTAAAGTGGCGGGTTGGGTGCGGTGGAAGGGGGCCCGAAAACAGCTCCCAAATTCGCCCTTTTCTGCACTCTTTCACAGGTGCATAGATACATGCGGTTAAAGTAGCAATACCTTAGGTTGGCGACCGTAACTGGAAGTGGAGAGAAAAATCTTGTGTCCGACTATCTGGGTATTCTAGGTTTCTCGACCAAGCGCCAAAGTTATCCTTTGATTCAATCGCGTAGCGACGTTCGTTACACCACCTTTTATGACCCTCGCCAGTTCTTTCAGTTGCGGTGTCGAGCTGGCTGGGCACCAAATGGTATACAAAATTGAACATGTGCCACGCACGACGATGATTATACTCGTGTGCGACCCCTTGAGTTGCTGCTGTCCGCTGACCCACCTCAAAGCTCCGGTCGCCGTCGACAAAGGGGTCTGCTACCGTTCAGTTTCCTGCCCTCGTTAGGAATGTGCTTGTGGAAGGGGCGACCAATAATGCTTGTGCAAAAAGCAATGGAATTGTTATTGATTGGGTTGTGATTTTGGATACTTTGCAGTGTAAGCTCTCGTTTGGGCTGGTTAGTCCGTGCAGTGCATTTGTTGAAGACTAAAGAATCTTGAGAAAGGAATAATTTTACCTGGTTCGTACACAGAAGGATTGGCCTGAACATCAAGGAAGTGACGAGCTGCTACAACCGCCGAAAATTTTGGGGGCATTTGTTCTGGGAAGGAATTCTGTTAAGAACAGATCTTGAGTCTCGATTCATAGTACTTGAAATACAAAAACGCTGGGATGGGTATCAAAGTAAACGCCCAGCCACAGTCGCCAATTGCTGCGATCCAGAAAATCGCCCAATATCGATTCATACAACGGAGCCTACAGCCCACTCACGGTGGTGACTCGACTATTGTGATGCCGTCCAACTCCCGAGTTAGTGTTCCAGGATCGTCCACACTCGATTTTTGTGCTGAGATCGGGTGGACTGCTTGGACGATGGGCTTTTTTAAGCCCGGACCTATGTTCGCAACGCGAACTTGTTTGAGAAGATCGTCTTTCCATTCAAACCATTTGTCCAGTTCTTCTCTTTGGTCAATTACTTGGAGTCTTGAAGTACTCTTCCCAGCTCGCCGAGAAGTATTGCCCTTAGCATCGCGCTCTTTCAACACAACAGGCTTCATGCTCGCCGCCAAATCCAGTAGTGCATCAAAGACGCCTTTAGATTCGGCTGCCGCGCGAGATGCCTTCTCACTTGGTCGAGGTCGTGAGAGGCTTGATGGGTCTAGCCATGAATGGACCATCGAAATAGAGCCTGACGGCATCTTCAATAGCTGGTTCTCTCTCTTCATGTACCTGATAGCGGATTGTAGGCTCGAAATTTCCTGCCTCAGGAAGTCGATCTCCGCGGTAAGTTGCAACACGGCGCTTTCATCACGAGTGACGATATCGCCCACACGCGGAACTTGATCGCCAACAATGCGGGCCTTTCTTAGGGCATGAAGCTCAGCCGTTCCCTTTTCATGCTGTCCTACGAGAATGGTGTAATCATTTCTCATCTTCTCAAGGTCGGTGTCAGCTTGGTTCTTTGCTCTTCTGAAGCTCTCGAGTTCGGCCTCTAGTCTCTGGATCGTGGTTGTGTATTGCTTGGAATCTTTTGTCCTGGATTCCAAAAACTCTATCTTGATTCCACACTCTTCTAATTGTCGATCCTTGCCATTCAATGCGAGGACCTGGTCCTGTACCTGGGCTTTGAGCTTCTTCAGTTCTTCTTCTGTGTCAGGGGGCACAATCTTGCGTTCTTTGACTTCCTTGGACCGGATGATCCATGGTGCAGGACGCTTCTCGAATTCAGCGGTGTTGGACAAGTCGGCCGCAGCATACTGCATTTGGTCGATGTTTGCGTGAAGTTGCTGCACAACCGTTCCAATATAGGATATCCCGTCGCCTCCATCATATTGAACCGCTGACCCAGGGCTCACGAGAGCCTTTACAGAATTGGTGATAACATCCAATATCTCGGAGATCGTGAAAGGCTGTGTCCTTTCTGTGCCACTGGCTTGACTAAGGACGGCCTCTCCTGACCTTCTGACCAAATACGTAAGCTCTTTTGCCGCGTTTTCGACTTGAAGGAAGAGATCACATGAGGACCCGGTAAGTGCGAGGCCGTCTGAGCGGTGCGACTGTATCTCTTTGGTGATCTTGCCACTGACGAACCGCATGGTCCTGGTCTTGGAAGTGAGCTGATCCATTCTCTTCACAAAATGTAGAGATTCTTCATTTTCGGCTTCACCAAGGTGTGATTTGACCAGACTTGCCAACAGAGTCAACTCGGCCGTGGTGATGTCAAGGAGGTTTTCCACGTTGATAGATCTTGCGGCAAGCTCGCAGGCCTTGCTCTCCAGGCCTGCAGTTATCA
>Ga0335072_10012008_pt1 | contig 12370 bp, 10 predicted proteins | sample Lox_Sample_21_FD_206725 | JGI IMG/M metagenome (GOLD analysis project Ga0335072, IMG submission 206725) | Soil microbial communities from Loxahatchee National Wildlife Refuge, Florida, United States - Lox_Sample_2.1 | ecosystem: Environmental > Terrestrial > Soil > Wetlands | place: USA...
CTCGTGCCCGTTCATGGCCGCCAAGTGCAGTGCTGTCCGTCCATTGTAATCCTTCACGTTGACGTCTGCCCCGGCCTCCATTAGCAGCTTGACTACCTCCTCGTGCCCGCCATGGGCCGCAAAGTGCAGTGCTGTCCATTTATTGTAATTCTTCACGTTTACGTTTGCCCCGGCCTCCATTAGCAGCTTGACCACCGCCTCGTGCCCTCTATCAGCTGCCCGGTGTAGCGCTATTGTACCATTTCTATTCTTTGCGTTGATGTCTAATTTGCGGAATGCATAAAACGAAACGATATAATCAAACGATTCTGAAAGAGGCGGAAGAATTTAGCTGTAAAACGGCAAAATGGAACAACAAAGCGAATGGCTTACTGCAGAGAAGTCTCAGATTGAGTACCCACCACCCTTCTGAATAATATTTCCAATTTCTCGGAATGGCGCAATCAATTATAGACCCCAAGAGCTCGACAGGAAGGTCGATGAGGCCCATCTTAATTCCTATCCAGTAATATGGAGCAGGGAGGGGAAGCAGAAGCAGGAATGGAAGCAAGGGCGGGAACTGGAGCGGAACAGAAGCTTTAATATGCTCTACCTGTTACTTCAATGAGTCACCGTTCAGTGACTCCAGTAGGCGCCCACACAGTGTCCTACGCTAAAGCTAGGCATGAACGCTAACACCAACGAGCCAGCAGTATCTTCATTCTCAACAACCGACTCATTGATTAGCTTAGTTCGGGCTAGTATTTCGGGCTAGGTACTGTTAGCTGAGGAGTGAATACGTTAAGATTCAGTGGTGTAGCTATATCGATGAAATGTTAGTGGCCAATTCTAAGCCTACTTGGTTCTGATTCAGTTCGGAAAGGATGCTTTTGCAGGGATAGATGTATTCTGCCATCAGGCACCGGATGGCCTCTTAGGAGAAACTTGGTCTCTTTGCCTTAACGCTTGCGCTCCTCCAAAATTCGAACAAGGGCCGGCACTCGTCGTGCTTAACTTTTTTTTTTTTTTTGCTATTCTCCATTCCTCGAGTTTTGTTATTTGTAGTTTCGACGGCTAATCTATCGTCAGTTGGCTTCCTGAAGAGGAATGACGAGAACAATCAAAAAGAAATTACCTAACTTGGGCTTTATACTCTGTTTCAATAACGTGCACGGTATCCTCAAGAGTAATGCTTCGATTCATGTAAAGCTTGATGAATTTGTCGCGAAAGTTCTCAATGCCCAGCCTATGAGATTGGCCCGCTTCTCGAGATGGTGAAGAAATCATGGTTTCTCGTGTTTGAGAAGTACTGAAATGCTGCTAAACCGACAAGAAATGGTAGGTCTTAAATATTTGAATATTTCCATGACTGTGACAAAGAAGGTTTGAGTGCGGTGCAGAAAATTGCAATCCCGGATATTACACAGACTGAAGATGTGGCGCTTTGGTGTGAAGATCGCCACCAAGGGTTGGATCGATCGCCAGGGCGGGTGCTTGCCATGAACTGAAGAATGAACAAATAAGAATACTCTCTCGACTTGCGCTTGACGTAGATCATTATGGGGTTACTTCGTAAAAGACACCTAGATTTGGCCGAGGCTGCCTCGGTTTTGACCCACTTTGATATTAAAAGAAGGGACTCTTCGTTAAAGAAGCCCTAATGGTTCTAGTCGTCCACCGGAGGGCGTTTTCTTCTATTTCGTGTCTCCACTTGCCGAGGTGCTACAGACAGAATCTTGATACGGTAGATGCAGAGGCTTCATATGATGCTCCCCGATTGCCGCAAGGCTAAAGAACCGGTACACTTAGATAGCAACCCGTCGTCAAAATCATTCAACACTTTCTCATCCGAAGGGGACAAGAGACAGTAGACCTGCGGGAATAACTGGCTCCATCATAAACAGTGCTAGGAGGGGAACGCAGAGAGTTCAAGAAAGAGGGAGAGAAGAGAAGTAGCATAATATGTTGTACAGTAGAGTCATTGGCTTTTATTGCTTTTCACGCTTTGGGCCTGGTAAGGTATCCGTGACTCCTTTGATCATCTTCACACTCCAATACTGCGTGCCATTCGGATTAGCCAGTGCAATTCCATACCCTTCCGCGGTCTTTCCATCATTCTCGTTGGCATCCTCTCCAATCAGCCATTTCTCATCTACTGTACCAACCGTGAATTCAATAGCTCCCCCATCTCTTTCATCCTGCCATGCAAGAGTCCCCCCGCACTCTCGGCAGAAGAACCGATGGATGCCAGGGGTGTGAGAGTACTCTCCTAATGTTGATTTTGATGTCCATTTTAGCTCTGGTCCGGTGACAGAGTGCCAGTGGACAATGAGACTACCAATTTGCTTGCGACATTGGGTACATTGACAGTTATAGCTCTGTACCAGATTTAGCTTTGCTTTCTATTGGGAGAAATAATCGCACTTTGGCCTTGAAATTGTGATCTGGTGCGAATTCGACTTCATAACGAACTCCGCCGCAAAGGCAGCCTCCTGTGATCAAGGGTGGCATGGATTGGTTCATCTCGCGTGAACCAGAAGCCTTGCTTTCGCTCGAAGTCCCGAGGTGACGAGGAAAGGTACAGTATCGTAATGACGACTGGTATCCAACTTGATGCAGACAACAATCAATGAAAACCGTCGTCGCAGCCTGATACTTGATTCATATATTTAAAACAAAGATCTTTCGTTGAAACTAGGAAGCCTGCAAACTCTCTGCGGACCAACATTTGCCCGCTTTTTTGACGTCTGACAGCAAAGTCGGTGACGTCAGTGCTTGTCTACAATTGAACAAACAGCAAAACTTCGGTGAAGATCTCAATGAATAGACAATTTGCTGCTACAATGGCCTTTATAGCTTTATCAATATGGCCCTTTAACTTTGTTCTGGCCATGAAAATTGTTCGTGGTTATCAGTGCCAAGTAGCAGCCTTCTTCAGGTTTCGGCGCTAGGCTAGGTTAGTATTTTAGTTAATTTGACAGCCTTGCGGCGTTGCTCCTGACGTCTTCATCACCTCGCACCTCTCGTGTCACTCTCCACTCTCCACAAGAGGCTGAGATTCTGCCAAGCGTAATGATGCTACATTAGGCTCTGTATGTCAGTATTGTGTATATCACCAAGCTCTAGAGTGTTCGTTGTTAAGGCAATCAATCGCTATGGGCTGGGATATCTTCTTTTTTAACTCGTCCGCTTTTATCGCTGGGCTTTTCCTTCTTCAATTTGGCGCAGACCGATTTATAGACCACACCGCAATAGTAGCGCGCCGTCTTGGAGTATCTCAGATACTAGTTGCATTGCTGACGGCGGGTGCAGAATGGGAAGAGGTACAGCTGTTGCAGCCTCATACTTGGACTAAGAGCTAATCTTGTATCGTAGCTCGCAGTGGTCGTGGCTTCTGTCGCCCAGAACCGCTCAGCCCTTGCTCTGGGAAATGTGCTGGGGTCTTCAATCTCTAATATACTTGGGGCTTTCTCATTGGGCCTATTGTTTCACCCAGGACACGTGGAATTCGACGGTGCAGCCCAAATATACACAAGTATACTTTTTGCACTCACAACTGTCTTTACGGCCCTAGCTCTTTACGGGACTTTTGACAAAGCGATTGGAGGAAGCTTGATTACTTTATTTGTGGTATATTTCTTCTCAATTGGATACGCAATATATAGAGGCGTGCTGGATGCGCCGGACGGTCCGGATGACGAATGTGACGAGGATGCTATGAACAACGATGAAGAGCAAGCTGTACCGGAGGAAGTCCCTACGGAGACATCAGCTTTAATTCAACCGTCACAGCTTGGCGATCAGCCCAAAAAGCGTACTCTGACTTATCATATCATCCAACTCATTTTTGGCTTTCTTGCTCTCTCACTCTCTGGCTACGTCCTTTCCCATTCCGCGGCCTCCCTCGCCGATTCCTTGAATCTTTCAGGCACAGTTCTTGGGATTACAATTCTCGCCTTCGCAACAACGCTTCCTGAGAAATTCGTTGCTGTACTTAGCGGCGCACGGGGTCATGAAGGCATTGTTGTTGCAAACACGGCTGGAAGCAACATCTTCCTCTTGACATTGTGTTTGGGTATCACTTTCCTCGCCGGGAACCAAGAAGAGCTTGCTAGTTCGTTTAATCCGTTTGAAATACTGGTCACATGGGCAGCGTCGGCGATTTTCTTCTTAATTGTCTTCTTTGGTTCGAACCAGTGGGTTGGCGCTTTGCTCCTTGTGCTTTATTTTGCATTTTTAGTTTTAGAGTTTACGGTCTTTAGAAGATGACTATAGAAATTCAGAGATATCTCAACCATCTACGATCCGTTACAGTGGTCAAGGTTATTGTATCACATACTTCATCTCGTATTATGCCTTTTGGTCTTCCTGGAATGACCTCATTGACGATTCTGATAACAACATGGTTATTATTTTCATACCAGAAGGAACAGTTCTCATGGGAAAATAGGAGTAGGATTGTCCTATTGCGCGAAGGGATCCTGCGAAGAGTTACTGATGTTCGATCGCTGAGGTATAGCTTATAGGTACTGAAGGATCTAGATAAAGATTATGCTCTTATGAACCTGTTCACAGAACGAAGATATCTCCAAATACAATGCATTACAAGATTATTCATAATTGAGGTTCTCTGCTGTCTTCCCCTATTTAACAGCTACATGATCCACTCGAACTCTATGTGATGTACGGATTACTGACTGGAGCTATAGGCGCCCCGCCGCTAATCCTGTCCAGCTTTCCTTTATGTCTCCGCACCGTGCCATCGCAACATGCGTGTTTGGAATCGGCCTCCCGTCTGGCCTATTCCGGCAGCTGCAAATGCGCCTCCCACATCTTGCAGACAAGAAGATCAACGAGCCCGAGAAGCAAGAGTGGGTAGTAGTGGTGCCGGCTTCCGAGCGAAAAGGGTAACTGCATTTGGTAAAAACTGTCCTGATTGATGTGCTTATTGTTGCTTTGTATGCTATAGCATAACATTGTTGTGTGCTTTCAGACCGTGATGACTTGGAGGTGTGAGTATTCATGGCTTTTGATTTGCCAATAAGATTCCCTGATATTTCCATCATGACACTAGCAAATTATTGAGGACGAACTGGCCTATTGCATGCGTTGTATGGCTTCTTATAGCTATAACTCTCCTTCACGCTATTGCACAAAAGATGGAAATAACTTTCAGTGAGGATTCTCCTGGTATGCGCCGCAGCCGACTTGACTTTCTATTGCGTAAGTATCAAATGTGTACTTCAGTGCTGTAGCCAAGCATTTGAACTGTCGCTTTAAAATGCCAAATATTCGCTTAATTACATTATTGTCACGAACTCAGTCAATCGAGGTATGAGTCACGCATAAAGATGAGCGACAACCAGTACAATTGGTAGTGTTAACTACAAGAATCCAAAGCTGAAGAAGAAAGGAGAGAAGTCTGGCTTGGAAGCCCTTAAATACAGGCGGCGCTAGGCTAAGCGAAATGAGGTGGCCTGGCTCGGCAGCTGCGCTTGGAGTGAAACTGATTTTGCAACGCACTCGCTTTTGCCATTCCGTCGTCTCAAATAAGGGTCGACCACGACCAAAGCTGTGAGCCCACCAGCATTTTCTGGCGTTTAGCTGGCGCGAGCCTAGATAATGTAGTGCTACTCTAGGCCCTCGAATCACCCAACTTTCTAAAGCAATGCCAAACATCCGCCTCCTTGCCTCCTGGCAGGTTCGAAAACTGATTAATACTCGTGTACATGGTAAACCCATGCATCTCCAACCCCTCAATCAACTTCAATAGCGTCAACCTCGTCTTCATCGTCTGCTCTCCATTCGGAATCCATGGACACCCCACCATCTTCACAGTATAAATCCCCACTGGACTCGGCCACCCATGATTCCGCACCTCCAACTTCAAATTCTCCAGCAAACTCGTCACCAGCTCCTGCGGCGCGTCGATAAATCGAAGACAATTACCCCCCACAAACGCAACACTCATCCACTCGCACCGCGCCGGCGGCAGATCCTGAAACCGAAAAACCAACGTATCCTTACTGTACTCCTTCTTTAGGCAGTTCGTGCTCGTGTGCAGAACCCACCCTTCATTGTACAGCTCCTCAAGCACGCCTTTCATCAGCCGCACCGCAGCCATCGCCTCGTCTGTCGGGTCGTCGATGTCCGGCCCTTGGTTGACGGGCACTGGTTTGACGGACCATGGTTTGCCACGGAGTTTGAATTCGTGGCTGCCGGCGTAGAGGCGCACGGCTTGGATGCCGCGGGGCCAGTTGGCGACTATGACTTTGCGGACAGCTTCGATGGTCGATGCGGGGAAGCGGAGCATGCGAATTCGGTCGGTCATGTGGAGGGATAGGGAGGCGAGGGTGCTGCTGGAGGACGAGGACGAGGATCCGATTTGTTCGAGGACGGTGCCGGAGGTGAGGGCAGTAAGGAGGCCGTCTTTAGCGGAGGCGGTGTAGGCTGGTGGTGCTGAAGTGGAGCTGGAGCCTCGTTTGAAGAGGCCCATTTTGGATTCGAGTGACGTTGGAATCGGTTAATGGATCTTTATTTTCGTCTTTCAGTCCCCTTGTTCTTGCTATGCTAAGTTTAGTACGACTATTCAATTGATATGGGCATTCTTTCTTGTAGGAAGAATCATTATAATACTGTGAGTGGCGAAATAATCGAGAATCGCTTATTTTGAGCCGCACCTACACAAAAATCATCGGGGATTTTAATAGGACTTGCTAAAGCCAGTCCAACAATTACTAGAGCCAGCAGTCCACGCTTGATGTCCAAATAACTCAACAACCACGGGGTTAGGGTTAGTAGTTAGGGTGGGTGGGTAGGGTTATGGTAGAGGCCCCCTTGGGAGCATTGCCTTTAGGTAGGAAACGCGACCAAGAGCGGACGTTGTAGACCCGCCGGAGGCTTGGAATCTGATCTTTTTGGTGTTCATAGCATTGCTGAGTAATAATTTTGGAAGATTTGGCGAGAATCTTGGCTCTGTGAGTGGCCTCTTGCCAGCCCGCTTAGGGCGGCCACACGAGCTCGGCAGCCAATTACGCGATTCGACAACCACGGTTTCGGGAAGCAGACTTGCCGTCTGGAAAATTACTATTACAATTACCATGTGCCATGAGAGCCATTGCGGCTGGTTTGAGGCTACCATCGAGACTCTTGCTGTGGGGATTTATCTTTACGCCACGTTTGTCCTTACGGGCTCGCTATTCCTGAGCAGGGAACTGGCAATAATCGATGCAACAGTCATGGTTCTGAGTCTAGGCGCTATCAGAGCTTCTGAGGCTGTAAGACTGATTTCGTCTTATGGAATGGTAGAAATTGAATTGATTGATTGACTATCTGGGACACCAGGTCCCTACATATAGAAAATAGGGATGAACTAATGCTACTGAATATCCAATAATCCATGAACGAGTGTACGCGCCCTGCGCGGTGCTGAACTGATGATATCCGTGCGCGCGCTAACACAAAACCCAATGAAGTCTGTATAGTTAACCCCATGATGCCCATTATCTGGCGCGCGCCAGATAATGGCGGTTAAGAGTTATCATGAGGTAATGATTCGTTTCAGATGTGAGACAGTGTGGTGGCTGACTGGTTCAACAGAGGCGCTCTAGAGTAACCGGGAGATTAGTGTTTTTTGTCAGTAGAATTATGATTTTGGCTCTTGCTGGTATTGAATTACGTGCACTTTACTGGAATTGGATATTGGCCAAAATCTGGCCGAATTTTTGATTTGTAGATGGGGCCTTTTTGAGGATTCTAATCGGAGTACGGTTGGCTAGAACCGGTATGGTTGTTATCAATAGAGAATGGGTGGTTCACACTCTGATAAGTATGTATCAGATTGGTTTAGTATTATGGAAAGTTTCCACGTCTAATAGCGTTTGATCGTTTTGTTTGGGGCATTCAATGAAATCAGGAGGACTTGGAGATTCGTAGGAATACTGACAAGAACCAGAATATAGACAACAGCTTGTGATGACGACAACACATCTCATAATGACAAGGCCTGCTACGCCACCATCACCATCTAGAGTATAGATTGCGTGTATTATTATCTTGCTGTCCGTGTCTTCTCCCGCTCACTTTTGCTATACTTTTTCAAGGTCTCTTCACGGGCCTTTTAGTCGTTATTTGTATGATTCTTGGTTTGAGTACGGCATAGAATTACTGCAGACAGGAATATAAGCAAGATATCGAAATGCCCATTCCCCAGAAATTGCTCAAGGCAAACAAAGGCAAGTTTTCCAAGGGCCATAAGTATCCAGAATAAATAGCCCCATTAAAGCTATTTCTCAAATTTCACAAGCCATATAAAAGACACGAAACTCGCCTTTTTGCTCCACTACAAAAATAACTGCCGCGCTTTGGGGTGAGAGGTGGTGGAGCCGTAGCGGGACTCGCATTCCATCCATGAAGGTGAAGATGATGGCCCAGATGCTTACAGAGTCTATCTCAGACCCCTGTATGTCCTCCACACGAAGTTTAACAACAACAGTAATAACTAACAAGTCTCTTAAAATCCAATCTATGCTGCACGATGCGCAAGATTATTATGACTGCGGAGAGCACGATGACAACCGCAAGAGCTATTGTGACCCGACTGTGAAGCCATATCCATGAAGCATTTGGAGAAGAGACATTGTGGAGCTACGCTTCGCAGAATGCTGATTGGATGGAATGCTAAGTCTTTTAACAAGAATGGATTCACATTATGAAACAACGGTATTTCAAAGGTAAATAGAAATATGGGTGGGGAATGGCAGATATTTAAAGAAAAGAATAATCGATGCGGATCGAGCTCAAAGCACCTTCGGAATCCGCTACCAATCAAATAAGCTTCATTCATGCAAAACATTGGCGTCGCTACTTGGGCTAGACCGACACCAGCAGTGTGAAGTTGTCTCATAAGAGCACATAAAACAATAAAATCTCTGATAGATATCAAGTTGTCCTTTCAAGTTAGAGCACCGCTGAGGGTGTTTCGCTCGGAGGATGAGGGAATTGAAATATTTAAATGAACAACGTGATGCAATCCTGATTCCTGTCAAGAATGTATAGTCATAGTAAGTATGGATCTAGTGTGACCGACGAATGCCCATATACTATATCTAAGCTAGATAGATGGGTTGGTACTACTCATACAATATGCCGAAGATATCAATTCCATGATTCCATGCCTGCAAAAATGTCCTTTCCATCCAATCAAGTGAGTATCCCATCAAATGAAGCCTAGAACGCCTCCGCAATGCTGTGCTATTGCTGTGCTATGCGATGCAATGAAACCAAATCGATATTATGTAGTTAATAACGCCGGATCGGCAAAGAATTCAGTTGTATTTTCGGAAGCCTTCCACGCCTAATGTTGGCACTTCCATTAATTTCAAGCCCGGTACGCCTTCTGCCTTTCTCCTTTCCACGAAATTGTTGCACTCCTTAACCACTAGTGCCCACTCCGCAAGAGCTCTCCCCGCATACTTCGCTTCTGCGCCAGCTGCCTGCTTCGCTAGCACCTCAGTCGCCGTGCCCGGGACTTTGCCTACGAGGAAAGCATGGGCAGGAGCGGGAAGGCGTGGAGGGGATAGGCGGCGAGCCTGTGGTGAATCGGCATTGACACTATTCATGCGAGAGTCGTTTTGGTGAGAGGGAGGGGTCCACTCGAGAGAAAACTTGAAGGAGAAGGGTCTGTGGACAGGACTCGAAGCTGTGGATTCAGTAAGGGATGTAGAACTGGCGGATTTGGGTATTATTTGGAGCGGAGGACGCGAACGTGCTGCGGCCGTGGCCTGGCGGGCTTGCTCGAGGGGGGTCATGGTTTTGTGTGATGAAGGTGGAGAGTTAGGATGACCGGTAGTGTCCGGAGTATTAAATGGTATAATTTTGCCAAGGAGACTCCAACGTTTCTTGGGGTTTGCTGAAGGTTCTATAGGGACGTTGAAGTCCGCGGAATTGGAACGAACTAGGCCAGCCAGCGACGAATGGCGCTTGTAGGCAGTTTCCTGTGTTACTGAGGTCGCTTGGACAATGCCATCAAAACCGATGAATAGATTAGCTGTTGGAATCTGGTTGTCATTGCGAATGATCAAGAGACGTCGGCCAGGGGCTGGGTAGCATGGCACGATTGAAGGGGGAATCTGATAGCCCCGTTCGGCGCTTTGCTTCTGGTAAAGGTAGTATGACCAGACAAGTTTGAGACAATCAGAAACCCGGCCGTAAATTTTGCTACAAAATCAGTTAGCCGTCGCTGATAATTCTGTACAACCTAACTCACATATCCAATTGCGAGGCCTCTTCATCGAACCTGCAAGCCCGCCAACAGAGTAGCCGCATATAGTAGGCCCTAATCATCGGACACCAATGCAGATAATATTTCCGGAAGATATCATCAGATAACAGCCAATCAAAGCACATGACTTCCTTTCTTCGCTCATCAGCTACTATTGTATTCCAAGCCTTGAATATGAAAGAAAATAGACGTATTTCGGTCATAGTATTCTCACTCTCGAGCATTTTCCGGCAAACGCTCAACCAAAAAGCCCAGTCTATGTACTCGACGTAGGTATCAAGAGATTTCTGATATCGCATGTAGATTGTCAATGCTTCTTCCATAAAATCACACATGATGAAGCAGGCATTATGATCGAATTGAGAAGTTTTTCTAGCTGCAGCACTAAATGTTCTTGCGAAAGATTCTGCAAAAGATAGCCGAGCATTTGAGAAATCGAGAGGTCGTTCGGCCATAAAATCTCGCAGGAGCATTATAAGGCGGTTCTCCGCCATCAGACGAGTAACGTTGCTGGACGGAGGCAGGGGAAGGGCGGCAGCATTGGCATCAGCACCAGCCAGCACGTCATCGAAGGCTATGGATAGCGCGCTAGCCGCGGCATCATTCGAAGCTTGTCGATGGATTGTAGCGTCTAGAGCAGTTAAAATCTGAGCATGAACTAGAACAAAGCCTGGTGCTCGGGCCTTCTCGACGAGCGGAGCATCTTGCGGCAAAAATTCCTCACATAATATGTGATAATGTTTGCAGAAGACGAAAAAGAGATCGCTGTCACGTCCACACCACCGAGCCGTCCACGGCCCATGCCAGGGTATCTTGGAAGCCCCAATGGGCAAGCTCATTCGTTGTCTGACGAGAGCTGTTGTTGCCTTGGTTGACTTCCAGCCCAGAGAGTGGAGATTGGGAGGGAAATCGGCGACGATTTCGTCAACACCATTACTCCCAGGAAAGCGGCGAACTAAGCCAAACCCATCAATGACTCGTCGAATTGTCTCAGATGGTATAGCCCATATTTTGACGAGGATATCGGCCAATCCAGGACAAAAGAAAAATGCATATGCTGCTGCTTTTCCGCAGAATGTCACTAAGCTTGCTGGTGTACTCCTCAAGGACATTTTATCCACGACCATGGCCATCTGAGAAAGCAGGTTCTGAATGAACATATTGCGGATATTGTGATACACGGATTCAGCAAGAAACTGAGATGCAACAGAATTGAGTGAACCAGATGATCTTGAGCGTGGCAGTGTACGATGCGGATTTCTGTCTGCTTTAGGCGCGAAATACGATGGTGCTAACCGCCATTCAGGCCTTGTCATAATCCCCGTGATAGCTTCAAGGATGACTGGCCTATCAATTCCAGAAATGTATTGGTTGTGATGTCCATTGAGCATTTCGAGCAATCCGATCCACCATTTATTGAAAATGGTTATTCTTTTATCAAGGTCTTCTGGTTGAAGGGTTTTGTTGGATGGATGGTGGGCATAATTTTTCAGAAAAGGAAGAAGGGTCCCCCTGATTACATTCGTCCTCAAAGCACTGGACTTAGCTTGGAACTTTTGATAGTCCGACTCCAGTGCTCGAAACGCTGGCCACAACTCGTCCTTCTTGCGTGTTGTCTCTTTGCCAAAACTGGACAGCTTGTCTTTTGCACCTGATTTTGAGATGGTGGGAATTTCTGTTGATCCAGTAGAGCTTTCTTTGTCGGACAGGCTACCCGGTAGGCTGGCATCTGACGTGTTAGCAGACCCAAGATCTACAACATTCAGGATCCCATTCTGCTGTCCATTTGCCTTTTGTTTCAACGACATTTTTGAAGCCTGTTGCTTCAAAAACTTGGCGACTGGGATATCTGAACTGGACTCTATCGGTTTTGATGGATTGATCATAGACTTGCGAGAACTCGCAGATCGAATGGAGCTAACTGTTGTCGTCTCGTCTTCATCGAATGCATTGCGGCGAATTGGAGAGGGAGATCTCGAGGAAGATATCCAAGACTTCCGTGCAAAGGTAGCAAACGATTCAGGGGCATTTATTGTTTTGTCCGGAGAGCCTTTAAGGACCGGAACAGGCGGAGCGTCTGCAGGAGTTTTGTACTCCGCAGTTTCTTTG
>Ga0335072_10012009_pt1 | contig 12370 bp, 11 predicted proteins | sample Lox_Sample_21_FD_206725 | JGI IMG/M metagenome (GOLD analysis project Ga0335072, IMG submission 206725) | Soil microbial communities from Loxahatchee National Wildlife Refuge, Florida, United States - Lox_Sample_2.1 | ecosystem: Environmental > Terrestrial > Soil > Wetlands | place: USA...
TGGGTCGAACACAGAAAAGGCGCTTTCTGCGCGGATCTTGGCTTCGATACTGTCGTTACTACTATTCCTATCGTCATGGCTTTCCTGGTCATCATATCCCTTTATGCCATCCTCTCCTCGTCCCTTTCCAACACATCCTTCATCCGTCTGGGACTTCGCTTAGCCCTTTAGGTAAACAGCCCTAGGAAAACTCATTCACGATGAGGAGGGCGCCAGATACCAGGTGTGGGGCTCTTGGGAGGCTCGTGCCTTTTATAGAGTGTTTTGTTATGCCTCAGCATCGATTTTGCTGCCTGCAATACCTGATCGTAACGTACTTAGAATATGATGGGATGAGTTGAGCTAGTGATAGAAATAAAAACCAATAATGGCTAGGCTTGCCCTTATCCGATATTCGCACCATGGCCGCAATGAGGTTCTCACCCAGAATTGTCCTGAGCTGGAAAGCGTGGACGCCATCACTACAACTCTCGTCGACGTTTACACTCTAGGCAGTTTCCTTTCTTGCCTTTATGTTTCTTGCTGTCACAAAAGGAAACTGCCATGAACAAGACACCTGTCGCAAGATTTCCCTAAAAGGGCGGGAAAGGGCGTACCGCAGGGAGGTCACGGGCTAGCTCGACCTGCTTGCAGCTGCAGGAGCCAAAAGCAGGGTCAGATGGTTAGACGGCTGCCACACTTAGGCAAGCCGACAGGGTTCGAAGGGCTGAGAGAAGAAGAGTGGTTGTGTGAAGGGGTGGGCGTATTTATACACTCGAGCGGTCGGTGAATCTGCACCAGTAAGGTCTCTTAGCGGTTCTTCCCTTGTATGGCGGCCTGATTGTAGCAACAGCTGCGTGTCCTGAATTGAAGATCGAGATAGCATTTGTTTTCAAGAAGCGTCGCCTCCGGCCGCTGGTCTGGTATCCTACCCCGACGCCCTAGTTGCATATTTGAAGCTCATAACCTCTCCGCCTTTACTTCTCTATCAATATCATCAGCCATAATGAGATCAAATATCAAACATCATGCTATACGGGACTGGGGCGAGAATGTAACCTCCATTCCACATTAAATGGCCACTCACTACAAAGGTAAGCTACGGTTTGCTTCTCACTGTCGTTCACACGACCTGCCATGGAGCCATCACGGATTATCTTCATCCACATACTTTGAAGCACATCTCTTTTTCTTCCTCGCTTCTCATCTTCTCAACAATTTCCATGACAGATTCGTAATCCAACATTGTGAGGCACCGTCATCGGCTGCTTCCGCAAAAATGCTGGCACACACTTCCGCCTGCTCTAGTATTCATACCATATCCTATCGCACAAAGTTGGCTCCGAAATGCCATGAGAATTTTTCTATCCACAGCGCCAAACTCCTTGACGAAAATACATTCGCTAAGTACACGCTTAAGAGCCTTTGTTCGCTCGCTCTTGTTGTCTGGCAGTGCGTGCAGATCGCACGAGGGGTGACAGTTGAGACAAATCGGCGCATTGCTTCATGAATTCATGCTGTTTTTCGTCAATTTTGCTCTCACCATAGATGAAGGAGAACCACTTACACGTAGAAGGTCGTGAGCACTCGCTCTCTTCTCCGGATCAACCTTTAGAGCAAAATATAGGAAGTCTCTAAAGACAGGGGAGAGCTGATGCTCATCCTTGATAGCCGGAGTGCCATTGGTCGCGATGAGATAAAGGGCCCGCAGCGGTGATTCCGTAAGATACGGAGGCTCTCCTTCGATCATCTCAATAGCCATAATGCCTAAAGACCAGATATCAACTTTGCGGCCATACTCCTTTCGCGTTACAACCTCAGGGGCCATCCAGTACGGAGTGCCAACCATGGTTGTACGCTTGTTGTGAGCTTCATTGATTTGGGCACAGAAGCCAAAGTCAGCTGCAAGGGTGTTAGTAAAATATCCACTTCGAGTCCGAATACATACTGAGCTTGATATTGCCATCCATAGACAATAAGATATTATCCGATTTAATATCCCGATGAATAACTCCTTTTGAATGTAGGTGCTGTAAGCCTTTTAAAGTCTCTCGACAAACAGCCGCAATTTGCCCTTCACTCATGATATTGAATGTGACAACGTCCGTCAAGCTTCCACCTTCCATATACTCCATAATGACCCAGAGATCGCCACCGACCAAATAGCTGTCAATAAAATTGACTATGTTGGGATGAGAGCTATCTTTCATCACTAAAATCTCATTGATAATGAGATCTTTCTTTGGCTGTTGCTCCAAGTTCATCTGCTTAATCGCAACACATCGGTTGGTGCCTCGCTCATAAGCAGTGTACACGCCACCTGATGCTCCTTGTCCAATCTTGTTCAGATTTCTATAGATATCCCGAGGATCAGCGGGCGTGCATATCCGGTTGAGTTTCTCGATTATATCAATGCTGGTGCTCTGTCGAGCACGATGTCTCGGTCGTGGCGCGGGCCCAACTCCTCTGGGTTGTTGATTTGGATGTGGGATTCCATTTGGTTCTGGACCACGTCCAGGTTGATGCTGCGACGTAGGAGGTGTGGGCTGCTGACCCGGTTGACGCTTACTTTGACTTCTTTGAACGGACATAGTTTGTTGTGTTTGTACCATTGCCAGCTCCTGCTGTTGTATTAGTTGCTGCTGGTAGGCAGCTTGGGCCGAGTTCTGCGGTTGCTGCGCATAAGGAGAAACGCCGTTGGTTCGGGAGTTCGATCTCGAGCGATGTTCTTCTAGTAGCATTGACCCATCTGGCTGCGGAGACTGTTGCGGAGGGACATAAGCCACTGCTGGCAGATCGTCGCTTTGGCGTGGTAGCGCAATCCCTGAGTCTTTGCTCATCACCGGTGGTGGAGGAGCAGCTCTTTGTGGTCCATTAAGAGCGCTGACAGGTGGTCTCGGAGCCGGGCGACTGGGTACAAGTCCATTAACATCCTTTGGAAGGATTGAAAGACCTTGTATAGCTGTTGGAGGACCTCGTGGTATTGGCGGGGGTGATCTCGGATTTTCGAAACTTGTTTCGGTATGTACAGGAAATCGGGGACTCGCAGGTGGACTCATTAATGGTGTCATCGGAGAGTAATTTGGTGTGTTGGCCATTTGAGGTGATATAGAACCAGGTGAGAGTGATGCTTGTCGCAGTTCTGGAGCTCTGGCGTGGTCAAATTTCTCCCACACAGCTTCGTCTTCAGGCTTTTCAGTGGTATCCTTGTAGAATGTGACTATGTCAACGATTGTCTGCGGGTTCTGCTCCTGTTCCTTCTTTGTGATACCGCTGTCGTTGATCATCCGCTGCCATTCCTTCGGTAGACCCTATATCATCTTAGTGCCTCTCGACGCTGTCAAAGTTATACGAATCACTTACGGTAAATTGACCAGTCTCATTGTCATAGCCGACATGTGTAACATGGACTGGATTCTCAGGTGCAGATATATTCACACGTCTTGGTGAACCTACGAGGCTGTTCATAAAGCCAGAAAAACCACTTTTTTTCTTCAGCGCTGCATTCTTTGAGTCCTTGGCCTCATCAGAATATCTCTTGGGACTAATAAGCTGATTCTCCCCAACGCGTGGTGGAGCTTTTTCACTGATCTTATCAGCTGCAGAGAAGCTCTGTGATTGTCGTAGTGGTGGACTCATCATGCGTGGATCGGGACTTGTATGCGACAGTGGTGGGGGCGGGGGTCGTCGAAGTGAGGTTTGGAATCCAGATGCTTTAGTAGAGTCGATATGGTTTAAGATGCCGGAGCCATCAAAGGGAGCGCCGATGAACTCTTCAGACGTCTTCTCACTTAATGACCGCGTAGGATTCGAAAACCGCTTTCCCCCACTTTGCCCAGGTGGCGCGTTGAACTCGGAGCCGGCCAGGATTGGTGACGGCCCGCTTGGGACCTGATGGTCGAGTGAAGAATTGGATGATGCGTATGCGGCCGGATTTGGAGAAGTTCCTGTACGAACGTGTCCCGAATTGTTGTTCGATCTGGGGTATGGCGCGGAGGGAGCCCTCTGTAGGCTTCCCGAGGAACGTTGGCTTCGCAGTGACGAGTTGTCAATGCGAGACTCGAGAGCGAGATTCTGGAGGTGAGACGCAGGTGGTTTCTTTGTGAGACGACGACTTGGGGATTTGAAGTCTTCCATCGTTATGCGAAGATTACTCTACGTATCCCTTATCCTGGATGGCGTGGGAGGTCCTGCTGGTTCTCTGGCTTGGGTTGACCTGTCCCGTTTGTTCGATTAGAGCCAACCAATTGGACGCGCCAGACGTCTCTCTCCGCACTTCATGCACTCGACGGGACGTGTGCAGTGGCTGCAATCCTCACTTCCGATGTGACCACCGCAAAATTGACGCCCGACACAACGAATTGACGAAGAGGAAGTATGATGGTGGGTGGTGGCAAATGGCAGTCTGGAGGTTTTGTGAGATTTTTATCAGTCGTCTGGAACTTTTCTTGATTGCGACGCTTCAAGCTGAGGAAGCGGTGCAGATCCTGCGCGGAGACAAAAAACCAACAACAACAGCCTATCTGACGGCTAATCGAGTTTTCGTGCGGCAGTATCAAGGTAACGGAAGAGACTTGATAGGACAACACAGCTGGATTTTACTGGATTGTTGAGCTGTACCGTATGTGCTAGCACACAATTTATTATTCTCACCTATGATAGAGAGAGGTCGGCCGATCAATTGGCGCTGCGGATCAGTGCACGGTTGCTATTCTACCCTCCCCCATTGCAATCACTATACTAGGTACCCTGCATAAAGCTTAACAAATTCAAGAACACAATGCACTACAATAATATGTTGAAAGAATATCCCTCCTCGTCCAATCTTCTTCTTAAATACTCCGACTACGTGGTTGAACAGGCTATCCAGGATAGAAGATTACCCAGCATGGATGCTCCTCTTCGGGCGACAGCTTGGTGAAGCTATGCAGGACAACGGATACTCAAGAGGCAGACTTTGGGTTGTCACGAGCAAACTTTCATTATTTCAGGCAAAGCAAGGTCTCCGTTGCTCAAGTCTTGTCTCTCCGCCCTCCGGCAGCTTCCGCCCTACCAGATCCGCATGCCCGATTACCAAGTTTGAATACGAAGTACACACAGTTTTGCTCTCAGCCTCCAATGAGGTATGGATTCATGTTCTATTTGTGAAGTTGTTGTCGCTACCTCAATGGCACGGCTCGGCAGGGGCCAAACGAACGCTGCGCCTCGATTTTAGTCAAAACGAGACTCCCTATTTTTGCAGGGTTTGGATCTAGAAAGTCCAGCCCGTTTGAAGCCAAGCGTGTACAGGTGCCGAGGGAGTTTTGTCGGCCACTCATTCAGCAGCCACTGCCGGCTGGTCTGCAATCTTCATAAGCTCCCATTGCTCTATATCTCCAGCGAATCGGTATGGTGCCTCAGCTGTCGATCCACCCAGACTCCACATCAGCATCCTCTCGTCATCGAAATAGCAAGCCCTGTCCCTGAGGATTCATTGGTCATGGCCAACTAGCATCTGAGGCTCGAGAAATGTCTTCTACGACTGTTGCGGGTTTCACACCAGGTTGGTCTAGGGCTTTGAATTCATCATACAAAGCTCCTTTGTATCTACATCTAAAAGGGAAGGCTCTGTACTAGTTTGGACTCGATGGATGTACCGTGGCCTCCTAGAAAATGTAGCAACAGCATGAGGCCCGGAAATCTCTCATGGATTCACTCTAATTTATGGCATTCATCCAATCTCCATTCGAATATTCTACCAGTTTCACATAGTGACAACCCCATTCAGTGCATCTCAAAGGTCAGAAGGGTTGTACCAACGAGGCCTATGCAAATATTCTTAACAGGCATACGCATTTACAATCTCAAGCCCTGACGTGCCATAGAGGTACCAGGACGTATTCGAGCGCTTAGTACTGTCGCTATATTGAATCTCATCTGAGCCAGCTGTGTCCACGAAGGCTTTCATATTTTGGATGTTCTGAAGCTCTGAAACGCTGCAGGCCCCCAAAAATTTGTGGAAGCTTGCTAGTAAGCTCTTTAGAACCTTTAGAGGAATACATACGAGCGCCAAAGGCTGTTGTAAGACAATTGGTTTTCAGAACTCTGTAACCCGAAGGAGTCTAAGAGTTGGATGTCCAGACAAGGAGGTTGAAATTCCGGCTTTCCTTCAAAATCATGGTAGTGGCTAGATCAACCCTAAGTGCTGTCTGAAAGCTGATACTATCAGGTTATACATAATATTCCAACAAAATGTACGCAGCCGGCCCGGTAACATACCACAAGGCATTTCTACGTGTGATACCACTCAGCCCCAAATACTTCAGTTCCCAGCCATTTGTACAAGTTGGACCAACCCATTCCAGTGAATTCTCAAAACTTCCAGCATCCTGTCAAGGCTCTAAAATATATCAATTAGTATATAATATCATGGCAAGGTGTGCCTAACTTCCGTAATAAGCATGCAGGAGATTGTGTTACTCATATTATCAAATGTAGTTGTCTCGATAAAGTCGCTACTCAATCTTTCATTCATCACTTGAAGGCTTGTGCTTGCTGGTAATAGATTTCGGGAGAAATTGCAACACCTTGACACATGAAGCATGCATGGCCGTAGAGAAGATCATTGCGCGGAATAGGGTTTCGTCTTGCACCAGCACAAAAAAGATGAGCTGACAATTGTTACTGTATCTGCATCGGTCCAGCTTGATTTATTGATGTCTTCGAGTTATGCGGTGTTCATCCACAGGTTACATTATCCTCCGTAAGTTTTTATCAGCGGCTTCAGAGGAAGACTCGTAAGGCACGACAACCTTTGGCTGCGAGCTTCTCAACAGAGTAACAGCCTCTCCATATCGTTTATCAGATGAATTACCCTCTTCAAGTGGTTCACCTTCCTCTATAGGTGGGATACATGCTTCGTGCGGCGAGCCTTTCCTAGCTGCTTTTACTGGCATTACTCATGTACGCTTCTTTCGAGAAACGGGACGGAATTCCGGAAGAGCCATTGCTTTTTCCTTTGCTAAGTTAACCACATCCATATATCCAAAGATACACATACTGATACTGTAGGAATAAGGTTGTTTTCATAACAGGGTGTGAGGTACTTATACTTTAAAAATAGGACCGGGTGTATGGAGAACTTCGATCGCAAATCATATTATACCATGCTTCACGCTTCCCTTAAAGTTACTAGACTGAGCAAATAATAATCTGGGCAGCATGCTCAGGTGGTAAGGAGGCTCTTTAATAATGAGAAATTGTGGAATAGAAAGCTCCACGAGACCCGAGCCATCCCAAGCCTTATGCCAAGCATGGCATCCGACCTGGTAGGCGAAGCGACTTTTATTTTAGGCCCAGTGCGATGCTTGTGTTTCGAGAACATTCAAATGAACACCTAGAAGTGGAAATGCATGTGTAAGCAAACTCCCTAACGTAAATTGCTGCGGCCACCGCAGCAGTAAGGTTCCACCAAAGGTTGGACGATCCATGTCCGCATACTGCGCTGCATATTATAAATCAGCCCAACTCTTTATGCACGTGCCGTCAGCAATGATACACCAATCATCAAGACCTATACTGCTATTGAAAACGGGCACATTTGTCAATTATAAAGGTTCCAATAGGCGGGATTGAATTGTCTTCCTCATCTATCACATATTTCGATTAGTTCTATTTCCTCTTAGGTCAACATACCCACACATAGCGCAGTAGTCACTACTAGTCTTCAGGCACCTCTTGAGATCAGACAGATTCCCCCAGCTGCACCGCCAGAAGATGAGGTACTGGTTCGAGTGGAGTGGAGAGCACCTAAATGATGGTGGTTTTCTTGTAAAACATCCGTAAGTGCTAGGCGATGGAATTGCAAGAGACTGTTGTAGAGGTAGGGCCAAACGTTCGCAATCTAAAACAGGGTGATAAGGTGTACAGAAATCCACACACGGTGTTAAACTGAGTCAGTATATTCAAATGTTGTAAGTATTTGGGTCCGCTTGGCGAGAGCAGAAGAGAAGGCCCATCAGGAATACGCCACAGTACTAGAGTATCTTCTTGGTAAGGTAGGTCATAATTAGAGTCACTATTTTCAGTGTGATCCTCACCTTGACGCCCATTTCATAGGTACCTGAACACTTCACCCTCCAGCAAGCAGTGTTTTTTACGCTGTAACCGTTGATCTTGGGCTCCCCTTGCCATGGCCACGACCTGCTGAGTACCAAACTCCGCATGCAGATGATCCGGTTCTTATTTGGAGGGGATCCTCATCCGTTGGACAGTATGCCCTACAGATACTATCTTATTACGATTACCGCAACTTGATAGCTACCACATCAACTTCCCATCACTAACTTCTGCAGTCTTATGGAGCTATTGATGTTTTTAATTTCAAGAATGTCGATGTTGCGGCTCGGGTTCTAGCTTTTGCAAAGACTTTGGGCAAAACCGGACCTGCTATTCCCTTCGCGCTTGACTGTATTGGGTCAAAATCTGGAACACTCGCTCCAATAGCAAAGATCGCGCAGAAGAGATCCAAGGTTGCGGGGCTTTTGCCAGTCATTGTAAGAGACGGTTCTGATACCGTGGCACCAGAGTATTCAATGGATGTGCAAGCATCGGCGGATTGGGCAGAAGGAGTCATTGTGAGCGGAGTTCGGACGCATTTCTATTCGAATGTGAGTCATATGTAATCAGAAAAACTGCACATGATCCATTACTAATGTAGAAACAGAACAAGCTCTTCAAAGAACATCTTCAGCCAACCATTATGCTAGGGCTAGTGGTGTCGTAAAGCCGAATCGGCAACGTATCATAGAAAGTACTACGCTTCTAGAGAGGACCCAGAAGGTAATGGACGCCTCGAAGAGGAATGAAGTGAGTGGCGAAAGACTCGTTTAGCGTATTCCTGAATGAGTAGTAGAGGAAAGAATGTCAGTAACAAGTAATCCTTGGAGCTATTCTTCCTAGACTCTTTTCATGAAGCAAAGAGCTTAAATTTTTTTGAGCCAGTCTCTCAAAAATTGGACCCTTGAAAATAGGTCAGACATCATATACTCACCAGAAACTTATCTTTTACAACTTACAAAGCGTTGTGAGATGCCCTCCGATTCTAAATAATTCACTATGATAGTCGTACTACAATGTTAGAGCACGATAAATTCTGGTAGTATGGAGTCTTCTCACCGCTCCCTTGTAGCATGTCTTAAATGATAATAGCAAAGATGGTCATGTCCAAAGTAGAACTGGAGATCAACGACCCAAAGCATCACGTTTCGAAAGGCTACCTTTCCTACGGTATAGTTGCCTCACCCAGGGTTACTTCACTGTGGCTTTTATATTCCGGTACTCTTGCTCCACAACGAGATCTTACAGCGGTACTCTTTCCAAAATGTCATGTCTTTCGCGATACCACTTTCATGGTCGCATTTCTCACAGTCCTACTTTCGTCATAACATTACCTTTTGCAATTGTATCCTATAATATCAATTATTGCTGTCTTTTGTCCATTAGGATATTGCTCTCTTTGCAATGAATGATCAACAATGTCACTTCTCTCGTAGTGGCCACCTTTCCTGCAACATTACCTTGCATCGCATGATTATAAGTGCGAGACGTCAAATTATTCATATCTTTCCAGATATCTTTCGGTAGAAATTGGGGCTCAATGATAGTTGATGCAGTATTCAATGCCCAAATCATCAAAATAATAGTTGTTCGTTCACCCACTGCTAATTGTTTTCAGCACGTGATGCTCCAGACGATGCATCACCTTAGCGGCGGAGGTTAAAAGGGCCGGTAGCGCTAGGCAACATTAGGCCTCAATGTCCTGAACATTCGCTTCCGACGATTTCGTTACGAATTCACGAAGTAAATCGAACTTTGATATTATTGTTCATTCTCCTTTAACACTCGTCTCTTTTTGCACCCAGACATTCCGTGGAGTGCTATCTATTTTAGCTCAGTATATTGCCCGCACATCGTCTGAACTGCCCTACATGCAATCGATCTAGGATCCCGTCGTTACTCTCCCTCATTCTCTCCGTTCGTGGCCTCATTTCTTACCCATTTCCAATTGCCTGATTGGATCCGTCTTCATACCAAAATTTTATTAGTCTGTAAGTTCGTTACTCTTTTCCCAGCTGCAGATACTCCTGCAAGTGTCATGGTTTCGATCTAATCACTCTTAAGGATTTTTGCGCAGCTTAGGACCTAGCTGAAGACTGAACTCGTCTCACGGACCTAGAATACGGCTTACCAGAGTTTATCCATTATGTCATCTCAAAACCCCACTGCCTCAGCGAATACTAGTAGCGGTGGCCTATCAGCCGCTCAGAAATTAATGCAGAAGCATGCAGATGAAGCGCATAGGACCAGCATGGAGGAAGTTCCCGATGAAGAAGATTTGAAGCATGGTGAAATACCGAAATCCACCAGTATTCTCGAGCCTGCAGACGATGAGGATGTTTCTGTACCTACATGGATACAACCGATATCTGTGAAGACTGCCGGGAAGCAGAAGGCTCAAGAGCTTCCTGCGCAAGCAAATGGGCCTGCTCTTGACACGCAGTCGCATGACCTATTCCCAGAGCTTGGAGGCGCCCCCAAACCTCAGAATGGTCCGGCAGTGGCATCGATATGGAGTGTAAAAAAACCCATGAACGTCAGCGCAACTGGGACTAATGGCAAAGCAAATGGTCTCACCCCCACCAACAATTCCTCAAGAGCATCAACTCCCACATCTGGTATAGCAACACCCACCTCAACAAACAATTCTGCTACTCCAAGAGGATCTCCTGCTATGATGGCCATTCCGGGTCGCCATACCGAACGCATTTCATTAGCTCCAAGCCAACTGCTTCCCCGCACGCAGATGAAGAAACCTTTGGCCGAAATATTGAAAGATGTCAATAAAAGATCAAAGGCGAACATTACGAACACGACTGGTCAGGGTGGAACACAATGGTTTACAGCAATTGGCCCTGTTGATGCTTGCAGACAAGCGCTTAAGGATCTGGTTGAACAGATAGGTTCAAAGGTCAGCCAAGTTGAAACTATCTTAAAGTATGTACTGACCAGGTTCTAGCAATCTATCAAGGTTCCCATCCCTCGTTCAGCAAAAGCTCATATCATTGGCAAGGGAGGATCAACTATAAAGGCCCTCCAAGAAAAGTCTGGAGCTCGTATACAGATGCCGAAGAGTGATGATGTGGCCGTCGACGACGACGATGATGCAATGATCGACGTTATTATAGAAGGAAATGCTCTGTCCGCGGAGATGGCCCGAATAGACATTTTGAAGATTGCAGATGAGAAAACTGCTACAATCAGCCATAAGTTACGAGGCATCCCTGCAGAGTTCTACCCATTCATCGCTGGCCCGCATAACGAGCGACTTCACATGCTGCGAGAGGCCAAAAATGTTGAAATCCAAGTCCCTGATCACCACACTTGGACCAGACAACCCCCGCCCCAAGTTACTATTCCTGGCCAGCCGCCTAATTTCCTTCCCGCCCCGCATGATAACCCTATCGTTATTTCAGGCGACAGACTGGCCGTGCAAGAAATACGAGCAGAAATCGAAAGACAAGCCGAGGAGTTGAGACGCCAACTTACCTTGGAGCAGTTTGCCATCAATAGGGGTCGCCATCAATTCATTGTTGGAGAGCGGGGCGTTCCTGTCAGTCAATTTCTGGCAGATACCGGTTGTGCAATTATTCTACCCTCAGAAGCTGATGACGAGACGATCACGATTATTGGTCCTTCCGATCAAGTTCAAGCCGGTGTGGAGAGAGCTATGGACTTAGCCTCTAGCATGCATTCAACGAATATCGATATCTCAAGACATCATCGGAATGCCCCTGGAGGCCCTGCTTCTCATGCCCGAAATCTTACAAGGTATTTGCAACAACGCAAGGAGATCGAGCGTCTTGAAAAACTTTATAATGCTCATATTGTTACACCAATTCCGTCGGAAGGCACCGCCCCTTGGGAGCTTTACTCTCGCGATGGTAAGAATGCGATCCGTGCGCAATCAGAAATTACCAGTATCATTAATGGACATCCGCCATCAAGGATGATTAATATCGATGTGGATCCGTTCTTCCATCAACACCTGCAGAGGGACATCTTACCAAAAGTTCATAAAGATTATGGAGTTCACACTATAATTCCGAGTGAGTCCGAGTCTGATTCGCCGGTCCTCCTTGTTTTCGAAGGACCTAGCGGATTGGAGCCTGGCTACCAAGTTCCTCGAACCCAGCCTACACTTTCTGAAGTGCAACAATTTCAGCGAGCATTAGAAGATGCCAGAAAATACATTCTGGACATAATAGGCCGCCAGGAAGAGATTACGAGTCAGTCAATCGACGTGCCGATGAAGTGAGTTATATATTCCTAAATTGGAACGTACCACTAATAC
>Ga0335072_10012012_pt1 | contig 12366 bp, 8 predicted proteins | sample Lox_Sample_21_FD_206725 | JGI IMG/M metagenome (GOLD analysis project Ga0335072, IMG submission 206725) | Soil microbial communities from Loxahatchee National Wildlife Refuge, Florida, United States - Lox_Sample_2.1 | ecosystem: Environmental > Terrestrial > Soil > Wetlands | place: USA: Florida...
AGAGAAACTAGCGGCAGACCTGCAATCGAAGGGCGCCAAGTCCTTCGATGAATCGTGGCAAAACCTACTCAGTGCGATCGAGTCAAAGGGAAAAGAGTTGCAGCCCGCTTCCTAAGTAAGACAGCTCTCATAATGATATCGGTCGATACCGGGTAGGGTATCGACCGATACTGCTTTATCGAAATTCGATGAGATCACCATGGGGAGAGCTTGGGCTTTCGAAACGTACCTGTCCCCGGCACATCTTCCAACCTTGGTCAAGACGAAACCCTGCAGCTAAAAATTCGGATACACTTTGTGTACAGAAGAAGTTTGGGTTTTTCCACCGGGAACCCGGGTCACACGTTCACGATTACTCAATATAGCCTCCCCTTTGTGATTTGTACGCGTGAAAACCTCGGGAATTCGTTTTCTATTCGGGCCAATTTCGCTCCCCTGCATTGTTATTTCTGGTTGTGGAGCATACTTGGATGGAGGATTGAGAATGAACACGACTTCCCGGCCAATGTCTCTTGCCGGCTCTCAGCTCGGAGCGGTGCGCCATATTTGCGCATTTTTCGCTAACGACGACGAAGAGTATCGCGTATTGCTTCCTTTTATCCGGGAAGGTCTTTCCTGTGGAGACAAGGCCGTACAGGTCATCAATCCTGAGGCGCGGCAGGAACATCTGCAGCGTCTCGCTGAGGCTGGCATCGATTCAGCCGCTCGTCAGCAATGTGGACAGCTCCAGATCCACGACAATACCAAGATTTATCTACGAGACGGACATTTCGATCAGGACCGGATGCTTACAGCATTCGAAGAGATGGCAGCGTCGGCCAGGAGAGTAGAGGGATTCCCGCTGAGTCGCGTAGTATGCCGGATGGATTGGGTGTCAGGAGATCAATCTCGTATCGAAAATGTGATCGAGTTCGAGTCCCGGGTGAACGAAATTTGGCGCCGGTATGACGACGCCGTTATCTGCACTTACCATCTATCCAAGTTCCGCGGGGATGCCATTATTGACATCATGCGGACGCACCCGCTGGTGATCATCGGTGGACATCTTCAACAGAACCCATTTTTCACGCCTCCCGATGAGTTTCTCCGCGAATATCGGGGACAGCGCTCTGGACGAGCTCTTGCCCGACACTGACGACAAGTATGCAACAGCAACCGGCGGATGCCCCGTCTGAAGTCAAGCGCCTCCAGCGCTGCATGAACGATCTGGTCGGCGTCCTCGCTCTTCCAGCCGTTTGGAGCGGCAGCCAACCAAATCGGATCCTCGAAACCTTCCTCGATGCTGTGCATGGAATGCTCGACCTCGATTTTCTCTATGCGCGAGTGAGAGTCGACGATTATGGAGCGCCGACCGAGATTTTCAACAGTACTGGACCCAATGATGCTATCCGCAAAGCCCTGAGTCAGAGCTTCCAAGGCGATGCCCAAACATCTCCGGATGAGATTTTGGGGATCCTGAGAGAGATGGGTATTTCTGCCGTAGCCATGCCAATGGGCCAGGGGGGACAACTGGGAGTGATCGTGGCCGCATCCCGGAGAGCCGGCTTTCCGGAGCAAACCGAGAGGCTGCTACTCAGTGTGGCTTCAAACCAGGCAGGTATCGGATTGCAGCAGGCTTTGCTCCTGAACCAGGAGAAGCGGGTTGCAATTGACCTCGACCGGCGTGTTGCCCAACGGACGGCGGAACTGGCTGCGGCGAACGAAGTGCTGAGAATGGAAATTGCCGAACGCAAGCGGGCCGAGGAGGAACTCAAGCGGAGTGAAGCCCAGCATCGGCTGGTTGTAGAGACCGCGAGCGACGCGGTCATTAGCATCGATGAGCACGGCACAATCACACTTGCCAACCCGGCAACAAAATCTGTATTCGGCTACGAGCCGTCAGAACTGATTGGAAAGCCCCTTACGGTGCTCATGCCGAAATCCATGCAAACCCTGCATGAAACGGGGTACAAGCGCTATCTGGAGACCGGGGAGCGGCGTCTCAACTGGGGAGGCATAGAGGTAACCGCACAACGTGCAGATGGTCGCGACTTTCCGGTTGAAGTTTCTTTCGGAGAGATGATCGCGCACGGGGGCAAGGTATTCACCGGTTTCATCCGGGATATCTCCGAAAAGAAGCGCGTCGCAGAAGCGCTACTCGCGGGCCGCCGCAATCTTAGTCTCATCATCAACACAATGCCGGTTCTTGCCTGGTCCGCGCTTCCGGATGGAAGGGTTGAATTCTTCAATCAGCGTTGGTTGGATTACACCGGTCTCACCCCGGTTAGGGCACAGGGATGGGGATGGACTGAGGCAGTCCACTCCGATGACATCGATCGCCTGACAGAGTACTGGCAAGCAATCACGGCGGCCGGAGGATCGGGCGAGATTGAAGCACGTCTGCGACGCTTTGACGGCGAGTACCGGTGGTTCTTGTTTCGCGCAAACCCGATGCGCGATCAATCAGGTGCAATCGTCAAGTGGTATGGCACGAACACCGATATTGATGATCGAAAACAAGCGGAAGACGCATTGCGGATACGGGAACTGAGCTTGCGCCAGATCACCGAAACGATACCGGAAATGCTGTGGAGCGCCGCGCCCGATGGGTCCATCGATTACTGCAACGGTCGCTTACTCGACTACACCGGTTTTGTCGCGGACCAGGTCATGAAAGATGGTTGGATGAAACTTCTGCATCCCGACGATGTTGGTCCCACGGTGCGCGCATGGGGATTATGTATTAACAACGGCGCCCCTTTCCGCGTTGAAGTCCGCGTGTTTCACGTTTCCGACCATACTTATCGGTGGTGTGTTGCCAGCGCTCTTCCCTTGCTTGACCAGGAAGGGCATACCGTACGCTGGCACGGCACCGTTGTGGACATGCATGATTGGAAACAATCGCAGGAGGAATTACGGAGTACGCAGGCGGAACTCGCAAGAATGATGCGAGTGATGGCGATGGGACAGTTGACTGCTTCCATTGCCCACGAGGTTAGCCAGCCGCTTTCCGGCATCATCATGAACGCGAGCACCTGTCTTCGAATGTTGAGCAATGACCCTCCGAATCTCGAAGGCGCCAGAGAAACGGTGCGTCGCACCCTTCGGGACGGCAACCGAGCCACGGATATCCTAACCCGGCTGCGAACACTTTTCAGCAAGAGGCAAATCAGCATCGAACCGGTGGACTTGAATGATGCGGCACGGGAAATAATTACGCTCCTGTCGGGTGAGCTGCAAAGAAACAGCGTGATCCTGCAACAGCACTATAGCGATGCACTACCGCGCGTTATGGGCGACCGCATTCAGTTACAGCAGGTCATTCTGAATCTTGTTCGCAACGCCTCAGACGCTATGGTTAGCGTAAACGACCGGCCGAGGCGGCTCATCGTGCTGACGGAGACAGACGGCGATGATGCCCATGTGTCTGTGCAGGATTCCGGTGTAGGCTTCGATCCAAAAACTGCTGACCGGCTTTTCGAATCCTTTTTTACTACGAAACAAGAGGGAATGGGCGTCGGGCTTTCGCTAAGCCGATCTATTGTCGAGGCCCATCGCGGCCGCCTTTGGGCCTTCAGAAACGAGGGACCGGGCGCCACCTTTGCCTTTTCCATTCCCTCCAGTCATGGAGCCTCCACCATCCTGGAGCCGTCGTAGATTCGCGATACCCTCGCGCTTGACAACCGATACCAAAGTACAATACCAATTTTCCCCGGCGTGGAGCATCGTCTTGTTTAGGTGTCGCCAAAAGGGACTTCATGGAAAGCTCAGCTGCGCAGCAGATGTGGTTGTCATCAGCAGTCGCAGCGCACTTCGGGAACGCCTCTACTTGCTCAGGCACCCTGCTGCATGAAGCGTTTTCAGTGCATCCAAAGACGTGGGATGAGAAATCCATGATGGATACTCGTTTAGTAGTGTCGGTGGTGGACGATGATGAATCGGTACGCGAATCCTTACCCGATCTACTGAACGAACTCGGATTCGCCGCGCACACATTCTCCTCCGCAGAAGATTTCCTGCAATCGCCCGCCTCATTGCAGACCGGTTGCCTGCTCCTGGACGTCGCCATGCCAGGAATGACCGGGCCGGAATTGCAGATGGAGTTGAAGCGCCGCGGGGTTAATATTCCGGTTGTCTTCATTACTGCTCGCCGGGATGAGGCTGTGCGCGGACGCCTCCTTGACCAAGGAGCAGTGGAATGCCTGCTCAAGCCCTTCAGCGACACGGCCCTGCTCGACGCACTGAATGCGGCGTTTCGAGTGAAATGAATTCTGAATACCATTTGGGAGTTTTTCGGAGATAAAATGAACACCGCTATCGCGTATGGATATCAGATGACAGCGCGCCTCGTTTCCCAGACTCCGGCTACTGTGTTCGTTGTCGATGACGATATCTCAGTCAGAGAGTCTCTCGAACTCCTCTTTCGCCACGAAGGCCTGGCGGTCGAAACGTTCCGATCCGCCCAGGAATTTCTCGCGCATCCCCGCTCCTCCACACCAAGCTGCCTGATTTTGGATGTTTCTCTCCCCGGCCTGAATGGGCTCGAATTGCAAAAGCGTATCTCGGGTGATCAGGCGGATATGCCGATCATTTTTATCACCGGATATGGCGATATACCGATGACAGTACAGGCAATGAAGGGCGGCGCGATCGAATTCCTGACGAAACCCTTGTCTGACCAGGTGTTGTTAAGTGCAGTCCGGAATGCGATTGATCGTAGCACCGCCCATCTTGCGCGCCGCGAAGAGCTTGATGCGTTGAAGGCACGGTATGGCCGCCTGACCCCTCGCGAGCGCGAGGTGATGGGCCTGGTAGTGATCGGGCTCCTGAATAAACAGGTTGCCGATGAACTACACATCAGTGAAATTACGGTAAAAGCCCATCGTGGTTGCATGATGCGGAAGATGGAGGCCAACTCTTTTGCTGAGCTGGTGACCATGGCCTCGCGCCTTCGTCTTAAGCGTCCGCCTGCAGCGCTGTAGCTGTGATTATCAGATACCTGCATCCATGCACAAGGCGCTCGTTCTGACCAGGCCGGTGCAGAGACAAAGAAGCCTCCCCATTTCCAAGGGAGGCTTCTTTCTAACCTTTACAACAAACACTTACCTTATGGTCTCGTCACACCCTATAGCCGGAGACCCACCCGTCGCTGTAGGAAATGTTCCGACCACTGCTTGCTGCATCAACCCCAGATGGCAGAAGTTGACATGTCCTCCGGTCGCACTGAGGAAATGTGGGACGTGATGTGACTCATACAGTCTTATATTGATCGCGTTGATGTATGGCGAGTCAGCGAAAGTGGAACCACCTTGGACCTCAATGTATCCTGGCTCCGTGCCACTTGAAGATGCCAGGATGATCTCCATATTCGACAAAGACAAGTAGTTGTTCCAGCCGCCCGAGGTGACCGAGATTACCGGTCCATTCGGCTGCTCGATGTGGCCCCCGGTAAACTGCAGGTTGATGCCACTGCCGCCAACGCAAGCCAGAACATTGTAGTCACACCAACTGTCAGTTACGGTCCATTCGGTATAAGGCGTATTCAGATTGAAAGCCAGATGCGCAGCATCCGAGACTTGCGTTTGTACCATCGTCATCTTCTCGCCTGCGTTCGCAGCTACCGGCGAACAGATATGGTCATAGTTGACAATGAAAGCGGAATTGAAGATCTTGACCGCCCATGCGTTGTTGCCGTTGGACAAGCCACAACTAAATCCATTGACAGTAGTGCCCGATATTTCGACATTCACGGCATACGAACCCGAAGGAGAGATGATTCCCTTCGGATCACCGCCCAGGTACAAGCCAATGGGAGATGATGTCGCAGGCGCCGGACCCATCACGTGACAATTACGAATACCAGTCGATCCGTAATTCACGGCACTCGAGAGCGTCGGGTTTTCGAAGATAATAAATGCCGGGCTATTGCCGTAATCACCGAGAGATGCGCCTTGACAATCAAGGATCGCATTACCGGGTATGACGATGGGCACCACCACCTCCCAGGTCGCAGCGGCATTTAAGTAAACAATGCCATAGCCGTGCACGGATGCGAGGGCCTCGTTAATAGTCGTGCCTGGATCGACACCCGGTACGGGTGAGACCATCGGGACCTGGGCTGATGCTGACAAGGCAAACAACAGCAAAAAAGCAAGAATATATTTCACGGTTCTCCCTCTGGGGGGAGGATCAATGTTTTTTAAAGTGCTTGAGTGACTATTGAGCTTGTTGGACTATAGCCCAGAAGAACCACTATGGTGACGCATTTGTGTTAGTCCGAGCAGCCGTGCGTAACCCGAATGTGTGAGGCGGTAACCCGATAGTACCATTCCCTCTATTTTGCCTCAATTCATCAACAGCAATCGGATCAGGGAGACGGACTTACCAATCATCTATGGTCTGTGGGCGTAAGTGTCATCCGTTACCAAAGTTCAGCGAAGATTAGATATATGGTCATCCGCGATCTTCGCTTTCGGGAACTGCCATTGTGATCTTTCCCGGTCTGCGACGTTTTCCGCTTACGGCGTGAGTGGGTGCTACGCCATATATCAGGGTTAACGACATATATTCTCTCGGTGCCCAAGTCATGCATCCGCATCGGGCGGATTCGTACCTACCACGGAAGTGGACTTTCGGCGAACCTAGGTAATCCGCTACAAGCGATATCAGTCACTTTCGTTACTATCCCCCATGGAACCAGGAACTATCTCGTATCGCGCAGGGCACGCACGCCAACAAGTAGGCGGGGCTCGGCGCGGACCCGAAAGCATCGGTGGGCTTGACCATCTCGAGGTAGGGCAGGCAACGATCCATCCAGTTGCAATTCTGCGACCAGGCGACCCTGGTCTGATCGGCGCATGATGACTGCGAAACGCTTTTGCAGCAGCTTTCTCCTGCGGACCTCTATGGCCCTTTTGCTCTCGGCTGCCGGATCGACTGCCTGGGCGCAGGTGGTACCGGCATTCAGATCGATAGGGAATCTTTCGGCATTTGGAACCTTCACCACGCTGAAACCGGACGTGGGTTACTACGGCAATAATGCCGTTTACGGAATCACGTTGGGAGGCTTTCTCCAGCCGCGGCACTTCCTCCCCGGAATTGAGACACGAGGATTGCTCCTGAGGTCGGGTGGTATCGAGCATGAAGAAGCTGCTGTTATAGGGCCTCGATTCACGCGGCATTTTGGCATTGTTTCTCCCTACGTGTCAGTTCTTGGAGGTGTAGCCAATGCCTGGCGCTGGAGCAATCCGCCGAATCCCGGATTGCCGCCGCCCAGGATGCTCGGAGGTTTTGGCCCTCAATGGCAGGTTGTGGGTGGAGCGGATGTTTACCTGGACCATCATTGGCTCGTTCGCGTGGGAGAAGTCTCCTACGGCAAGACTTACACGGGGAATTGGACCCTGACACCACTCACCTTTGGTGCGGGTGTTGTCCTTCGGCTCAACTCATTTGAACGGTGAAGGATGAATATGGCAGGGATTCCTATTGTCGAGCACCACTCGATCCCGCTCCCAGAGTACGCAGGGGATGCATTCAACACCGCAGGATTAAGGGAGGGAAAGCCGCTGACGTCGATGGCAGCTCTTCTCGGTAAGAGCGCGACTGTTCTCTGCTCACCCGATCTCCAGGACAGCGCCGGGTCTTTGAACGGAACTGAATGGGAGCAAATCTCGCTTGCCGTTCATGAATTGAGTACGAACGGCGTACATTACCGCTGCGTGAAGAGACTGCTGGATATCGTTATGGTTTGCTCCTTCCTGCCGTGCCTGGTGCCACTGTTACTGATCGTCGCTGTTATTGTCCGCATTAGTTCGCCGGGACCTATTCTGTACCGCCAGAGACGCATCGGCAGGTTTGGAAGCGAGTTCGAATTGTGGAAGTTTCGATCGATGTATGTCAACGGCGACGAAATTCTGCACCACCACCTGCTGGCTAACGATGAGGCGGCGCGTGAATGGAGGCAAACACGTAAGCTTAAAATGGACCCACGGGTCACAAAACTCGGCAGGCTCCTCCGCCGCACTAGTCTCGACGAATTGCCCCAGTTCATCAATGTGTTGGCCGGGGATATGAGTCTCGTCGGACCGAGGCCCATTGTGTCCGCAGAAAAAGCGCAATACCGCGATGCCTACTTCTTCTATGCCTCGGCCAGGCCTGGGCTGACCGGGTTGTGGCAGGTCTCCGGACGGTCAAACCTCAGCTATCACCAGCGGGTCGCGCTGGATGAGGTATATATCCGGAGATGGAATCTCGCGCTTGATATCCAGATCCTTTGGCGCACCGCTCGGGTGGTCTGGCAGTCAAAGGGCGCAGTCTAGTGTTCCTTTAGTACATGTACATCCTGGAAAGACCAGGAACCGCGCCAAAACAGACATCGACTTCCTCTGCTCCTTCGCCCAAACGGGTGCTCCCCAGATACGCTACCGCTATGAGTCCACTGAAGTTGTAGTCCGATCCTGAAACAGTAATGTTACTGTTGGCTTGTTCATATAGCCGTTGTTGATCGGGTGCATTGGGTGCTGTGGTTGTGGCCGGCAATAGAGACAGCAGATGTCAAGGAACCAAAACCGGGATCGAAGTGAATTGGAAACTACGTATCGATGTCCTTTCTGCATCTCTCGGGCTGGCGTCCCCCGGTGACGGGCGAGCATGTCGAGAAGCCTTGCCGTGTGCAAGATTATCCACTGGGCTCATCGTACTGGTGGCTTTCTCCGCTACAAGTTTGCGGTGCCTGAAAGCGTCGCGAGTAGAAACAACCCATCCAGACAAGGTAGCTATAAGAGCGGCGTTCGCGTACGCATGGACCGCCCCCACTGCGTATAGTCGGAATTCGCTCGGGAAATTAACTGTAAACAGAGATCACGGCGACAGCGTTCGGCTTCTCGCTCCATCGATTCACAGCAAAGCCGGCGTGTTGGTCTGCAATGACACGCACTGGGACGATTCTGGCAGGCACCTGAAGATCACTTATACGGTAGGCCAGATGTTGGTGCATGTGACGATATCGCTGATGGCGAAACCTGATGCACTTGAGGCGACGGTGGATGCGGACCAGCCACTGATTACCTCGGTTGATATCGGACCATGGGACGCTGCATTGGAGGCGCAGTCAATTTCAGTCCCATACTACAGCGGCAGAGTGTGGCGCCTCCCAAAAATGGGGGCGTATGTGAATGCATGGTGGGATTGGCATAGGACGCATGCAACCCAGCTGGATGGGACACAGGCACGGTATCTGGCACGAACAGACACAACGTTGGGCCCTTTGCACGAGCGTTTGCTACTGGTCCTTTCTCCGGATATCGATGCCGCGCTGCCTGGGCCTGCAAATCCGCCCTCACCCTATATGGCGCAGTTGTCAGGCCGGATGGTGTTGGACATATGGACTCCGAACTTTAAACAGATAGAGCAAGGACTGCTTGAGTTAGGTGACTACGGAGTTAGCGACTGCGTGGGGATTATCCACGTCTGGCAGCACGCAGGATACGACAATGCGTTGCCCCAACACTATCCCGCAAATGAAGGGATGGGAGGTGATGCGGGCCTAACCGCGGCGGTACATGCAGGCAAGGAAGACGGTTGCCTGATGGCAGTGCACGAGAACTATGTTGACTACTATCCGAACTATCCCGGGTTCAATCCCGCGGCTATCGAACTGGATGGCGAAGGGAAGCAGGTGCTTGCGTGGCGGAATCACTCCACCGGGGTCCAGTCTTATTGGACCAAGCCGGCGTGGATGTTAGCAAACGCTCGCACGCAATCGCCCGCGATTCACGAACGCTACGGTACAACGGCAGCTTATTTGGATGTCAACTCCGCCATTTCTCCGTCCAGCCATGTGGATATGGACGCGCGATCAGCTGGGGCGGGGACGCTCGCGGCCGTTTTGATGGCCGATACCAGCTTATGGTCCTACGAGCGGAAGACGCACGACGGGCCGGTGCTCGGCGAAGGCGCATATCACTGGTATTACAGCGGCTTGTTGGATGGAACGGAGGCGCAGTTTGGGGCCGGTGGTATTCGCGAAAACCAGGGCGCTCACGCCCCGCTCTTTGTCGATTTTGATCTCATGCGGATTCACCCACTTCAAGTGAACCATGGCATGGGTTATTACGAACGATGGGCGCTCCCTGGTGAGACCATGTCCGATACGCTGACCATGGACGCTTACCGGATGCAGGAAATAGCGTTTGGACACGCACCATTTTTAGGCGGCATGTATTGGGACGATGTTGCGCATGCGTTGGTTGAAAGCAACCTGGTAAGCCCGGTGGCCCGGAGTTACGGTACAGCGTCTGTATCGTCGATTGAATATCAAGTGAACGACTCCTGGAAGTCCCCCAGCCTGGCGGCTGAATCCGGCGCGTTCTCGCGTGTCCGGATAACGTACGATAACGGCCTCGTGGTAGTCGCCAATGCTAATAGGCAATCGCTACAGTCGCACAATTTGGTCATCCCGCAGTATGGTTGGGCAGCCCAGGCGCAAGGATTGTTAGCCTATACGGCCATGTGCGGCGCCACGGTCTGCGATTATGCGGAGACAGGAACCTCGGTGTTTGCAAATGCTCGCAACCAGTCTGACTTGCGCATTGGCCAGGCTTACGCCACGCCCTCGGTCGTGAGCGTGTCGCCAATCGGTGACCGAACCTTTGCTATCGCATTCGAGTGGCTGGTTCATCGATCGATGAAAAGTGACTACAAGACTTTCGTGCACTTCGTGGACGACAACCGGCTGAAGGTGAACGAAGGAATTGCATTTCAGAGCGACACTGCGCCGGATCGAAGAACATCGCAGTGGGCCCCTGGAAACGTTGTATTCGAAGGTCCGGTGAGGGTCCAGATTCCCGGGTCTGTCGCGGATGGAAATTACTCGATTCGCATGGGGCTCTATGATACCAAGACCGGTTCCCGTGTTTCGGTTGCAGGCCTGGGCGACGGAGACATGCGTACCATCGTCGGCGATCTGACCGTCCGCGAAAATGGCACCAACATAGGTTTCAAAACTATCCCTCTCACCAACGATACCCGGCTGAATTGGGCAGGGAGAGTGGTGAGTTTCGGGGCGGTGCAAACGGACGGAATGATCTCCATGCACGAGGAAAATGGGCGATGGATTTTACGTCCCTTCCCGCGCTCGCGAAATTTTACTGTGTTACTGCAGAATTCGAGATTTGTTATGCCGGCCAGTATCACGGCCGTTGGCGGCAGCAGGCCGCTGCTTAAACCTGTTGCTGAAGGAGCTTATTGGAAGCTTCCTCTTAATGGAGCCAAATCCTACTCCTGGCAAGCTGGATCGCAATGAGTAACAGATTGGCACGTGCACCACGCGAAATGTATTTCAGACTTGGGAGTGGGGAACACTTGAAAACTTTACCCGAGAAAGACCCGACACTGCGCGATCTTCTGCGAACCTTCCACCGCAGGAAGCGCACGATAGTTGTTACCGCGACCATTGTCTTCTTGCTATCGGTGTGTGCTTGCGTCCTGATGACCCGGCGATACACGGCCCGCAGCATCATTCAATTACAGAAGTCTTCCTCAGACAGTCTGGGTCTGGACAGCTTGATGGGCGCGGCGGCGGGCGGGGCGTCCGACTCGCTTTCCGTCAATATCGACCTTCAGACGCAGGCCGATATTCTGCAATCGGAAGCTCTTGCCTTGAAGGTGATCAAGGAACTGAATCTGGAACAGAACGAGGATTTCAAACCTCACTTCAGTCCGGTCGGTTGGGTTCTGGGGTTGCTCAGCCCGAGAGGCCCGCAGGATCCGGCGCACGCAAGTCTTGAAGATTCACCCGGCAGGCGGGGAAATGTTGTCAGGGCCTTTGGGAACAATCTGAAGGTGAAGGTCACTGCCGGTACACGACTGATCGAGGTCGACTATACCAACCGTGACCCAAAAATCGCGGCAGCCACGGTCAACCATCTGGTTCAGGCATTGATCGATTACACCTTTCAGACTAAGTTCACGGCAACCAACCAGGTTTCGCAATGGCTGGAAGGCCAACTGGGCGATCTTCGCAGGCAGAGCGAACAGCTTCAATCCAGAGTTGTAGCTTTGCAGCAAGGCAGTGGCATCTTCGGGGTTGGCGGAACCGACCTCCAGGGAAAGCCCGTCATCTATAGCCCGGTTCTTGATCGTCTGCAGCAGTCGACGGCCCAGCTCTCGCAAGCGGAGATGAACCGAGTCCTGAAAGCATCCGTGGCCGACGTGGTTCGCACAGGGAATGCCGAGTTAATTTCGCAGCTAAGTGGCACGTCCTTCGGGAGTGCCAGCAGTCAGGGAGTGGTGAATTCCCTGACGTTGATCCAGAGCTTACGGCTTCAGGAGGCAACCCTCCAGTCTCAGATCGATCAGGATTCATCCCAGTTCGGTGCTGCGTATCCA